>Ga0209253_10001400_pt1 | contig 21118 bp, 11 predicted proteins | sample FrelakmetBRP12BR_FD_187145 | JGI IMG/M metagenome (GOLD analysis project Ga0209253, IMG submission 187145) | Freshwater lake sediment microbial communities from the University of Notre Dame, USA, for methane emissions studies - BRP12 BR (SPAdes)... | ecosystem: Environmental > Aquatic >...
CCGGAGATCCTCTTCGTCCGCCACAGAAGGGCGCGGTCCTGAAATACATCACCGGCTATAGGCGGGCTGCCCTTGAGCCCCGGACAAATACGCGGCCATACAAGTCGGCCCAAGAGCAAGCCTTCTTCTACGTCCTCTCGGGAACAGGACATGTCGAGGCCGCCCGCAAGAAGGCCCCGCTCGAAGAAGGCACGGCCGTCTTCATCCCGGCGGGACTCGAATACCGCTTTCTAAATCCCGCGGAAGCTGAACTTGAAATGATCATGGTCGTCGAGGAGATCACGCCGGGCTTCGTGCCGAACAAGGACCTTTCCATAGGGAGCTACCACGATTCCACACCGAGCGTCGGGATGCACTGGGCCCATATCGGCCGCGGTTTCAATTACGATGTCCCCCCGAAATTCGCCAACCCCGTCGGATTCGCCATCGTCTCCATCGACAAATTCGACATCGCCCAGCCCCATATCCACGGCCCGGGATGCGAAGAGATCTGGTGCCAATTGAAGGGCAGAAGCCTGCTGCTGTTTGGCAACCGTCTTTTCTGGCAGGAGCCGGGAGAAGCCTTTCTGATCCCCCCGAATAACAAGGTCCCCCACGGCTCGATCAATCACACGGACGAGCCCATGCTCTGGCTTTATATGGGGAACCGGCACGACCACCTGGGAAAATAGATGGGCGCGGGGCTATTTCCTCTCGGAAAAAGGGAAGCGGTCCGGAAACGGCTTCGCTCCCAATCGGGTTTTTCACGCCGTTCCCAAGCCCTCCTGGGAAGGCTAAACCCTCTATGGTCGCTCGTGCCGTTTTCGGACCGCTTCTTTATTTAGGAATTAAAGCCGGATATCAATTATAAGGAGTGGCGGATGCGAAAAAATAAATTGACGACGAAATTTGGGTTGGCGTCGATTGCTGCCCTTTCCTTGGTCTTGGCCATGGCGGCCTGCACAGCGAAGCCGGAATGGAAGGCCAAGAACGAACGGCTGATCAAAGAAAAAAATCTTCCGGTGCGCACTCGGACGGATATTCCGAAACCCAATCTCGTTCCCAACCTCAATGAGGGCACGATTGCGAACATCAACAACCTGCCGGCTGTCGAGATCGTCCCCGGGGCAACGGCCAAACTGTATTGGGGCCATGGAGTCCTCATCAACTGGATGACATTGAAGCCGGGAATCGCGATCCCTGAGGAAAATCTGCCCCGCGAGCGCCTCATGTTTGTCATGAAAGGCTCGGTCGAGCAACTCATTAAAGGAACCGATGTCGAGATGAAAGGCCTCGGCCGCGAGGAGCCGGACGGAACGCACGGCCGGACCCCAAGAAATGATTTTGTCTATCTAGAAAAAGGCGCTCCAAACGCCCTCAAGGCGGGAGCGGAAGGGGCGGAGATTCTGGAAGTCTATTCTCCGCCCCGCCTGGACTACCTGAAGAAGGCCGGGGCGGCTGGTCTTCCCTCGAATGTTTCCGAAGGGAATTTTCCTCTCAATCCGACCGTCGACCCGAACAGGGTTTATGACCTCAACGATATTCAGTTTACCGAGCTTGTGCCCGGCGCCCATTCCCGGCTCGTTTCCGGCCGTGGCGCCCAGCTCAGCTTTCTCCGGATGGACCCCGGCTCGAACTTTGCCCATCATGTCCATCCGGAAGAGCAGCTCATGATCGTCCTGCGCGGCGCGATCGACGAGATCATTCTCGACGCCGTGACCCGCATGGAGAAGGGCGACCTTCTCCTCCTTCCGGCCGACATGGTCCATGGCGGCACAATCGGCGATATCGGCTGCGATGTCCTTGATGTTTTCTGGCCGCCGCGCACGGATTACGACGACAAGCGGGTCAAACAGTCCCAAGCCTTCCGCGACATCATTCCCGAAGAGGCCAAGCTTGAACTCCTGGCCGACGGCGCCAAACAAGGCCCCGGGCTCGTCTTCACCGAGGGGCCGAAATGGCTCAAAGGCAAGCTCTATCTCTCGAGCATGTTTTTCGACGCGAAATGGAACGGCGACCCCAAAAAAAGTGCCTTGGTCGAGATGGACCCGGACGGCACGTATAGATATATCTCGCAAGGCCGGATGCAAACGAATGGGACAATGCCCTTGGCCAACGGCAACCTCGCCGTCTGCGATATGTTCGGCCACCGCGTCATCGAGATGACGACAAAAGGACAAATCGTCAGGACGCTGGCCGACGCTTACGCTGGGAAACCGATTGATGGGCCGAATGACATCGTCACCGACGCCAAGGGCGGAATCTACTTCACCGACCCGCAGTTCACGCCGGATGCCAAAAAACACCAGCCGGGGCGGGCCGTCTACTACATCCCGGCCAAAGGCGCAGTCCGCCAGGTGATCGGGTTCAATGAATTCGCCATGCCCAACGGCATCTTGCTCAGCCCTGACGGCAAGACCCTCTTCGTCAACAACACCTACGACAACGAAACGTTCTGGAACGTGGACAGCGACAAAGACAACTGGGTGTGGGCCTATGACGTGAACGAGGATGGAACAGTCAAGAACGGCCGGAAATTCGCCCGGCTTTTCCTCACGCCCGAAGTGGTGGACAGGAAAGGGAGGTCCAGCGGCGCGGACGGGATGACGATTGATGAAAAGGGCGGCATTTACGTCGCGACATACATGGGCGTCCAGGTCTTCAACGCCAAGGGCGATTTCCTTGGAATCGTCAACACTCCCACGTATCCTGTCAGCTGCTGTTTCGGCGGCGACGATATGAAGACGCTCTTCATCGTAAGCTATGACAAGGTCTATAAAATCCGGACGAACGTCAGGGGCCTAAAATACGGCCCGCAATGATCAGTCGGGGTCAAAGGAGGCGACGATGCCTGAAAAACGCCATGGCCTGAGACGGCGCGATTTTCTAAAAAACATGGGGCTGGGATTGGCCGGCGCGGCAGCCGCTCCTGCCCTAGGAGGGAAGACGTCTCTCCTGGCCGGCCCTCCCGCTGAGATACCCATCCATCATTTCGGCCCCGGCCGGCTCTACAATAAGCCCGCCCCTCCGGCGCGGGTCAGCCTGGTCAAGGGCAACGACCGCCGCGAGATTGTTTTTCGATCGTTGAAGATAATCGAGGACGAAGTCCTGGCTTCGATCGGAAACAAGACGATCCTGGTCAAGCCGAACGTCGTCCTGATGGACAATCCTTTGAGCGTGACGCACACCGATGCCGTACGGGCCGTTTTGGATTTTCTCACCCCTCATTACAAAAAGCAGATTATTATCGGGGAATCCGGACATCACAATACCATGGACGGATATAAAAATAACGGCTATCTCAAGCTCGAAAAAGAATACAACGTGAAAATCGTCGATCTCAACCTCGAATTGTGTCAATACCGGTATGTGATCAGCAAAGACAACCGGCCCATCCCGATCCGAATCATCAACACGTTTCTCGACCCGAATATCTATATGATCTCCGTAGCCCGGATGAAAACTCACAATTATGTCTTCGTCACCCTGTCGCTCAAAAACGTGCTCCTGGCTTCGCCGCTCAAAGACGCCAAGCAGAATGACAAAGGCCTGATGCACACGGCCCCGCCGGCCATGAACGATCTTTGCCATTACAACATGTTTCATATCGCCCAGGAAGTCTACCCGGAGCTGGCCGTCATCGACGGTTTTGAGGGGATGGAGGGCAACGGCCCGGCCTGGGGCACTCCCATCGAATCCAAAGTGGCCCTGGCCAGCCTCGACCCGCTGGCCGCCGATATCACAGCGACGAGAGTCATGGGATTCGACCCCAAGCGCATCAACTATCTGGCGGCCATGGCCGAGGCCGGCATGGGACAGGGAGACTACGATAAGATCCAGCTGCTCGGAACGCCCCTCGGCCAATGCCTCTGCAAATATAAGCCCAACGAAAAGATGGCGGAACTGTACAAATTATGATGGCGATCGCCCCTTTTATCATCATCATTTTAGCGGCCCTGGCCGTCTTCTTTATGAGGCAGGCCCGGCTGAAAAACTTTGCCTTCACCATGTGGGTGTTCGCTTTTGTGGCAGCCTCGATGTTCTATCCCGGGGCGTTCCGGTCATGGTTTGGACAAGACCTGAAAATCCTCATCGTCCCCCTTATCCAGATCATCACCTTCGGGATGGGGACAACGCTGAACCTCAAGAGTTTCGAGAGGGTGCTGACCATGCCCTGGCCGGTGTTTATCGGCATCGTCCTCCAGTTCACCATCATGCCCCTTGTGGGCTACGGCATCGCCATGACCTTCGGCTTTGACCCGGAAATCGCCGCCGGGGTCATCCTCATCGGCTCTGCTCCGAGCGGCGTCGCCTCGAATGTCATGACCTATCTGGCGGGCGGCAACGTACCCCTCTCGGTTACGATCACCTCCTCGACAACGCTCCTCTCGCCGTTGATGACGCCATTGCTGATGAAGATTCTGGCCGGACGCCTCATCCGGGTTGATGTTGTCTCCATGATGCTCTCCATCTTGAATATGATTATCGTGCCCATCGTCGCAGGATTGATCGCCAATAAAATCCTCTACGCCCGAAAAAAATGGGCCAAAAAAGCCGGTTCATTGGCGGCCATCGCCGCGGCCACGATCGCTCTGGCCGTCGTCACGATTTTTATCCGAGGAGAATTCTTTGGACGGCTGGCGCCGCTCAAGGGCGGGATCATCCTTGGCCTGCTCCTCGTCGGCGTCGTAACTTTGGCTAAGTTGGTCGTGATCGTTCTCCTCGGCGGACCGGAAAACTGGATGGACAAAGCCCTCCCTATTGTCTCCATGGCCAGCATCTGTTTGATCATCGCCGTCATCACAGCCCAATCCAGGGAGCAGCTTCTGTCCGTTGGGCTGCTCTTGATCTTGGCCTCTGTTCTTCACAACGGAACGGGCTTTCTGCTCGGTTATTGGGCCGCGCGGCTGGCCAGGCTCGAGGAAAGCGCCTGCCGGGCCGTGGCCATGGAAGTCGGCATGCAGAACGGCGGCCTGGCCTCGGGGATCGCCGTCGATGTCCTCAAAAGCACGAGCGCGGCGCTGGCCCCGGCCATCTTCGGGCCGTGGCAGAACATCTCGGGCTCGATCCTGGCCAGCTTCTGGCGCCGGAAACCGGTCCGTCCCTGAGCCCAAAGCCGCGGGCGAAGATTGACCTTCGTCGGCAGACTTCCCTGCCCCCGCCAATTTAAGGCCAACGGATTATCGCCCTCCCTCTTTGGGCAGAGAGGACATCCCGCCGCCAGGGGCTAAAAAATACTGTTCCGTAATAATCAAAACCAGAAAGAATTCAAAAAAAACTAAAAAATACTTGACAAATCACCCGACTCTTTTGTAAAAATACACTATTAATTCTATATACACTATAGAATTAGTACATTCGTCGAGAACAACGAGACCGATTGGCGATCGGGAGTAGCCAAGGTTGGAAAGGAGGCGAGGAAAAAACCAGTCTAAAAAAACACTCACGGGAAGGGAAATTGGGCACAAAGGCGATTTCAAAAAAAGAAAGGTTTAAGTGAAAATGCTTTTTAAAAAGCGACCATCATCAGCTCTCATCATGGGGATGATCGGCGCCGCTCTGCTGGCGTACCTGGGCTTGTCATATGCTCAAGTCGTCCAGACGCCGCTGGCCGCCACTTCCATCCCCCAGTTTATCGAGCCGCTGCCGGTCCCGGAAATAATCGATTGGCGGGGCAATACGGCCGAGCTCGAGCTTCACATGCGCGAGTTCAAGGCGAACATTCTGCCGACGGGGACCATCGCACCCGGTGTAAAACCAGAGACATGGGTTTGGGGATATATTTCCGGCCCGAATGCTCCGACCGCTGCCAGGCCGACCTATCTTGGTCCCATTATCGTGACTCGGCGCGGCACGCCGACAAGAATACGGTTCGTCAATAATCTCGGCACCGTGGCCACCAGCAATCTGCTGGCCTACACGCAATCCACCGATCAGACACTGCACTGGGCCGACCCGCTGAATTTCGAGGCAAATATGGGCAACATGTCGATCGTCCCGGGAATGCCACCGATGACCCCCTGGAATCAGCACTATAACGGGCCGATTCCGGCGGCCGTCCATCTTCATGGCGGCGAAGTCCCGCCCGAGCTCGACGGCGGCCCCGACTCCTGGTTTACCAGCGACGGGATTTATAAAGGCCACGGATACTATAGCTTTACGGGCGCGGCCGGCAACGAGGCGATCTATATCTACCCCAACACCCAGGAAGCTTCGCCGATCTGGTTCCACGATCATACCTTAGGCGCCACTCGCCTCAATGTCTATGCAGGACTGGCCGGCGGTTACCTGGTCACCGATCCCGCCAACGACCCCACGAACCTGCCCGGGCTGGTTCCGCTGATCATCCAGGACCGTATGTTTGACACGACCGGACAGCTCTTCTTTCCCAACATCGGCATCAATCCCGAGCACCCCTTCTGGATCCCGGAGTTCATGGGCGATGTGATCTGCGTGAACGGCAAGGCCTGGCCTTTCTTCAACATCGAGCCGAAGCGCTACCGCTTCCTGTTCCTCAACGGCTCCAGCGCCCGCACCTACGAGATGAGCTTCCAGATCTCAGGACAGGGGAAGTCGCCGACGTTCTGGCAGGTTTCAACCGACGGCGGCTATCTTGACGCACCCGCGGCGGTCCAGAAATTGATCTTGATGCCCGGAGAGCGCGCAGATGTGATCATCGACTTCGCGGGCTTCGCCGCCGGAACCACGATGATCCTGCAGAACTCGGCCAAAGCCCCCTACCCCGGAGGCAGGCCTCCCCAGGGAACGACCACGGGGCGAGTCATGCAGTTCCGGGTAGTCGCCGCAACCGGTGGAGTTGATACCACTTTCAATCCTGCTCTTGGTGGTTCGCTGCGCACTCCGATGGTGCGCCTGGTCAACCCGACGACCGGCACGCTGGCCGTGACTGCGGATAAAACCCGCCAGCTCACACTCAATGAAGTTCTGGCACCGCGGAACAAGGTCGGCGGGATTCAATACCCGGGGGGGCCGGTCGAAATTCTCGTCAACAACACCAAATGGTCTGGGGCCTCGGCCAGGACCTATAATGATTTTACTCCCATCACGGTCAACGGGATTACGACCAACTATTCCGAGCTGCCCCGAGAAGGTGACACGGAGGTCTGGGAGATCGTCAACCTGACCGCCGACGCCCATCCCATGCATTGGCATTTGGTCCAGTTCCAGCTTATGAACCGGCAGAGCTTCGACCTAAAGAACTACACGGCAGCCTACAACCTGGCCTTCCCGGGCGGTTTGTATATCCCCGATTTCGGTCCCCCGCTGAACTACAACACGGGCAACGCTCGCGCATTGGGAGGAAATCCGGAGATCACCCCGTTCTTGATGGGAGCCGCACTGCCGCCCGCGGTCAATGAGGCCGGCTGGAAGGATACCATCATGGTTCCTCCCGGCATGGTAACGCGCATCGTCGTGCGCTGGGCGCCCACGGACCTGCCGACGACGACGCCGAAGGCCGGCTTATTCTTTCCGTTCGACCCCAGTGACGGTCTTCAACATGGTTATGTCTGGCACTGCCATATCATCGACCATGAGGACAACGAGATGATGCGGCCCGATGTGGTCCTGTTGAACACAGCCGCGCCGGCGCCGGCCGCCAGGCTTAAGAAGAAGGGCGTCGATTATTGAGATCGTCGCTCAAAGAAACCGGATCGAATGACTGAGATCCGGATTTTCTGAAGTAAGACAGAAGGGCGGTGTCCTCACCGGGCACCGCCCTTTTTTTATCCTCTCGACCTTTTTATTGGGGTCGTCTTTGGACGTTCTTGACATCGCCGCGCGGTCGGCGATATATTTCCAGCGTGATCAAGAGTCGGAATTCATCGCCCGGAACGGGAATTCGCCGCGCCGCGGAAAAAGAAAATTATCCCTCGCTCTATGACTGGACCAAACGAATCGATCATAGGGCATGAGCTATCGATGCCGAGCTCGCGCAGATCATGATCTGCTGTTAAGAAACATATGTTGATTTTAAACGGTGAAGAAATCGACCGGCTTGTCAACCGCCATGAATTGATCGCCGCGGTCGAGGAAGCGTTTCGCCTCCATGCTTCCGGCGATTTCGAGATGCCGGTCCGAACCCAGGTGGACTACAAGGGCAAAACCTTGTTGTCCATGCCCTGTTTTACCGATGAATGTTTCGGCGCCAAGCTTGTTTCGATCGTGCCTCAGAATCCGCTAAGAGGTCTGCCGGCATTATTTGGCATTGTCGTCTTGAACGATGGAATCACGGGCAAGCCCCTGGCCATCATGGATGGAGCAAAAATCACCGCTCTGCGGACGGCCGCCGTCGGCTCGCTGAGCATCCAATACCTGACGGGCGCCGGTGTCTCGCGCCTCGGTGTGATCGGCGCCGGTGTCCAAGGTCACAGCCAAACCTTGTTCGCTTGCAGCGTGCGTCCATTTACGGAAGTTCATCTGTACGATCGCCAAGACAGGGCGCTGCATGAACTTGCCCTAAAATTGACCGCCGAACTGCCCAATGTCAGGATCGCTCCCGAGAAATCGGCCTTGGATGTTCTCCAACAGTCCGACGTCATCATCACCGCAACCAACACCGAGCTGCCGCTTTTCCCGGACGACCGCAGACTGTTCAAAAAAAAGCATTTCGTTGGCATCGGATCCTATAAGCCGGCGATGCGGGAATATCCCGAAGCTCTGTTCAGAAACCTCAAATATGTGCTGGTCGACACGAACCACGCACTCCAGGAAACGGGCGATGTCATCACGCCTCTTGAAAACGGCTGGATTTCGGCAAAACAGATCATTCCATTTGACAAGGTCGTCACCGGAAAGGTCGTTGATGTGGCCAATGAATACAACGTCACCTTTTTCAAATCCGTCGGTATGGCGCTCTTTGATATCGTCGCCGCTCAATGGATCTACAAAAAAGCGAGGGAAAAAGGATGCGGCGTTGAGGTGGTTCTGTGATTCCAGTGATCGCAACGCCCCCTGTCCCCTATCGGTTGTTGATTGGGTGTACGGCATACTCCAAACATGAAAAAACAGTATCCAAGCATTTTTAATGATGTCATCGGACCGGTCATGCGCGGTCCGTCGAGTTCCCATTGCGCAGGTTCATTGCGCATCGGTCGCATGCTGAGAAACCTGATGGACGATGCTATCCATGAAGTGCTCATCGAGTATGACCCGAACGGTTCGCTGGTGACGACCCATGAAAGCCAGGGGACGGACATGGGATTGTCCAGTGGATTTCTGGGTTACGATACCTGGGACGAAAGGCTTCTGAATTACAAGGAGGAGATAAAGAAAGCCGGGATCAAGATCCGGGTCAACTATGTTTCTTATGGAGCCAAGCACCCCAATACCTATCGCATCACCCTCAAGAACAACAGGTGGACCCATCAGGTGACGGCCCTGTCCACAGGCGGCGGCATGATCGAGATTGTCGAAATAGACGGAGCCGCAGTCAGCCTGCGGGGCGACCGTTGGGAAACGCTCGTCTTCCTGTCGGCCGATGATGAGCATTTGGCCGGCGAATGTGCTGCGTTGGTGGCGGCGGAGGAGATTTCGCCAAAAACTTGCCACAAGCCCTTTATTCTTATCTCAACCATAGAACCCCTCTCAGCTCCGGCCATCGACAAAATTAAACGTCATGGATCGGTAGCTTATATCGCTGTTCTAAAACCGGTTTTGCCCGTACTGTCGCGCCGGGATATCGAAGTTCCTTTTCTCCACTCCGAGGAAATGATCCGCTTCAATAAGGATAGGAATCTCGAGCTTTGGGAATTGGCCGTGACTTATGAAAGCGCGCGCGGAAATATTTCCGCCGCTGAAGTTTTTGAAAAAATGAGGGCGATTGTGCGGATTATGGCCGATTCCATAGACGCCGGTTTGCGGGGAACCGAATTCGCGGACAGGATCCTGCCGGCCCAATCTTTGTTGTTTAAAGAGAAAATGGCCGGCGGGAAATTGATAGATGACCCGGTTTTGAACCGGATCATTCTCTGCGTGTCTGCCTTAATGGAAATGAAGAGCTCGATGGGGATTATCGTGGCAGCACCGACGGCCGGCGCCTGCGGCGCTTTGCCGGGCGCCGTCATCGGGGTCGGCCGAGTCTTGAACTCGCCGGAAGAAGAAATCGTCAAGGCGATGCTGGCCGCGGGATTGATCGGCGTGTTCATCGCCGATCAATCCACCTTCGCCGCCGAGAACGCCGGCTGCCAGGCGGAATGCGGTTCGGCTTCGGGAATGGCGGCGGCGGGGCTGGTTCATCTGGCCGGAGGAGATTTACAACAGGCTCTGGGAGCGGCATCGCTGGCCCTGCAAAACTCGTTTGGCCTGACCTGCGACCCGATCGCCAACCGTGTCGAAGCGCCGTGTCTCGGCAAAAACGTTATGGCAGCGGCCAACGCCCTGGCGTGCGCCAATATGGCGCTCGCCGGTTACCAGCATCTGATCCCTTTGGATGAGGTTCTGCAAGCGTTCGACAAGGTCGGGAGAAGCTTGCCCCGTGAATTGCGCTGCACTGCCCTGGGCGGATTGTCGGTCACGAAAACCGCGCAACAGATCGAGGCTTCATTATTTCACAAGTCAAAGTGAAGCTCAGCCGTTCCCGTTAATCTCAGTTCCCGCTTCCCTCCAGCATGGGATCCTGGCGGACGACGATCTTGCCCATAAAGGTCTTTCCGCCGACCGTCATTTTCACGGCGTAGGTCCCGGGCTCGGCGGCCGCAGCGCCCGCGGCCCCGCCCCTGCCGCCGAATTGGCCCCCGCCAAAACCGCCGCCGCCGAAACCGCCGCCGCCCACTCCGAACGACTGCATGATGTTCTGTTGGATTTCCATCACTTTCCGGTAGTTGGCGCCGGCCGCATCGATTTGTTTGAGGGCATTCTGGACGGCCGCCTTTTGTTCATCGGTCAATTCAGCCCGCCCGGCCATCGTCTCGAACTGCCGCTTGGCGTTTGCGATCGCCGACTGGACCTGCTGCGGGGCCGGATCAAAACGGAAGTCCCAGGTCAGCCGGTTGATTCCGGGCTGGGCGCTGTCGAGCGTGAAGGTCGTCTTGTTGAGTCCGGACACATCGGTGATCTCGATCGTCACGGGACCGGCGGGCTTGTCTTTGAGATAATAGTGAATCATCGCGCCCGTTGGTGGGTTCTCTCCCCGGAAGAAAAGGTTGCCGCGTCCGTAGCCTCCTCGCGAAATACGCAGCCAGCGCGTCGCCGGCCGGTTGTTCTCAAAGAGATAGGCCTCGGACGACAGGACCGTTTCCGTCGCCTGCTGGAGCGCCGAGATGTTATCCATGATCCAGATGCCGCGGCCATGTGTCGCCGCCATCAGGTCATTGTCTCGGGGATGGATCAACAAGTCATGGAAGGCCACCGTCGGCATGTTCAGGGTCAGGTTCGTCCAGGTCTTGCCGGCGTTAATGGAGAAGAAAACGGCAAATTCCGTCCCGACAAAGAGAAGGTTCTTGTTTTTCAGGTCTTCGCGAACGACATACACCGATTGTCCGTCGGGAACGTTGCCGGCAATGTTTGTCCAAGTTTTTCCGTAATCGGTGGTCTTGAACACATACGGCTTAAAGTCATCGCTCCGGTGACCGTCGAAGGTCAGATAGCACGTGCCTTCGTCGAAATGGGAAGCTTCGACCCGGCTGACCCAAAGCCCCTTGGGAACACCCGGCACATTGTTCCGGACGTTGGTCCAGGTGACGCCGCCGTTGCGAGTCAGCTGGACATTGCCGTCATCGGTCCCCACCCAGATGAGGCCGGGCGTCTTCGGCGACTCGGAAACGGTGATAATGGTGCAGTGCGTTTCGGCGCCGGTTACGTCAGACGTGATCCCTCCCGTCGGCTTATCGGTGCCGCCGTCCCGGATGCCCAACTTACTTTTATCGTTCGTCGTCAGGTCGGGGCTGATGATCATCCAGTTGTCGCCGCGGTCCATGGACCGGAAAAGATGTTGACCGCCCATATAAATCGTCCGCGGATTGTGCGGAGAGATGACGATGGGCGTGCTCCAATTGAACCGGAAAGGAGACCGCGGACCCTGGGGGCCGAACTGGCCCATCGGAGTCTCGGGCTGCTGGGCCGCCTGCTGACCGCCGCGTTGGCCCGCTTGCTGAGCCGGCGGTTGGCCGCCGCGCTGGCCGCGCTGGCCGGCCTGCTGTGCGCCCGCCTGAGCCTGTCCGGCCGGCGGCCAAACGGGATAGAACTCTTTAAAGTTGATGACGTTTGTCAGACTGGGCGTAATCCGCCTTGACTCGCGCGTCTCGACATTCACCCGCTGGGCCGACCCGCCCTGGCTTTCGCCATAGGCCGTCCGCCAGTCGGACGGGTCATTCTGGGTGTGAAAACCGTCTCCCCCGCCGATGTTGAACCAGAAATCCGTGAGGATTGTCCCTTCGCGGCTCATGGAAGGGCCGCCCCACGTCCCGTTGTCCTGCAGGCCTCCATAGACATAGTACGGGTCGCGCATGTCGGCGCTCACCGCATAAAACTGGGACAGGCAGAGGTTGTCGAAGAAAACCCATGTCTTGCCGTGATCGTAGGTCAGCGAGGCGCCTCCGTCCTGTCCGACATAGAAGCGGTTCTTGTTCGTCGGGTCGAGCCACATGGCATGAAAATCGGGATGGAGGCCGCCGATCGTCTTGAACGTCCTGCCCGCGTCTTCGGAGTACTGCATGCTCGTCGCCAGGAAATAGACGAGTTTATCGTCGAGGGGATTGATATAGATATGGCTATAATAGAACGGCCTGTTGTTCGTCCTGTTCATGAACATCCAAGTCTCGCCGCCGTCCTCAGACCGGTAGATGCCGGTTCCCAACTTGGTCATATCCTTGTAATCGGGATTCTCCTTCTGATTGGGGGCGGTGCCGACCATGCGCGCCGGCTGATAGCCGTGCTCCACGACGGCCATCAGGACTTTCGGCTTGCTCCGCGAAATGGCGATGCCGATCTTCCCGATGTCTCCGGCCGGCAGGCCCTGGACGAGCTTTTTCCATGTCTTTCCTGCGTCCGTGGTCTTGAAGATGCCGCCGTTCGGCCCTCCGGAATCAAAGCGCCAAGGCTGCCGCATCCGCTGCCAGAAGGTAACAAAGAGAATATCAGGATTTGCCGGGTCCATGACGAGGTCGACGGCGCCGGTCTTTCCGTCATTCGGCAGCCCTCCCGCGAGTTTCTGCCATGTCAAGCCGCCGTCCTCTGTCTTAAACAGTCCGCGGTCCCCCGAGTATCCCCAGGGGTGTCCGCTGGCCGCCGCATAGACGATATTCGGGTCGGAGGGATGGGTAATGACCTTGCCGATGGTTTGAGTCGTCTCCAGTCCCATCCTGGCGAACGTTTTGCCGCCGTCGGTCGATTTATAGATACCGTCGCCCCAAGCGACGCTGTTGCGAACGCATTCCTCGCCCGTGCCGACCCAGATGATGTTCGGATCCTTCTGAAAGAAGGCCACATCGCCGATGGAGGCGGAGCCGTACTTGTCGAAAATCGGCTCCCAGGTCGTTCCGGCGTTGACGGATTTCCAAACGCCGCCGGACGCCGCCGCGACCAGGACCTGGGTGAAGTCGTTATCCAGGGCTTCGAAATCCGAGATGCGGCCGACCATGTTGGCCGGTCCGACATTGCGCCACTTGAGGTCTTTGATCAAGTTGGCCTCCGGGCTTTGGGAAAAGAACAGGTGCGATAAACCCAGAACCAGCCAGATCAAAACCAAGGCGCGGAACGCCCTCTTAAGATTTGATGCCATTTCTCTACTCCTTCTCGAAGTGAAACATAAGTTGGAGGAATTATATAAAAAATGATCGGGGCAATTCAACGGCCTTTTTTCTAAGTTCTCTTCTATTTTCTATGGGTAGAAAGGGGAAGCGATCCGGAGACGGCTAAAGCGACCATGGAGGGTTTAGCCTTCCCGAGTCCTCATTCGAGGGCAGCCGGCTCGGAAGAAGCCGGCCGGCGATGTTGTCTGAGCTTCCCGGCCGACGTCCGTAAAATCGATGCCGGGAAGCGAGTTCTGAGCCGCCGAGAAGGAGGGCTCGGGAACGGCGTTAAAAACCCGGATGGGGAGCAAGGCCGTTTCCGGATCGTTTCCAGGACAATTTGTGTTCATACAAAATGGAAGAGGATCAAAATTAATATTGAATTCTTGGATCGATCGGGATATAAAATGATAAATTCGGGTTAACGCTGATGGTTGGAAACGAAAAAACCTCATTGAAGAGGCTCCTCAACCGCCCTTCCGGGGAGCGGCCGTTCATCGTCCTCGCTGAGCTCACGCCTCTTCCCGGCCACGACCTGGGCAACTTTGAAAAATTCCTCAAGGACTACGCCCAAAAGAAAAATGCTCTGCCCAGAGATGTCCGGCTGGCCGCGATCACCATTCCCCAAAGTCCCAACGGCGTCGCCTCGATGAGCCCCGCCGATATCTTTTCGATTCTCGAGATGAGAGATCTATGGGCCGGCCTGGACGTCATTCCGCATGTCACGGGCAAGGATCACAATGCGGAGGCCGTCAAGACATATCTCATCGGCCTGCAAAAACTCGGACTGGATTCCGTGCTGGCGCTCACCGGAGACAAGCCCTGCTCGGGGAAAGGCGTCTTTGAAGTCGATTCCCTAGGCCTTATTGAGCTGGTCAAGGAAATGAATTATGAATCGTTCGGCCGGGCTAGGCCGGGCCATTTTGACCATGTCCATCAATTCACCATTCTGGCCGCCGTTTCCCCGTTCAAGTACTCGGAAGCCTCCCGGCGGCAGCAATACTTCAAAATGGAAAAGAAAATCCAATGCGGAGCGGACGGCCTCATCACCCAAATGGGTTGGGACTGGCGCAAGAGTGAAGAGCTTTTCCGCTATCTCCAAGAAAAGTCGATCGAGACGCCTGCCTTCGGAAATGTCTATCTCCTCTCCACGGCGACACCCGCGGCACGGTTGATGTTTGAGGGAAAGCTCCCCGGCTGTCTCGTAACCAAAGAACTCTATGAAAAGATCGCCCAGGAGAGCCTGGCCGACCACATCGAACGGGCCGCCCAGCAGGTGGCGATGTATCGGGACATGGGAGCAGCGGGCGTTGATCTTGGCGGCCTTCTGGATTTCGACGGGCTGGTGACGATCTTGAACCGGGCCGGAGAGATCGGCCGGGATTGGCGGCGGTTCGAGGACAATCTTAATTTCGGCATCAAGACACTTCCGAATGGGAGGCCGGGATATTATTTATATGAGGAAGACGGCCGGCCTCGACCTCCTTCGCGGCCGAAGGCATCCGTCTCAAAAAAGACGTTTGACCTTCTCCACCGGACCCTCTTGACGCCGGGCCAAGGGATGTATCCGGTCGTCAAAACGGTCCTCAAAAGCAGCCGGTCGCTGCGCCGGGAACGAGGGATCGTCTACAAGCTGTTTTTTGCTTGGGAGAAAGCCCTGAAAACCCTGCTCTTCGAATGTCGAGAATGCGGCGATTGCTACCTGGTCGAAAATTTCGGCCTCTGCACGCTAGGAAAGTGCGAAAAAGGACTGCCGAATCCACCGTGCGGCGACGCCGATCCCAACGGGCTCTGTCCCCATCGTCCGGAAGCGCGCTGCATCGGCGAGCTGATTTATGAAGCGGCTGCCGGCGAAGGAAGAGAGGGATTAAAAAAACTGGCGACCGCGGTCAACCCAAGCCGTCTTCCTGCGCTCGAAGGAACCGCTTCCCTCCTAAACTATCTTTTTCAAAAGGACCATACCCAAAAAATCGGCCTGATCCTGATCGGCGAAAACCTCCACGCCAGCATCCCCAAGCCCGGGGCCGCCATGAAAGAGCTTATGGCCATGGGACCGGACGCCCTTGTCCGGCCGAGCGGACCGCTGGACTACATCATCTCCTTGATCCATTCCCAGGTCAAGCACGGCGCGGATTTCATCGATGTGAACGTGGATGCCTTCGGCGACAGCAACCTGGAGATGCGGAAGGCCTTGATGCAGGACTATGTCCGGTTGATCCGCAATCACAGCGGGGGGGTTCCGGTCTGCGTGGACAGCGGCTCGCCGGAGGTCCTCAAAGCCGGCCTGGAGGAATGGTATCGCGACGCCCCGTCGTCCATGGCCATCCCCCTGCTGAATTCCGTGAAGACCTACACCATGGACGAGATCCTTCCTCTGCGAAGCCGTTATCCTTTTAAGTTCATCGGGCTGCTTGTCGACATCCAATCGACGGGCTCGGAAGGCTCTTACTACGGCATCGACGAGCTTTACGACATGGCCCAAAGGATTTTCCGGGCGGCGACCGGAAAATACGGTTTTCGGCCGCAGGACATCTTTTTCGATTCAACGGTTTTTCCATTGGCGATCGACATCCCTATGACCCACGATGCGCCGGGATACACGTACCGGACGTTTGAAACGATCCGCAGAATCAAGACCGATCCGGCCATGAAAGACGTCCACCTCTCGCTCGGGATCACCAACGCCGTCCGGGACCTCCCCGGCCGGAGGACCGGCGTCTGCCGGGCCTATCTGGCGAAAGCGCGGGAATACGGCCTGGACGCGGCGATCGTCAACGTCATGCACGATTACGGAAAGCGGGCTCCGGCGCCTGAGCTGCTGGAGTTCGTGGACGCCTTCGTCCGGCAGGACGGTTCGGCCGCATCCTGTCAGCTCGTCGTCCGGACGATGGTCCATTTTTGCCGGGCCAACCGCAAGGTTCCAGGGTCACGGCCCTCCCTTTAAGGCTCCGTCAGCCGGATGGGGATTTTCCTTTGACGGGAAATATCGATTATGCTATACCTTTATGGCCAGCATGGATAAGATCTGATGTCCAGGAGCAGTTCAGAGACCTCAAACAAGGGATGGAAAGCGAACCGAGTCGTCGTCACCGGCCTGGGAGCCGTCACCCCGATTGGACTGGGCATCGAAGAATTTTGGAAAGGGCTGACCGTCGGAAAGAACGGCGTATCGAGAATCACCCGTTTTGACCCTTCGGATTTTTCCTCTCAAATGGCCGCTGAAGTCAGGAATTTTCGCCCGGAAGACTGGATCGATCGAAAATCGGCAGAGCGCATGGATCGATTTGCCCACTTCGGATATGCCGCATCCGCCATGGCCGTTCAGGATGCCGGCCTGAATCGGGTGGACTTCGATAGAAACCGAGCCGGCGTGATCATCGGCTCGGGCATCGGAGGTTCGGAAACCATCGAGAAAGGCCATGCCCTGCTTCGCGAAAAAGGCCCCAAATCGCTCCCTCCTTTCTTCGTCTCTAAGTTGCTCATCAATATGTGCGCCTGCTTGGTCTCGATCTCCTTTAAGTTCAAAGGACCTCTTTCGGCCCCTTCCGTGGCCTGCTCAACCGGGACGAATGCCATCGGCGATGCCTTTCGCATCCTCCAAAGAGGAGACGCCGACATCATGCTGGCCGGAGCTTCTGAGGCTTGCATCACGCCCGTGGCCTACGGCGGCTTCTGCGCCACGCGGTCGATGTCGAGAAGAAATGATGATCCCGAAAAAGCCAGCCGGCCTTTTGACAAGAACCGCGACGGTTTTATCATGGGCGAAGGGGCCGGAATCGTCGTTCTCGAAAGGCTCGAACACGCCCTTCGTCGGGAAGCCAGGATTTATGCGGAGCTGGCCGGCTATGGCAACACCTCCGATGCACATCACTTCACGGCCCCGGAGCCGGCTGGGGACGGAATGGTCCGAGCCATGGCAGGAGCCCTGCAGGACGGCGGAATCCACGTTCGAGACGTGGGGTATATCAACGCCCACGGGACTTCAACGGTCTTGAATGATAAAATCGAAAGCAGGGCCATTCAAAAGGTTTTCGGCGAACATTCCCGCCGGGTGAAGGTCAGTTCGATCAAATCCATGATCGGCCATCTCATGTCAGCCTCCGGCGCCGCGGAGTTTGTCTCAACGGCCATGAGCATCTGCACGGGAATCATTCCTCCGACCATCAACTGCCAAGAACCCGATCCGGAATGCCCCCTTGACTATGTCATTCACGGGGCCGAAAAGATTGATCTTCAGGCAGCCTTGTCCAACTCGTTCGGTTTCGGCGGCGGCAACGCCTGCCTGGTCTTGAAAAAATATCGAAAGGAACCATGAACATTCCAAAACTCCGAATCGGGAATATCACGGCGGACGTGCCGATTGTCCAGGGAGCGATGGGGGTTAGAATTTCCCTGTCCTCGCTCGCCTCTGCGGTAGCCAACGCCGGAGGGATTGGGACCATTGCCAGCGTCGGGCTCGGAGATATCGAAAAGGCAAAAACGGAATACGAACGGATATCCCGCGAAGCACTCATCGCCGAGATCCGCAAGGCCAAAAGCCTGACGAACGGTCCGCTGGCCGTGAACGTGATGGGCGTTTTGAGCAATGCCGATGATTTGATCCGGACAAGCGTCCTTGAAGGAATTAAGATCATCGTTTCAGGAGCGAGTCTTCCTCTCAAGCTTCCGGCGTTGGTCGAAGACCGTTCGGTCAGCCTCGTCCCTATCATCAGTTCCGGGAGAGCCGCAGAACTGGTGCTGCGGGTCTGGGACAAGCGCTACATGAGAACGGCGGATGGAATTGTTTTGGAAGGCCCCTTGGCCGGCGGGCACCTCGGTTTTTCCATGGACCAACTGAAACAACTCGAGCAGCATTCTCTCCCTATCCTTTTGGCCGATGTTCTGGAAGCGATCAAGCCCTATGAGAATAAATATGGAAGGAAGATTCCGGTCATCGCCGGGGGCGGCGTTTATGACGGCAAGGACATTGCCGAGATACTTTTGGCGGGAGCCTCGGGGGTCCAAATGGCGACCCGATTCGTCTGCACGGTCGAATGCGATGTCACCCAAGAATTCAAGCAGTCTTATCTTGATGCCAAAAAAGAGGACATCGTGATCATCAAAAGCCCCGTCGGCTTGCCGGGCAGGGCTATCCGCAACAAGTTCATCAAAGACCTGGAAGTCCAAGGAAAACAAGTCATTAAGTGCCCCTATCGATGTCTGACCACATGCAATGTCGCCGAGGCCAAATATTGCATCGCTCTGGCTCTTGTCAATGCCTGTTACGGCAAAATCGATCAAGGGCTCGTTTTCTGCGGAGAGAATGCCTACCGCTGCAATAAGATTGTGACGGTCAGGGAGCTCATTTCTGAGCTCATGGCCGAGCTGGAAGCCTATTAAACCTCCGCTTTTTCCGTTTGACATTCAATTTTCACCTTCGGTATAAAGAGGGAGTGAATATCATCGCCAGGAGGGTTTCTGATGTTTAAAGGTCATCCCAAAGGACTGTTCGTGGCCTTCTTCGCCAACATGGGCGAGCGCTTCGGCTTCTACACCATGGTCAGCATCTTTGTCCTCTTCATGCAGGCCAAGTACGGCCTGACGGCGGCCCAGTCGAGCCTGGTTTATACCCTTTTCGCGTCCAGCGTCTACGCCCTCCCGATCTTGGGCGGTTTGCTGGCCGATAAGGTCCTGGGCTACGGACGGACGATAAGCCTTGGAATGATCATCATGTTCCTGGGCTATGCCTTGCTCTCGATTCCGACCAGAATGGAAACCGGCTTCATCCTGGTCATCGCCGCGCTCGCCGTTATCGCCATCGGCACCGGCTTCTTCAAGGGCAACCTCCAAGCCCTGGTCGGGAACCTCTATGACGACCCGAAATACGACGCGCTCCGCGACCGCGCCTTCAACATCTTTTATATGGGCATCAACATCGGCGCTATGTTCGCCCCGACAGCGTCGGAAAAAGTGAGTAATTGGATCCTCTCATCCTCTCACTTCACGTATGATGCAAGAATTCCCGCCCTTGCCAACGACTTCATCCGGGGTAGGCTGGCCGCGGCGGGCCAATACCTGGGCCTCGCCCAAGCCCAGGATGCAAGCGTGAGCCTCGAAACCCTGAAGTCCTTTTCCGAGCGATATATCAACGCCCTCAGCAAATCCTATCACTTCGGGTTCGGCGTGGCCCTGCTCAGCCTGATCCTGTCCATGCTGATCTTCTGGGGTTTCAGGAAATATTATAAGCACGCCGACATCTCCGAAAAGCAGAAATCAAAATCCGAGGCCCTCAAGTCCCAGATGGTGATACTCACACCCCAGCAGACCAAGGAGCGGTTGGTGGCGCTCTTTCTGGTCTTCTTGATCGTCATTTTCTTCTGGATGGCCTTCCAGCAGAGCCCCGTCACCCAGACGTTCTTCGCCCGCGACTACACGGTGCCGAATGTGGGCAAGCTGACGAACCTGTGGTTCGACCTGACCGGATTGCTCTCGATATTTTTGGCGGCCGTCGGGCTGGTTTTCTTGATCAAGAAAAGCTCGGCGGCGGTTGGCCGGGCCGTGGGAGGCGCCGCCTTTATAGTCTTCGCAGCGCTCGCCTATATGAGATTCCGCGGCTATCCTGAAGTCAATCCGTTCCAGCCCCAGCGGTTCCAGCATTTCAATCCATTCTTCATCGTCGCCCTGACGCCTGTCGTGATCGGCCTTTTCAGCTACCTCAATAAAAGAGGGAAAGAGCCGAGTGCTCCCCGCAAGATCGGGATCGGGATGCTGATCACGGCGGCCGCGTTCGCCATCCTCGTCATCGGCTCGCTCGGCCTCCCCTCGCCCAAACAACTGGGCGGCCTGGTCGCACCGCCAGAGTCTCAGGTGTCGGTTTATTGGCTGATCTCGACCTACTTCCTAACGACGATCGCCGAGCTTTTTCTCAGCCCCATCGGCATTTCCTTCGTGTCCCGCGTCTCACCGCCCAAGTACAAGGGCCTCATGCAGGGGTGCTGGTTTGCCGCCACTGCTATCGGCATCAATCTGGTCTTCGTCGCCGGCTGGCTGTGGATGCGGGTCCCGCTCTGGTCGGTGTGGCTGATCCTTGTCGCGGCCTGCCTGCTCTCGGCCGGGTTCATGTTCTCTATCATGAAGAAGCTCGAGCGGGCCTCTAAGGTTTAAACCCGTCAAGGGAGGAGCCGATGTTGGGAAGCGATCCGGAAACGGCCTCGCTCCCCATCCGGGTTTTTCACGCCGTTCCCGAGCCTTCCTTCTCGGCGGCGAAGAACTCGCTTCCCGGCATCGATTTTATGGACGTTCGCCGGGAAGCTCAGACAACTTCGCCGGCCGGCTTCTTCCGAGCCGGCTGCCCTCGAATGAGGGCTCGGGAAGGCTAAACCCTCCATGGTCGCTTCAGCCGTCTCCGGATC
>Ga0209253_10001401_pt1 | contig 21117 bp, 17 predicted proteins | sample FrelakmetBRP12BR_FD_187145 | JGI IMG/M metagenome (GOLD analysis project Ga0209253, IMG submission 187145) | Freshwater lake sediment microbial communities from the University of Notre Dame, USA, for methane emissions studies - BRP12 BR (SPAdes)... | ecosystem: Environmental > Aquatic >...
CATGTCTAAAGAACCCCTTGAGTCTCTGAGCGCTCAGCTCAAGACGCTTTCCGGTGCGGCAAAATCTTTGGGGTGCATTCTGCCTGAGCCGTTTATGACTCTTTCCTTTCTTGCTCTGCCTGTGATTCCGGAGCTGAAGCTCACGGACAAGGGGCTGGTGGATGTTCGGATGTTTGCCGAGGTGCCGCTTTTTGTGCAGGAGGATAGTCTATGATTGAGAGATCGGTTGGGATCATTTACAAGCATCACTTTGAGCCGGCCAAAGAAGAGGCGCTGAAGCTCGATCGCTGGCTCCGCGAAAGAAATGTGAGGGCTTTCTCCGAGGAGATGGGCGCCAGGGCGGCGATGAATGCCTGTTTTGAAGAGCCTTCCTTCATCCCGAGAGAGGTGGAATTCGTGATTGTTCTCGGCGGTGACGGAACCCTGCTCGGCGCTGCACGCAGAGTCGCTCGCTACGGGGTCCCGATTCTGGGGGTCAACCTGGGCGGGCTGGGTTTCCTCACTGAAATCCCACTGAGGAGGCTCTATTCGGCTGTGGAACTCATGCTCGAGGGTCGCCTTGAGGTGGAAACCAGACTCATGCTGGAGGCCGTGGTGCTGCGGGAAGGCACGGAAACGTGCCGCTTTCTGGTCCTCAATGACGTGGTCATCAACAAAGGGGCGCTTGCCAGGATCATTGACCTGGATGTCGTCATCAATGACCAGTTTCTCACCACCTTCAGGGCGGACGGACTGATTGTGTCCACGCCCACCGGATCAACAGCCTACAATCTCTCTGCGGGCGGTCCCATCCTCTATCCAACCATCTCGAGCTTTATTCTGACTCCCATATGCCCTTTTACTCTGACCAACCGGCCTATCCTCCTGCCCGAATCTCACGTTGTCTCGATCACGCTCAGCAGGAGAGGGGAGGAGAGGGTGAGTTTGACCTTTGACGGGCAAGTGGGATTCGACTTGTTTCAGGGAGACAAGGTGATTGTTCAGAAAGCAAAAGAGAAGATCAAGCTCATCAAGTCACCGGATCAGAGCTATTTCGAGATTCTAAGAGAGAAACTCATGTGGGGAGGAGTTCCTTTCAAGAACCGTGATGGAGACGACTAAGCGCATCTTCAAGGTGGATCGGGAAGACATTCACTATCTTCGCACCACGATTGAGTCCTATGACGGAATGGCTGTGGTGAGGACAGTGGATCCCGGAGAGGCGACGATTGAGCTTCTGATCGCTCCCGGGTGTGAGGATTTGGTTTCAAGGCTCCTCGCGGCCTTGAGGGAAAAGGAACGAATTCGTCTGGAGCCAGTGGGAATCGGCATAGAGCAAAGAGCGAAGAGCATAGAGTGAGGTGATGAGGCGCTGGCTTCAAAAAGTGCCGTCCACGGGCAAGAAGCTGTGCGGAAATCAAAACTGACCTTTGTGAGGTTTATCCGTTGGCCAGGCATTACTACATAGAGACCATGGGCTGCCAAATGAATCAGTATGATTCTGATCACCTGGGCCGTATCTTAGAGGACTCAGGCTACCTAGCCACAAGCGAACCAGAGGAAGCGGATTTCGTCCTTGTCAATACCTGTTCTGTGCGGGCCAAGGCAGAGCAGAAAGCCTTGAGCCGACTGGGTCGGTTGGTGGCTCTCAAGAAAAAAAACCCGCGACTCCTTGTGGCAGTGGCCGGATGTGTGGCGCAACAGAGGGGGACGGACCTTCTTGCCAGGTTTCCAAGCCTGGACCTTGTCCTGGGGCCGAGAGAGATAGGACGGTTCAGAGACATCCTGAGGAAAATCGAAAACGACGGCACGAGGCTTGCTGCGGTTGATGTCCATCGCGCGCCCACCGCCTTCATGGGGCGCTTCGAGTATTTCCAACATAGCGTTAAAGCTTACATTACCATTATGGAAGGGTGCAACAACTTCTGCTCTTACTGCATTGTTCCTTACGTGCGGGGAAGAGAAATCAGCCGGCCACCCCATGAGATCCTGGAGGAAGCGAGGAACCTGGTTCTCCAGGGTGTGAGGGAGATCACTCTCGTCGGCCAGAACGTCAACTCCTACGTATACGAGAAGACACGGTTTCCGGAACTCCTCCAGGCAATAAATAAGATCAAGACCCTTCACAGGATGCGATTCACCACATCCCATCCCAAGGATCTTTCAGAAGAGCTGATTCAGTGTTTTGCCAGGTTGGAGAAACTGTGCCCTCACATCCATCTTCCTTTCCAGGCCGGCTCAAACAGAGTTCTCAAAGCCATGAAAAGAGGGTATACTCGCGAAAAATACATGGATCTTATCCGTGAGCTAAGAGAGGCGCGACCCTGCATTGCCGTGACAAGCGATGTGATGGTCGGATTTCCCGGTGAATCAGAAGAAGACTTCGAACTGACCCTCGGCCTTATATGCCAAATAGAATTTGACAACCTCTATTCTTTCAAGTACTCGGATAGAGAGGGAACCCCTGCAGTACGGATGACTGACAAGATCCCTGAAAACCAAAAACTCACGAGGCTGGCCCGCCTTCAGGAAGTTCAGAGGAACATCACGCTGAAGAAAAACAAAGAATTGGTCGGGAAAAGCATTGAAGTGTTAGTTGAAGGAACAAGTAAAAAGGGGCAGCAGTTAACAGGCAGGACCGATACAAATAAAATTGTTAATTTTAACAGCGATAGCAGCAATATAAATAGATTAGTAAATGTAAAAGTTAAGCGCTCCTCATTCAATTCTCTTTGGGGAGAGTTGACTTCGCATTAAAGTTGATGTAAAAATGTAACGTACTGAAGTTGATCTTTTTGGCTTGCCATGGATATCGATAAGACAAAAGAATCGATACTTATCGTAGATGACGACCAGAGGGTTTGCGAGGTCCTTAAAGAACTTTTTGGGGCCCTGCAGTTCCCTGCCGCATCTTCTATCAGTGGAGAGGAAGCCTTGCGAATACTCAAGGAGAAACAGCACACCTTCCTCCTGGCGGACATGAAAATGCCGCAAATGAGCGGCATGGAACTCATTCGACGAACAAGGGAAACCTTTCCGAACGTCAGCGTTGTTGCCATGACCGGGTACGCAGACGAATACAAGTATGTGGACATCATCAACGCAGGCGCAAATGATTTCGTCAAGAAACCGATCGACATCGCCGAGCTCGAAGCGAAGATTGTCCGCTGCATCAGCGAAAGGGATCTCAGGAAGGAACTCAACAGGCTTTCCATCACGGATTCGCTGACAGGCTTGTTTAATCAGCGGCAGTTTTACATGCGCCTCAGGGAAGAGATTGTGCGATCTACCAGGCAAAAGCATTCGCTGGCCCTGATTCTCATGGACCTGGACAATTTCAAGGTGTACAACGACAAGAACGGCCACATTGCAGGTGATGAGGCTTTGAGGGACGTGGGAAAAGCGATTTTGAGAAGCATTCGAGAAGGCGTCGACTCCGGCTACCGGTACGGAGGAGATGAGTTCGCGATCATTCTCATAGACTCAGATCTTTCAATAGCTCAGGAGATCGGCAAACGTGTTCACTTTTCAATCAGGAACAACGGGGAACTGAGAGCGAGTTTTGGATACGCTGTTTACGGGGAGAACATGAACCTCACGGACTTCGTGGCACTCGCTGATGCCGATCTCTACAGGTCCAAGACACAGCGTAAGGCCGGCATGACGAACTAAACAGACCCTTTGTGTTAGTTCTGATAATGTATATTATGTAAACTTATTACAACTCCTGTATTCCCCAAGCTAAACACGCTTACTCCTCTCCTCCCGCCTCCTTCGCGGCGAAAAAACCAAATATTTTGTTGACATGGTGCATGCATCAGTGTAAATACGTCTGACTTATTACAAGATTGGAGGACCTCTGCGAATGAGCAGCGTGGTAAAAAAGCGAAGAAAAAAGATCCGAAAGCACAAGAACCGAAAGCAGAGGAAATTGATGCGGCATAAGAACAAGTAGCTTCTGCGTGCCTTAAAAGAGGAAGGCAGTCCGGGGTGATGCGGACTGCCTTCTTGTTTCTCCGGTGCCGACTTCAGCGTCTGCAGTTACTTGCCGACGTCGTACCACCCTCCTCCTGTTTTCCTGCCTAACCTGTTGGCCCGTATCATGGTCTTGAGCAGGTTTGGAGATACCCATTTCAGCTCTTTGTTAAGCTCCTTGTAAAAATACTCGTTCACAAAATAGGCAATGTCAATGCCGGTGAGATCCATGAGCTCAAAAGGCCCCATAGGATAGTTGAGCCCGTTCTTCACGGCTGTGTCCACGTCCTGAATGCTGGCGATCCCTTCCTCGACGATTTTGATGGCCTCGATCATGTGGGGAATCATGCACCGGTTGACGATAAATCCCGGCGAGTCTTTCTTGACTTCCACAGTCACTTTTCCCATCTTCTTTGCCAGAGCCGTGGCGGTTGCAACAGTCTGATCGCTCGTATGGTAGCCCCGGATGATCTCAACAAGCTTCATCAGAGGCACAGGGTTAAAGAAATGAACTCCGCAAACCTTGTCAGGCCGCTTTGTGGCTGACGCGATCTCCGTGATGGACATGGATGACGTGTTCGTGGAGAGAATCACTTCAGGCCGGCACAAAGCGTCGAGTTCTTTGAAAACGCTTCTCTTAAGGGCCAGGTCTTCAATAACCGCTTCCACTACAAAGTCGACGTCTTTGAGGTCGGCCATGTTCGTGGTTCCCTTGATTCTGCCCATGATCTTGTTTTTCTCGTCCGCCGCGAGTTTCCCTTTTTCAACGCTCTTGGCCAGGAACTTGTCAATGCTTTTGAGACCGCGGTCCACAAAGGAATCCTCGATATCTCTCATGACAACGTCGCAACCGATCTGAGCCGCAAGTTGAGCAATCCCGTTCCCCATGGTGCCAGCGCCGATCACACCGATTTTCCGAATCTCCATTTCTGCTTCCTCCGTAGTCTGAAATGTCTATGCCGATTCCACTCTTGTTACTTCAGGAACATTCTGTTTCAAAATCTTCTCTATGCCCATTTTAAGAGTCATCTGGGACATTGGGCAACCCCCGCAGGCTCCGGTCAATCGGACCTTCACGACACCCTGGTCATCCACGTCGATCAGTTGAACATCTCCCCCGTCAGCCTGCAAAGAGGGTCTCACCTTGTTCAGAGCACTTTCCACTTTCTCTTTAAGCATCAAAGTCACACCTCCCTGTTCAAAAGCCCTATTTGTTTATTTTCATAACACAGTCAAAGGCGAGAGTTCAAGTAAATGTTTAGAGAAAAAACCTTTTCCGCGAGGCTGTCCAACAACCAAGTCTGATCTCCGTTCACGCTTCGATACCTCAGGGCGAACGGAGAGTGTGTTCTCTGAGTGTTTGATTTTCCGTTCGTGGTTTGATACCTCACCACGAACGGAAGGGCTGATGATTTCCTTGCCGCCGTATCAATCCGAGTTATCTGACAGCGTCAGCATGTTGCTCAGATCCTGAAGACCGCTCTGGCCCGGCTGTCCAGATATCGAGAGAGGCCCTCAGAACTCTCCGGGGACCAGCCAAGCGCTTTCCGCCACACATCGCTGCTTTCCATGCACAGGTAGATCCCGTGCTCAACGCCCCACCGGCTAAGAGCTGCTTTCATGAAGGCATACATCTCAATTCGCACCGGCTTGATGTATCGCATTTTGCCGTCAAGCCCTGGGATGAATTCCCCGTCCATGATGTGAGTTTTTGGAAAGCGCCTCCTAATCACCTGCTTTAACGAGGGCATGTACCGGAGGCAGCCAAGGCTTATCCAGATGACCCCGGCCGGATCGATATAGCGATCCATCAGATCGAGGGTCCTAGCATATTCCTCTTTCCAGGAAGGGTGTTCAATCAAAGGATCAAAGTGAAATCCCAGAACGTACCCTTCCCTCTGGCAAGCCCTTGCTGCTTCAAGCCTTCTTTTGATCGAAGGCGCTCCGTGCTCTTCCCTGTGCGAAATGGAGGGGCTATTAAGTGACCAGGACACCACGATTCGATCGCGGTATTGGGATGAAAGGAGACCTTCTATGGACACCGTCTTTGTTTTGAATTCCAGGACCGTGTTCTTGTGTTTCGCAACAAAAGAAGGAAGGATTTCCGTCCACTTTACAATGGGGTCAAGAGCAAGACTGTCCGTGAATTCCCCTGTGCCGATTCTGAAGATCTTTCGGCCGGAGGCTTGAAGCGCCTGACCAATTTCTTCAAGTTGCTGCTCCAGGTTCACGAAAACACGCAGAGAAGGCTGGTTAAAATAAGCTTGCAGAATGCAGTAGCTGCAATCGAGAGGACAATTCGTGCCAATATTGAGAATCTGATACCCGCAGCAAAGATACTCTCGGGTTCCCGGACAGGGTTTGAGAAGCTGACCGGGAAAAGAGATCAGGCGAAGGGTTTCTTTGTCCAACTGGAACTCCCCCGGCCTGTAAGAACAGGTTTCATCTTCACCTTTACCCACAGAGAGGCTCTGGAGACGGTCCACGGCTCTGCGGGCAAAGGGATATTTTTCAGCATCCGTCTCAAGGATTGTCGTTTTGATTTTAAAATTCATTGACCGGTCCAGGGTTCAGGGATTGCTTCAAGTCCATCCAAGGAATGAAGCAGGCTGATCGACTTCCTGAGATCCTTTCCGTCCTTGAAGCTGATCTCAAGGCGATAATTCGGGTCTTCAAAATAGGGGTCGTAATGGATGGCAGCACCGGACGGGAGAGAGATAGAGGAAATTTTGTTTTCAACCATCTGCTGCGCCATCGACAAGCGGGGATGCCGCCTGATCCTCAATGCGTCAAGTATTGCTTTGGCTTTCTGGGGATTGTTCAATCGTGAATTCTCCAGTATCTTCAAGAGAGACGCTTCACAAAGAACTTCAGGAATGGTCATGTGCTCTCGCATGCCGATATCGCGAATATGCTCAAGGAACTTCATCTGCTGATTAAAGTTGAATTTCAGAACACCGATCCAGCGGAAAAGAACCTGCTGAGAGCCTCGGTCCAATTCAAGAAGAGCTTTAGCTGCCTTCATCGACATTTCTTCCTGCGTTATGGCGTTTTGAACGCTTTCTTCGAGATTCACGAGCTTCAAGTAGAACTCCAAGGTGCCTTCGTGAGAAGGGAGGGATAGGAGGGGCATAAAAGAAGCAAGGATCTCTTCCTTTTGCATGTAGCCCCGGAGCCTCTCAAGGATCATGGCTTTCTCAATGTCGTTGAACTTCCTGGTAGCCACATTCTCATAGAAGTTGACAAGGAATCTTTCCAAAGGCGAAGGCAGAACTGAGGTCACCTCTTTACAGAGAACTTTAGGTTCGCCCTGAAACTTCAGCGCCAAGATCCTGCGGTATCCTGCAACAATGTCAAAGCTCCCCTTTTCATTTCGGGCCACCAAAGGAGGATTGAGAAGTCCCACCTTTCGTATCGATTCACAGAGAACGTCGAGGTTGAAACCATAACTCATGGTGTAGGGTCCTGGGCCTTCCGCCATTTCGTCAAGGTCTATCCAGATTGGGGCTTGCTGCTGAAGAGAGGAATCTTTCATCCTGCCCTCCCCTATTTTGATATCCATCAAGGTCACCCTCCTTAATTCTTGTTTGATTCCAATCGTGCCACATCAAAACGGGTTGAGTCTTTAGGGACCACGATCCATTTTATATATAACAAGTTCAGGGCTGGTTTGCCGAGGTTTTTGTTGAGGAGCATCCATCCGAATGGTGTTGATCTGTGACGCCATTCCACGGCAAAGAAAATAGCAGTGTATTTTACTCGGATGCGTTTATTTCTTGACACCCGCCTTTGCGCTATGGGATTGTCCTTCATTCAAAATTGGTTGTAAATCGGCCATCTTAGGTCGAAACACCCGCCTCCCGGTTATCATCAGCCTTTATAAGAACAAAATTCCGGGCTTCGTCCCTTAGGGGATAGTTCATGCTCACGAGGAGATTCTTTGTTCCATGAGTAAAAACACTCCAGTAGGATCGGTAATGGTGGTCGGAGCCGGTATTGCCGGCATCCAGGCTTCTCTGGACCTTGCGGATTCAGGTTATCTTGTCTATCTCGTCGAAAAGAACTCGGCCATCGGTGGAGTCATGGCACAGCTGGACAAGACCTTTCCCACCAATGATTGTTCCATGTGCATTATTTCGCCGAAGCTTGTCGAGTGCGGGAGACACCTCAACATCGACCTCTTGCCTCTGACAGAAATCATGGACGTAAGCGGTGAGCCGGGGAATTTCAAGGTGAAGGTGCTCCAGAAGCCCCGCTACGTGGACATGAGCAAGTGCACGGCCTGCGGCGAGTGCTCTAAGGCCTGCCCCATCGATGTGTCCAACCGCTTTGATGAAGAACTGCGCAACCGCAAAGCAGCCTACAAACTCTACCCCCAGGCCATGCCGAGCGCCTACGCGATCGAAAAAAGGGGCACGGCGCCCTGCAAGGCCACCTGCCCGGCCCACGTGAGCGTGCAGGGCTATATCGCCCTGATCAACCAGGGCAAGTACCGCGAAGCCCTGGAACTTTTCAAAGAGGCCCACCCCTTCCCCGCCATCTGCGGTCGTGTGTGCCACCACCCCTGCGAAGAGATCTGCACCCGGAGTGATCTGGATGAGCCCATTGCCATCGAATACCTGCATCGTTTCCTGGCCGACTACGAGCTCTCCGGCGAAGGCCGATCGATTCCCAAAGTCAAGGAACGGAGGGAGGAAAAGATCGCGGTTATCGGTGCGGGTCCTGCCGGTCTTACCGCCGCTTATTACCTGGCCAAAGAAGGCTACCCGGTCACGGTCTTTGAAAAACTTCCTGTGACCGGAGGCATGATGGCCGTCGGCATTCCCGAATACCGCCTGCCGCGGAACATCATTGAGGCGGAAACTCAGGTTATCCGCGAAATGGGCGTGGAGATCAAGACAGGAGTTGCCTTCGGAGAAGACATCACGCTCAACGGTCTCAAGAAGGACGGGTACAAAGCCGTTTTCCTGGCCACCGGACTCCACGTGAGCCGCAAGCTGAATGTTTCAGGAGAAGAACTGCCCGGGGTGCTCCGCGGCGTGGAGTTCCTTCGGGATGTGGCTCTTGGAAATCCTGTGAGCCTCCCCAAAAAAGTGATCGTTATCGGGGGCGGCAATGTCGCGATTGACGTGGCTCTAACCGCTCTCCGAAAGGGCGCCCAGGAGGTGACCCTCGTCTGTCTTGAAAAAAGAGAAGAGATGCCCGCATGGAAATATGAGATTGAGGAAGCCCTCGAAGAAGGCGTGAAGATCTTGAACAGCTGGGGCCCCACGCGCTTCCTTGAGAAAGGTGGAAAGATTGCGGGCATAGAATTCAAGCGATGCACCGCGGTTTTCGATGAAAAGGGTGCGTTCAATCCCCGCTACGACGAAAAAGAACTGACCACTATGGAAACCGAGGGAGCGGTCATTGCCATCGGTCAGGCCGGAGACCTCTCTTTTGCTCAAAACGAAAAAGTTCCTGTCACAAAAAGAGGAGGTCTGGATGCGGATCCTGTAACCCTTCAAACGCCTCTGGGCTGGGTCTTTGCAGGAGGAGACGCTCTCTACGGGCCCAAGTCCGTCGTGGAAGCCGTGGCCTGCGGAAAGGAGGCTGCAGAGAGCATTCATCGTTATATCAACGGCCGCGATCTGCGTGAAGACCGGAGCCAGGACTGGACCTATGAGAAGCCTGACCTCGCCGGGCTGGAGAAACAGAAAAGAAGTTCCATGAGGACGATTGCGCCGTCGGAGAGAAAGGGAAATTTCAAAGAAATTGCCCTGGGCTTCACCGAAGAGGAGGTTCGGAAAGAAGCGGAACGATGCCTGAAGTGCGGGATCTGTTCCGAATGCTACCAGTGCGTGACCGCCTGCCTGGCAGGTGCTGTCGATCACTCCATGAAACCCAGGGAGAGGGTTCTGGAAGTGGGCGCCATCATTCTTGCTCCCGGGTTCACTCCCTTTGATCCGAACCGCTACGACACCTACAGTTATTCCATCCACCCCAACGTGGTCACGAGCTTGGAATTTGAGCGAATTCTTTCAGCCTCCGGGCCTTATGAAGGACATCTCGCCCGACCCTCGGATCACAAGGAGCCGCAAAAAATCGCATGGCTCCAGTGCGTGGGATCAAGGGATATCAATCGCTGCGACCACAGCTATTGTTCGGCGGTATGCTGCATGTATGCCATCAAAGAAGCGGTCATCGCCAAGGAGCACAGCAAAGAGCCGCTCGACGCAGCCATTTTCTACATGGACATGCGGACCTATGGGAAGGATTTCGAGAAGTACTATACCCGCGCCGAAGAGGAAAGAGGTGTTCGCTTCATCCGTTCCAGAGTCCACACCATCGAGCCCGTGGAAAACGGCAACCTGAGGATCCGCTTTGCCCCCGAGTCAGGGGACGTGAAAGAGGAAGACTTTGATATGGTCGTCCTCTCCATCGGCCTGGCCCCTGTTCAGGGCATCCAGGAGCTCGCCGAAAAACTGGGCGTCGCTCTCAATGAGCATCAGTACGCCATGACCAGCAGTTTCGCGCCTGTGAAAACTTCGAGAGACGGAATTTACGTTTGCGGCGTTTTCCAGTCTCCAAAGGATATTCCTCATTCCGTGATGGAAGCTTCCGCCTCGGCGGCCGCTTCCACCGAGGCTCTCGCTGGGGCCAGGGGAACCTTGACCCGATCCAAGCAACTGCCTCCGGAACTCGATGTGTCCGGCCAGGTGCCCCGGATCGGGGTTTTTGTGTGCAATTGCGGAATCAACATCGGCGGCATTGCCGATGTCCCGGCTGTGAGGGAATATGCCGGGACCCTGCCCTACGTGGTCCACGTGGAAGATAACCTGTTCACCTGCTCTCAGGACACGCAGGACAAGATGAAACAGGTCATCAAGGACAAAGGGATCAACCGGGTGGTCGTGGCTTCCTGCTCTCCGAGAACCCATGAACCCCTCTTCCAGGAGACCATCCGGGATGCGGGTTTGAACAAGTACCTTTTCGAGATGGCCAACATCCGGGATCAGAACACATGGGTTCACATGAACGAGCCCAGGAGGGCGACGGAGAAGGCGAAAGACCTCGTGCGCATGGCGGTTGCGAAAGCGGCGCTGGTCGAACCCCTCGAGCAGGTGAGGCTTCAGGTCACCAAGAACGCGCTGGTGATCGGCGGCGGGGTGGCCGGCATGGAAGCGGCGCTCGGAGTGGCCGAGCAAGGCTTTCAAGCTTACCTCGTTGAGAAGACGAGCGCCCTCGGCGGGGTGGCGAAAAGACTTCGAAGCACCTGGCGAGGAGAAAAAATCTCCGATTATGTCCAGAGCCTCGCAGACAGAGTGAAGAACCATCCCGGAATCCAGATCTTCATGGAAACCGAAGTGAAAGAAACCTCAGGGATTCTGGGAAATTTCACCAGCACCCTTGTGCCTCAGAATGGCACCGGGTCGCCGGTGACCGTGGATCACGGCGCCACGATCATTGCCACGGGCGGGCAGGAATACCGGCCTTCCGAATATCTCTACGGGAAGCACCCCGGAGTGTTGACCCATCTGGATCTCGATGAAGCCATTGTTCGCGGCGAGGATCGCGTCAAGAAGGCCCAGTCCGCCGTCTTTATTCAATGCGTGGGTTCCCGCATTCCTGAAAGGCCCTATTGCAGCAAGATCTGCTGCACCCACAGCCTGGAGAGCGCTCTCAAACTCAAGGACTTGAACCCGGACATGAACGTTTTCATTCTTTACAGGGATGTTCGCTCCTACGGGTTCCGGGAGGACCTCTATCGCGAAGCCAGGAAGAAGGGGGTTCTTTTTGTGCGCTATGAGCTGGATCGGCTGCCGGAGCTGACCTCCAACGGCGAAGGCACGCTTTCGCTTAAGGTCGTGGATCATGTTCTCGGAAGGCCTATCCGGATCGCACCCGATCTCGTGATCCTGGCCACAGCCATTCTTCCGGCGGGGAACAAGAAGCTCTTCGAGCTTTTCAAAGTTCCCGTGAACAAGGAAGGTTTTCTGATTGAAGCACACGCCAAATTAAGACCCGTGGATTTCGCATCCGAAGGGATTTTCATGGCCGGTCTAGCCCACTACCCCAAACCCATTGACGAAAGCATTACCCAGGCCAAGGCTGCTGTAGCAAGAGCCATGACCATCCTGTCCAAGGACGGGATCTTTGTGGGAGGCGTGATCGCTTCGGTGAATTCGGATCGCTGCGCAGCCTGCCTCACCTGTGTGAGAACGTGCCCTTACGGCGCTGCCCGGATCGGTGAAGAGGGCTATGCGATCATCGATCCCGCGGCGTGTCGCGGATGCGGCGCCTGTGTCGCCGAGTGTCCGGGCAAAGCGATTGCCTTGAAGCATTTCACCGATGAACAGATCATCGCAAAGACCGATGCCCTTTTTCAGGCGCAGAGCGCCTGAAAAAGGTACACGGTAGACGGTTCACGGTCAAATCCCCCTTGCTCCCCCTTTTCAAAAGGGGGAAACCTGCACGCGTCCTCCCCTTTGTAAAGGGGAGACAGAGGGGATTTTAGATGACTGCAACAGCAAGTTTCTTAGGAGCAAATCTCTGTTGAGCAAAGCGAGGTGTAGTTATGACGGATTTTGAACCTCAAGTTCTTGCCTACTGCTGCCAGTACTGAGCGTATTCCGCTGCGGACCTGGCAGGTTCCATGAGGCTCTCCTACCCGAGCAACGTCAAGGTGATCCAGGTGCCTTGCACCGGCCGGGTTGACATCATTCACCTTCTGAAGGCCGTTGAAGACGGGGCGGATGCCGTCTACGTGGCCGGCTGCATGGAAGGAGAATGCCATTTCCTTGTCGGAAATCTGAAGGCAAAGAAACGGGTGCAGTACGTGAAAAAAGTTCTCCAGGAGCTCGGCATTGAACCGGAGCGGGTGGAGATGTTCAATCTCTCTGCAGGCGAGGGACCTCGGTTTGCGGAAATCGCCCGGGAGATGGTTGAACGGGCTAAAGCCCTTGGTCCTAGCCCCGTGAAAATGAAGAAAGCTGCGTGACGAGGTGATGTATGATTATTGCTGACCGAAAACCCCTTGGTGAATTGCTGGAGATGGTCAAGGACTGCAACAAAGTGCTCATCCTGGGGTGCAAGGGTTGCGTGACCGTCTGCAACGTGGGAGGAACAAAAGAGGTCGGCGTCCTGGCCTCTATTCTGAAGATCGCCCGCAAGAAAGAGGGCCGGCCGTTGCAGGTGGATGAAAAGACGATTGAGAGGCAGTGTGATCCCGAATACATTGCCCTGGTCAAGGACCAGGTCGGCCAATACGATGCCGTGATTTCCATGGCCTGCGGGGTCGGCCCTCAGTTCCTGAGCGAGGCTTACCCGGATCAGCGCTTCTTCCCTGCCGTCAACACGACTTCCTTCGGCGGTGCGCTTCAGCACGGAATCTGGTCGGAACGATGCGCCGGCTGCGGGACCTGTCTGATCCACCACTTTGACGGCATGTGCCCCATTGCCCGGTGTTCCAAGAGCATCCTCCATGGCCCCTGCGGCGGTTCTGCGAAAGGGAAGTGCGAGATTTCCAAAGAGGTGGATTGCATCTGGGACATGATCGTCCAGAAAAAAATGGAAAAGGGCCGTCTCGAGGACCTGACCAAAATGAAACCGAACAAGGACTGGCGCACCGCTCGCGACGGAGGGCCTCGAAAGAGCGTGAGGGAGGACCTGGTACAATGAACGATCTCAAATCCGGAAGCAATCTCGAGAAAGTCTTAAGAGCCGGACACTTTGCATTGACGGGCGAGTGCGGCCCCCCCAAGGGGGCCAACGTGGAGCATCTCAAAGAAAAGTTCTCCCACCTCAAGGGCGTGGTCGATGCCGTCAACGTTACAGATAACCAGACCGCCGTGGTGCGCATGTCCAGCTGGGCCGCTTCAGCCGTCATGATTCAGAACGGGGTGGAGCCCAATTTCCAGATGGTTTGCCGCGACAGAAACCGGCTGGCCATGCAAAGCGACATTCTTGGCGCCTATGCCATGGGTGTTCGAAACATGCTCTGCCTCTCCGGGGATCATCAGACTTTCGGCAACCATCCCCAGGCGAAGAATGTCTATGATATCGATTCCATGCAGCTCCTTTCGCTGGTGAAGAAAATGCGGGATGAGGGGAAGTTCCTGAACGATGAAGACATCGATGTCCCCCCCAAGATGTTCATTGGAGCCGCCTCCAATCCCTTTGCCGATCCCTTTGAATTCAGGGTCCATCGCCTGGCCATGAAGATCGCTGCCGGGGCGGACTTCATCCAGACCCAGTGCATCTACAACATGGACAAATTCAGAAACTTCATGAAGATGGCGGTGGACATGGGGCTTCACGAAAAAGCCCGCATCCTCGCGGGGATCACTCCCATGAAAAGCGTCGGTATGGCCCAGTACATGGCCAAGTCTGTTCCCGGAATGGATGTTCCGGAATCCCTGATCAAGCGATTGCGCGGGGCCGGAAAAGGCAAGGCGGCCGAGGAGGGCATTCAGTTTGCCATCGAGCAGATCCAGGAATTCAAAGAGATGAAAGGTCTTGCCGGCATTCACCTCATGGCGATTGAGTGGGAGCACAGGGTGCCCGAAATCGCTGAAAGGGCGGGCCTTCTTCCGAGGCCGAAAGTCTGATGCAGGCACAAAGAAAGAGAGGGACAAAGGCACAAAGGGACAGAGGGATAGAGTGGAATGGTTTTTCTGCTTTGTGCCTTTGTGCCTCTGGCCCTTTGTCCCTCAAGAACTCGGCTTCCCATGAGAGCGGCTAATTCTCCTACCTTTATGATATTGTTTATTGAATAGGGCGTGCGAAGACCCATGATTCTGACCACGAGAACCGGGCAATCCTTTGACACGGAAAGCGACCTGACCGCTCCGGAGCGACACATCCTCCAGAAGCTTTTTCTCTGGAAATCCATGGCTTCGAGTGTGGAAGAATTCCGGAAAAAGAAAGAAGAGGCTCTTCAGAAGGGATGGAATCATTCCGGCCCGATTCGGGAAAACGATACCATGAGAGCGATTGCCAGGGACTTGGAAGAAAAGGTGACCCTCAGGCTCCATCAGGAGAAAGGATCGAGGTGAACCGGAGTGGATCACGCCCGACATAGCGCCAAGGCCGATGTGCCGAGCGATGCGTTGCAGATCCGGCGGGGAAGGCAGGCTGAACTTCCTCTCCACGTGGCCATCGTTGGAGGCGGGAAGGCCTGCTCTGACCTCTTGCACCTTCTCGACCCGGAGCGCCTCTCCCGTCTCAAGATGAAGATCCTGGGAGTTTTTGACGGCCGCCCCGAAGCCCCCGGGCTCCGGTATGCGAAGGATCTGAATCTCTTCGTGACCCACTCCATGGAAGATCTCTTCCGTCTGGAAGGGCTGAACCTCATCATCGAGCTGACAGGCTCCGCTGATCTTCAGAACGAGATTTACGCAAAACGACCGGCCGGGGTCTCCGTCATGGATCACAAAGCGGCGAGACTCCTCTGGGATTTTCTCCAGATCGAAGCCGAAAGAACCCGCCTTGAACAGGAGCGGCAGACCTATCTTCGAAAAAGCCGTGAGCAGATCCGGGTGATTCTGGATTCCTTGCCCTATCGCATCATGGTCGTCAACATGGACATGACCATTGATGCGGTCAACCGCACCTTTTTGAAGGAACACGGTCTTACGTATGAGGAGGCTTTCGGCCAGGCTTGCTACTCCGTGAGGCATGGTCTGGACAAGCCCTGTTCGGATTATGGAAGACCCTGCTCCCTTACGGATCGACTTGAAGAGCTCAAAGCAAAGGGTCTGATCAGCACTTACCAGGAATACAAGGACGAGCGCGGCGAAAGCCGTTTTGACGTGGTCACCATTGCGCCTATCTATGACGATCAGGGGGAAGTGGTCCAGGTCCTTGAAGCCTCCAGAGATGTCACGGAAAGGATACGCCTTGAACGGGAAGCGCAGCGATCCAGGACCTTTTTTGAAAAACTGATCCAGAGCATCGTGGACGGGATCGTCGTGGTGGACACCAAGGGAAACGTGCTCATCTTCAACGAAGGCATGGAACAGCTCACCGGTTACTCTGCATCCGAGATCATGAATAAAGGCCACCTGGCGAGCTTTTACGATATCCAGGTGGCCAAGGAAAACATGAAGAAAATGCGGAGCGATCAGTTCGGGCCTTACGGAAAACTCAATCCCACCAGCATGACGATCAAAAGCAAGAGCGGGGAAGAGATTCCGGTCACCCTGTCCGCCTCCCTCATCACGATCGATGGGAAGGAAGTGGGGAGCGTAGGAGTGTTCACGGATATGCGGGGGATCCTCAAGATCAGGAAGGAACTGGAAGATGCCAACATCCAGCTCATTCAGTCCCAGAAGATCGCCTCCATCGGCCGCATGGCCGCAGGCGTTGCCCACGAGATCAACAACCCTCTTTCGGGCATCCTGATCTACACCGAGCTTCTGAAGGAAACTCTCAAGGACAAGCCCGAGGTCTTGAAAGACCTTCAAGAGATCGTCGACCAGACTCTGCGCTGCAAGACGATTGCTTCCGAGCTTCTGGAATTCAGCAGGAAATCTGCGGGCAAGATCTCCTCCTTCAGTCTCGATGACCTGATCAGCAAGTGCCTCGCCCTGCTGATCAACAAGGCAAGCTTTCAGGACATTGTAGTCACCACGAACATGGACATGAACATGCCGAACCTGACCGGCGACATGAGCCAGCTTCAGCAGGTGTTCACAAACCTCTTTATCAATGCCGCCGATGCGATGGACGGAAAGGGAACGCTCCATATCCGTGCAACCTTTGACCGGGATCGTTCTCTTTTTGTCATCCGGGTTTCAGATACAGGCCCGGGCATTGCCCAGGAGTGTCGGGAGAAGATCTTTGATATTTTCTTTACCACAAAACCGGCGGGCAAAGGCACCGGCCTGGGGCTGAGCATTTCACAGAACATCCTCAAGATCCACGGGGGCCACATTGCTTTTGACTGTCCGCCTGAAGGCGGGACCGTGTTCACGGTCGAACTTCCCCTTTCGCATCCCGGCATCTCCTCCGAGGGAGGGGTTTTCCTCGGAGAGGAGCCTGTTTTTATCGAATAGGATGAATCATGGACGACAAGATTAGAGTCCTGGTGACCGACGACGAGAGGCCGATCCGCGAAGGCTGCCACCGGGTCCTCGCGGGCAAAGGCTATGATGTGCTCCTGGCGGAAAACGGGCAAGTCGCCCTGGAGGTGCTTGAGAGAGAACCGGTGGACATCCTTCTCCTGGATCTCAAGATGCCCGTGCTCGGAGGAGAGGATGTTCTGGAGATCGTGCGGACCCGCCATCCCCAGCTCCCGGTCATCATTATCACCGGCCACGGGACCGTGGACACGGCGGTCCAGTGCATGAAAAAAGGCGCCTATGATTTCATTACCAAGCCTTTTCAGCTTGACCCTTTCCTGATCGTGGTGCAAAGAGCGGCAGACAAGAGGCGGCTGGAGGAAAAAGCCCGGATTTTCGAAGAGGAGCGCGCGAAGAACCTTTATGATCTCGCCCTGGAAAAATCCAGGGTCACGACCATTATTCATTGCATGGGAAACGGCGTCATGGTGACCAACCGTAAACTGGAGGTCGTTCTTCACAACCCGGCTCTGATGCGGCTCCTCGAGATCTCCGGGAAGATCGCCCCCCCCTTCCCTGCCGCAGAGATCCTGAAGGAGGAATTTCTTCTCAAAACCCTTGAAAGAATGGTCAGCGGAGACTCTTCAGAACATGAAGCCATGGTCCAGGAGATCGTGGCGGGGAAAACCGTGCTCCGGGCTATTTCCGCTCCTCTCGTAGGGCCGGAGGCCAAGGTGGTGGGAACGGTCACCGTCCTTGAAAATATCACTGACTTCAAGCAACTGGACCAGATGAAATCAGACTTCGTCAACATGGTGGCCCATGAACTCCGCAGTCCTCTTGTAGCCATGAGACAACTCAACAGCGTTCTTCTCGACGGGCTGGCCGGAGCGATGGAAGAAAAGCATCGAGATTTTGTGAGCCGTGGAACAAAAAAGATTGACACCCTTCTTGATCTCATTAAGGATCTTCTGGATGTGGCCAAGATTGAAGCGGGAAAGTTTGTGCAACGCCGGGTCCCCACCGACATCGGCCATCTTCTGAGGGAGTTGATTGCTTTCATGGAGCCGCGGGCGAAAAGTCAAGGGATTGAACTGACCTGTTCTCTTGAGGATCTCAAACCCGTTCAGGCAGACCCGAAAAGCATGGAGGAGATCTTCAGTAACTTGATCAGCAATGCCCTCAACTATTCTCCCGACGGCGGCAAAGTTCGGGTTACAGCGCGGGGACTGGGCGAATATCTTGAGATCAAGGTGGAAGACACGGGCGTGGGAATTTCCCCTGAAGAGCTCCCCAAAATCTTTGACAAATTTTATCGAGTGAAGCATCCGAAAACGAGGAAGGTCACCGGCACGGGGCTTGGCCTTGCCATTGTCAAGGGCGCCATTGAGGCTCACCACGGCACCATTGATGTGGAGAGCGTGCCGGACAAGGGAACGACCTTCCGAGTGCTTCTCCCGGTAATTCCCCAGTCTTCCCCATAAGCTTGAAGCGGATGCGGGTGCTGCGAGTGCCGGATCATGCGATCGACAATTCTTCTGGTTGATGATGAAAAACGGTTCAGAGAGTCTTCCCAGCGGCTTCTCACGGGAAGAGGGTACGATGTGATCACCGCTGAAGACGGCCAACGGGCCCTGGATTTTCTTTCCAGGAACTCCGTTGACCTGATTCTCCTGGATCTGAAAATGCCGGTCATGGGTGGAGAGGAGTTCCTTCAAGCCATGCACCCTCTTTACCCCGACATTCCTGTGGTCGTGATCACCGGTCACGGCACGCTGGACACTGCCGTCAACTGCATGAAAAAGGGAGCCTATGATTTTCTTACCAAACCCTTTGACATCCCCCAGTTGATCCTCAGTATTGAACGGGCTCTGGAAAAACGAAACCTGGAGCGAAAAACAAGGAATTATCAAGAGGAAACCGTCCAGAATCTCCTGGACCTGAGCACCGAGAAAAAAAGACTCGAGACCATCATCAGCTGCATTGCCAACGGAATCATGGTGACGAACAAGAACCTGGAGGTTGTTCTTCACAACCCTGCCCTTCTCCGCCTGCTGGAAGTCACCGCTCCGATCGCCAATCCCGTTCCTGTCCACGCGATCGTCAAAGACGAATCCCTGATCGAAACGCTCAAGAAAATCCAGAGCGGCGAACCCCTTGAAAAGGAGTTCGTGGCCCAGGAGATCCGCGTGGGCCAGCGATTTCTGAGGGCCATCTCCGCCCCGACTCTTGAACCCGAGCGCCATGTGTTCTGGATCGTCGCAGGGGCGGTCACTGTGCTCGAGGACATCACCCTCTTCAAGCAACTCGATCAGATGAGATCGGACTTCGTCAACATGGTGGCTCATGAGCTTCGCAGCCCTCTCGTCTCCATTCGTCAGATCCAGAGCGTTCTCCTGGAGGGACTGGCCGGTCCTCTCGCGGAAAAGCAGGAGGACTTTGTGAAGAGGGGAATGAAGAAGATCGACGCCCTTCTGGCGCTCATCAACGACCTTCTGGATGTGGCGAGACTCGAAGCCGGAAGACTGGTCCAGAAACAAACGGCCATTGACCTTTCGGAAGTGATCGAGGACATGGTGCTTCTCATGCAGTTGCGCGCCAAGGAGCAGGGAATTGTGCTCACCCACTCGTGCGAGAACATGAAGCTTGTCGTGGCAGACCCCAAGAACATCGAAGAAGTCCTGAACAACCTGCTGACCAATGCGATCAACTACTCTCCCGAGGGCGGAAAGGTCACGGTGACGGCGAGGGGAGTGGACCATTTCGTAGAGATCAAGGTTTCCGACACAGGGGTCGGGATCGATCCCCAAGAGTTGCCGAAGATCTTCGACAAGTTTTATCGGGTGAAGCATCCCAAGACGCGCCAGGTCACAGGGACGGGACTGGGGCTTTCCATTGTCAAAGGCATTGTAGAAGCGTATCGCGGATCGATTCACGTGGAGAGCATTCCGGATCAGGGAACCACTTTCACCGTGTTGCTCCCCGCGGTTCAAGGAGAGTCCGGGGCGCCCCCCTCTTGATCTGAACGAAGCATTACGAATCCCCGCCAGAGTTGAATCAATGGATGAATGGGGTTGCCAAAGACCGGGGGTTGAAGTAAAAGGCGTAATCTAGGTTCCTCAAATTTCTGGAGGTTATGACATGACGTTACAGGAGAAGATCAGGTCCGGCAGATTTGTGGTGCTGGGAGAATTTGAGCCACCCAAAGGGGCTGATTTCTCGTCGCTCTCCAAGAGTGCCAACCTCTCCAGGGGGCGTTTGGACGCCATCGTGGTCCCTGAAATGGCGAACGCAGTTTTGAAAGCCAGTTCCCTGGGCGGGTGTGCTTATCTGCAGAGGGAAGGCGTTGAGAGCATTTTTCAAGTGTGCTGCCGGGACAGGAACCGATTGGCCCTGCAGGCGGACATTCTTTCCGCGGCTGCGCTAGGGGTCAGGAACCTCATGGCCGTTCCCGGTGAAGACATTCGTTTCGGCGATCATCCCCAGGCAAGAACCGTGAATGATCTGGACCTGATGGGGCTGCTTGAGGCGGTGCAGAAACTCCAGAACGGGAAAGACCTCTCAGGCATTGAACTGCGTGGGTCCGTCAGTTTTTGTGTGGGCTCCACTTTGGATACGGGTGCGCCTGGCGGCCTTCTCAACATTGAGCTAGAAAACCTGAAGCGAAAAGTGGATTTTGGAGCCGAATACGTGTTGACCAACCCGATTTTTGACCTCCAGCGCTTTGAGCAGTTTGTAAAACGAATCGATGTCAAGCCTCTCGCCGTCATCCCCACGGTGCTACTGCTCAAATCCGCCGGCATGGCTCGCTACATCGATCGCAACATTAAGGGTATTTCCATACCCCCTGAAATAATACGGGATATTCAAAAAGCCCCGGACAAGGTGAGAGAGTGTGTGCGAGTTGCTGCACAGATCATCACCCGAATCAAAGACATGGGAATGGCAGGGGTCCTCATCTCCACGGTGGGATGGGAGGACAAACTTCCTCTTATCCTGGATGAGGCAAAACTTTAACATTTTAGCTTTTTGAAATGGTAATGAGTAAAGGTCATAGGGGTCTCTCTCAAAACAGAAAACGAAGAAGCCGCTCGACCCCCATGACCTCAGCCGTCAGCAT
>Ga0209253_10001403_pt1 | contig 21103 bp, 18 predicted proteins | sample FrelakmetBRP12BR_FD_187145 | JGI IMG/M metagenome (GOLD analysis project Ga0209253, IMG submission 187145) | Freshwater lake sediment microbial communities from the University of Notre Dame, USA, for methane emissions studies - BRP12 BR (SPAdes)... | ecosystem: Environmental > Aquatic >...
GGGATGACCGCAGAGTAGAGGGAGTTCGGGTCTTGTTTTGGGCCAAAAATATTGAAATATCTCAGAGCGATGGTTTCAAGGCTGTAGAGTTGATAAAAGAGTCGGCAATATCGCTCTCCAATATATTTTTGTAAGGCATAGGGTGATAAAGGATCGGGCGGCATTTCCTCGTGTTTTGGTAAAGTTGGAGTATCGCCATAGATGGAGGAAGAGGAGGCGTAGATCACTCTTTTCACTTTCTCCTCCCTCGCGGCAAGAAGAATATTTAGAGTCCCCCCTACATTGATTGCATTGGATGTCTCTGGGTCCTCTATGGACCGTTGGACCGATGGGAGGGCAGCCTGGTGGAATACATAATCGATCCCCTTGACCGCCTTTTGGCAGGTACGGAAGTCACGAATATCTCCTTCGATAATTTCCGGGGAAGTATATTTTCTACCAAAAATGAGGTTTCCCCTTTTCCCAGTTGAAAAATCATCGAGGACTCGAACGAAGTGACCTTTCTGGAGCAAGGCCTCTGTCAGATTTGACCCGATAAACCCCGCTCCTCCAGTGACTAATACATTTGAAATAGTCTTCTTTCCCATTCTGTCTTTCCCTCGTTTAAATGGATTTTAGAAAACACCTCTCTTTTAACAAAACCTTATCCCTTTATCAAGCAAAAATCGACAACCAAGGCAAGATGGATAGAAGGTGAGGTCTGCAGTAGGGTCACAGGTCAATGTCAGGAGATGAAGAGGGCCGATTTTCTGGAACCATCAAAATTAATGATTTCTTTATCTCCTCCGGGCTATATTGGTCCACATTTTTCAAAAGTTCTTCTATCCTTTTTTGCAGATCGGTCCAATTGACAGGTGGTGACTTGACGATCATAATCTTCTCATGTAATGTTGGCTCAGATTTCTCTTCATCTGTGATGAGCTCTTCGTGAATTTTTTCGCCAGGTCGGAGCCCAGAGTAGACGATATCAATATCTTCAACCATTTTTAACCCCATCAGTCGAACCATATCCATCGCCAAGTCCGTAATACGAATAGGCTCGCCCATCTCAAGGACATAAATTTCTCCACCCCTTCCCATTGCGCCTGCCTGCATGACCAATTGGGCCGCCTCTGGGATGCTCATGAAGTAACGGGTGGCATCGGGATGAGTAACCGTCAAAGGCCCCCCCTTTGCAATTTGTTCTTTGAAGAGGGGGATGACGCTTCCTGCACTGTTCAGGACGTTGCCGAATCGAACAACCACATATTTGGTTTTTTGAGGTTGATTCATGCCCTGGCAGATCAACTCGGCAACCCTTTTCGTCGCCCCCATTACATTGATCGGCTTTACCGCTTTATCTGTTGAGATCATCACAAATTTTTCCACTCCCCACTTGGCGGAAGCTTCTGCAACATTTCGTGTTCCCAGAATATTATTCTGCATTGCCTCAACTGGATTGGCCTCCATCATCGGCACATGTTTATAAGCCGCTGCATGAAAAACCACTTCGGGACGATATTCTCGCATCACTCCCTCTAACCTTTTCACATCCAAAATGTCCCCCAGGATCGAAACAAAGGGAGCCTTCGGAAAAGTTTCTGAGAACTCCATCTCGAGATGGAACAGTTCATTCTCCGCCCTTTCATAAAGGATGAGTTGTTTGGGATGGATCTTAAGAATCTGTCGGCAGAGTTCCGAACCAATCGATCCTGCAGCCCCTGTGACCAGGACTTTCTTATTCGAAAGGTATTCCTCAATCTCCTTCCGATTGAGCTCAATATGCTCGCGCCCGAGAAGATCTTCAATCCGAATCTCCCGGATCTGGCTCACATGGACCTTTCCGTTGAGAATATCACTGACCGCTGGAACTGTTTTGCAGGGAACCCCTACCCCTTTACACTGCTCCACAAACTTCCTCATCTCCTTCCCAGTAACGGAAGGAATGGCGATGACGACCTCTTGAACCTCTTTTCTTGGAACGATCTTTTCCAGTTGATCCACCCTCCCCAGAACAGGGACATTGTGAATCGTCCTTCCTTTCTTATCGGGGTCATCGTCGAGAAACCCAACGGGATCAAAGGTCATTTGTGGGTTCTGTTTCATCTCCCTTAATAGCATCTCCCCAGCATCTCCGGCACCGATGATCAGGACACGCCTCTTCCCTTCTCCCTGCACCGTGTAGAACTCCCGTGAGAGACGATAAAGGAATCGGGAGCCTCCCACAAAGGTGATGAGAATAAACCAGTCCATGACAAAGACAGACCTCGGAAAATCGATAAGGCGATACCGAAGGGTGACATAGGTGACGAAGAGGAAAGAGCTTAGCGTGATGGCTTTCAATATCTTGGTCAAGTCATTCATGGAGGCATAACGCCATACCCCACTATAAAGACCAAAGAAGTAGAAACAGAGGATCCGGATGATAATGAGGATTGGGAGGGATTCCAGCCATCTCTGATAGTAGACCTCAGGCACAGCGAAGTTGAAACGTAAAAGATAGGCCAACCAGTACGAAAATAAAGTAAGCCCCACATCACTCCCAATAACAATGACCCTCTTTTTACCACCAATCAACTTCATCAACAGGACCTCGTCCTTATTGAATCCGATAGAGGACGATTGAAGATTTCGCTTCCTTCCCGAATGGAGGAATTCGAATTTTTTCAAGGTTCAATCGACTTAACCCGTCCATCAGATCTTTCGAGTAGGATTGGATAGTCTTCCCATCGATCACCAGAAGGGAAACCTGATTCTCTCTCATGAATTCCATCGTCTCTTCAAAACCTCTCCCCGGAGGGAGGACGACGTAATTTGAATCGGCGTAAAAAGCCACCCGAATGAGTTCGGGCTGCCCGGCAAATCTTAACCCGGAATAGCCTGATCTTTTTAAATAAACTCCCGTTTTCTTTAACACAATTTTCTCCCCCTGTGAAGAGAGCAGGGTTTTGGGGAGAACCAGGATAAGGATGAGAATAAGCAGACCGGGACCGAGGAATCGCAACAGGGATGAAGATCCTTCCCTCTTCCCCATCCATCTTTCGATTCGATTCTTCACTTCATAGAAACCCATTCCGCACCAGACCAATGCAGGAAACGCCATCAGCAATCCATGGCGGGTGCTGAAGTAATAATGCTTCGTCATATAGAAAAACGAGAGCAGAAAGAAGATTCCTAACCAAAGAAGAAGGGCTAATTCATTTCTTGAATAAGGAATCGATCTCCTTCTTAAGACTCCAAAAAGGAGAAGAAAGAAAAATATCATGGAAAGGGATTTGATAAATTTGTAGATGATCTCCCAAGAAAAGAGGACATACCGATGTTTTTTTGACATTTCGACAAATCCTCTAAAAGGAATGGTCGTTTTATCCCAAACCTTGGGGCTGACCTCCAAGACTTTTTCTGTGCCTTGGATTAAAGAAGGGAGATTCTTAAGATACCCTCCTACCTGCCCCAGTTCCCATTTTCCCAGTCTGCTTTTGAGCACCCACAAGGCTGGAGAGATCAATATGGGAAAGGAGAAAACAAAAATAAGAAGGAAGAAGAGGACCCTTTTTAGACCGACTTCCTTTTTCCTGAGAAACAAAAAGACCCACGAAAGGATAAGGATAAAAATGGCAATGCCTTCGATCCGTGTAAAGATGGCCAGTCCCGTAAAGAGACCCGACAGAGAAAGAAGATACCATTTTTTCTCTGCTATCCCTTTCCAGGCCAACCACAAGGCAGTGATGGAGAAGAACCATAACGAAGATTCCCTCAAAACGTCAGACGAGTATTCCACAAAATGGGGGCCGATCATATAAAGAAAGGAGACCATCAGGGCTACCTTCTGGTCGATCATATTCCTGACCATGAGAAAGAGAGGGATAATCGTTAAAGCCCCCAAGATGGCAGAGGCCATCCTTCCCGAAAGTTCCCAATCCCCAAAAATGGGCTGAGCCAAGGCAATGAGAACAGGATAGAGATTGAAAAAACTATAGTCCGATATCTTGCCTAGGTCACCTGAGGCCACAATCTTAGCCATTTTGATATATAGAATGCCATCGTGGGCAATGACCGTATCCTGCACCACCTTAATGTACCGGAGGAGAAAGGCCCCCACCAGAAGAAGAGTGGAAAGGGTCACTGGATTTCCTTGAAAAAATAAACCTCGAAGCTTTTGGCTCATCTTCTCACCCCTTACTCCATTCCTCCCAATTCCCCGATTCCTTTCCCTCGTAAAACCGAATCGTCAAAGCCCCCGCTGTAAAGATCAAGATCCATCCAACAAGGAGAAACCCCCTCAAGATAGGGCCAACTTCCAGATAGATTAAAGAAGAAAACCCCAGAAGAACGGCCAAACCATATTCGATGAAGGAAACCTCTTGGTGAGTGAGATGGAGGTCAGTCAATCTCTGGTAAAAATGGCTTCGGTGGGCTGAAAACCATTTTTCGCCCTTCAAAATTCTTCGGAGCAGGGTAACACTCGTATCGAAGACAAAAGCTCCCAGTAAAAGGACAGGAATCCAGATGGGAAAAGGTCCTTTAAGATTATGGTTCCCGATCAGGGCAAACGCAGCAAAGAGAAATCCGATAAGACTGCTTCCAATATCTCCTAAGAAAATTTTGGCAGGCGGGAAATTATGAATTAAAAATCCTCCACTGCACCCTGCGAGGATCATTCCGGAGAAAGAGATCAGTTCATTTCCTGCCTCCCTTGCCGTGAGACTAAAAAAAAGAGCTGCGATCATCCCAACACCCGCTGCTAATCCATCAATCCCGTCCATAAAATTATAAAGGTTGATGATCCAGACCACCCAGAGGAGGGTAAGAGGGATCCCCCAGAAACCCAATTCGATCTCCTTCCAAAAAGGGATTTCAATCGTCCTGAGAGAAAGCCCCAAAAGGATCAAAATGAATCCAGCCGTCACCTGAGCCAGAAGACGAAAGGCTGGGGAGAACCCCCAGAGGTCATCCAAAAAGCCTCCCAGGGAAACGACCAGCCCTCCCAAAATCAGGCCCCAAACCCATCTCGACCCAAAGGGCTCCATTGGAAACAAGATGAGAGCAAAGAAAAGCGTCAAATAGAAAGAGAAGAAGATGGCTATCCCTCCCCCCCGAGGAGTCGGTTGCGAGTGGGAACTCCGGATGTTCGGAACATCTATAATTTCGAATCGATAGGCAATCCTCTTAAAAAGTTGGGTGCCTCCGAGGGAGAGAACAAAGGAAGGAAGAAAGAGAAAAATGAGCATCACCAGCAATGAAGGACTGTTCAACATTTCTAAATCCAATTAGAACCTTTCCTAAACCTTCCCTTTCGAGCAACACCCTATGGGAATTAAAGCCCCTTGGCCTTGATCATCTCTTCATAAATCTGAAGGGTCTTTTCATACATAATTTTTTCGTCGAAATATTTCTCTACCCTTTTTCGGCCTTTCTCACCCATCTCCTTTCGGAGTTTCTCATCCTGGATCAATGATAAGATGGCTTTGACAAACTGCACTTCCTCTCCCAGAGGAATTAGGACTCCGGTCTCATTCTCCTCAACGACTTCAGGGATAGGCTCGATCCGATGGGTGATGACCGGAACCTTCATTGCCATGGCTTCGGCAAAGACCACGCCGAATCCCTCCCTCAGGGTCGGCAGACAAAAGATATCCATAGCGGCCATCATTTCCGGTATGTCTTCTCGCCAACCCGTAAAAATCACATCCCCCCTCAGGTGAAGGGCATCGACGAGCGATTCCAATTGGGACCGCAAAGGACCCTCTCCCACCATTAGAAACTGGACATTCCTCTCTTCTCTCTTGATCTTCTCGGCAATCCTCAAGAAAGCGTCCAGCCCTTTGTCCGGTACAAAATTGGCAACCGTTCCCACCACAGCATGGGGGTTTTTTATTCCCAAACTTTCCCTGATTCGATTACGATCCATTCCATCGGGGGAGAATTTTCGAAGGTCCACCCCCATGTTCACTGTAATAATCTTTTCAGGCTCCTTGATCCTATTCTCAATCCCATCCCTCCTGACCGCCTCCGTATCCACCAGGATGGTGTCCGTCATTCTGGAAGCCCATCTCTCTAAAAAAATATAAAACCTCTTCCTCAGAGGACTTAAATAAGCATGGAAGGAAAAGGCATGAGCCGTATAGACGATCACGGGAACCCCTGCCAGCCAAGCGGCCATCCTGGTCACATATCCTGCCTTGGCCGTTTGGGTGTGAACCATATCGAACTTTTCCTTCTTCATGAATCGATAGAGTCTCAAAATCGCTTTGAGGTCATGGTAAGGCTTGATTGTTCTCGGTATGGGAACGCAGAAAAAGGGAATGTCGGCTTCGGCAAAATGCTTTTCTTCCTTGCCTGGTGAACTGGCCACATGAACGTCGAAATTCTTCCCCTTGAGATATTTCAGGAAAGAGAGAGTGAAAGCCCACATGGAGAAAGGAATGGTGGAAGTATGAAGGATTTTAATCTTCCTCTTTTCCATCATCTACAATAACCCTTCCCTCTCATACCACTGGAGGGTTCTCAGAAGTCCTTCCACAATACCAAATTTGGGCTGAAATCCCAATTCCTTTTTAATCTTCTCCGCTGAAAAGAACCGTTGATCGGTGAGTGCTTTGACCCGGCTAACGGTTAATGGAAATGTTTTGCCAAAAAATCTCATCGTCGGTGTGAAGGCTCCTGCTACCCAGAGGGCAACCCATCGAGGGATAGGGGTCCCAGGAATTTTTACGCCCATGATCTTTGCGGCGGAGTGAACAAATTCCTGCATTGGTTTCGTATCAGAGAGTATAAAAACGTCCTTACTGGATCGATTCCCTTTTGAAATCAGGAGCAGGGCTTCAACAACATCACCGACATAGATGTAATTGGCAAAAGCTCTGCTTCCAATAAGCCAGAATGTACGATTTTTAATCGATCTCATCCACCCCAGAAAGCTTTGATTTTTTGATTCCTCTCCAAAAACAGTGGAGGGCCTCAAAAGGGTAAGAGGAACTTGATCTCTTTCACAATATTTCATAAGAACTTTTTCCCCTTCATGCTTGCTTCGCTCATATTCATTCAGGGGATGGCAAGGGGTGTTTTCGTCAATTTGTTCCTGGCCGGGATGGCCAATCACGCCTGCGCTGCTTAGATAGATAAAATGTTTTATCTTAGCCGGAGCAGCAAGGCCGATCAGGTTTTCTGTTCCAATCACATTGATGTCGAAGAAAAGGGACTTTTCCCCAATCTCACCTGCAAGATGGAAGACGATTCTTCCTTCAAAAGGAAGTTTCGATAGGGAGTCTTTCTTACGGATATCCCCTTCCACGATCTCCATCCTGCCATGCCAATCCTCAGGGAGTTTGGAGGAATTTCTGACGAGAAGGGTGATAGGCCATTTCTCTTTCAACAGCCGTCTGACCAGATGCCTCCCGATGAACGATGTCCCACCGGTTACGATACAATGAGAATTCATACCAGCTTCTTCCGGTAATATTCAATGATCATTTCCAGGGTCTGATCTAAAGAATAGGTTGGCGAAAAACCGATCAATTTTTTTATCTTAGTGATATCGGGTTTCCTCCGCTCCATGTCTTCAAATCCCTTTCCGTAGACCTTTTCATAGGGGATGAAGACAAGTGGAGAAGAGCTCTTTGCCATTTTCTTGATTCTCTTGGCCAAATCCTTGATCGTGACCTCTTCCTCGCTTCCGATATTGAAAACCTCTCCCACGGTTTTGGGATGGTCCATCAAGGCAAGGGTGGCTTGAACGACATCGGTCACATATGTAAAACATCTCGATTGGCCTCCACGACCATGGACCGTGATGGGCTCCCCTCTTAAAGCGCTCTGGACAAATCGGGGTACTACCATGCCGTAGGCGCCTGTTTGCCTCGGACCCACAGTATTAAAATATCGGGCGATCACAATGGGAAGCCGATATTCATCGTAATACGCCAGCGATAAAAACTCATCCATGGATTTTGAACAGGCGTAAGCCCATCTCCTTTTCCGGATGGACCCCATCACCCGGTTATCATCTTCTTTCAGAGAATGATCCTTATGCTTCCCATAGATCTCCGAAGTGGATGTGAGGAAGACCTTGCGCTGGTATTTATTGGCATACTTTAAAATAATCTCAGTCCCCCGGACATTGGTCTCCAGGGTCTCTACCGGCCTCTCCATCACCAATTTCACACCCACGGCTGCGGCCAGATGATAGACCTGTTGGCATTCCTTCATCAATTTATCGACGGTCTCCTCATTGAGAATGGATTCGACCGTGAGATGAAACTTTGGGTCTGGAAGAAGATGCTCGATATTCCCCCTGCCTCCGGTTGAGAAGTTATCGATGGCGAAGACTTCATCCCCTCTTTTCAGGAGTGCTTCCACCAGATGAGATCCAATGAATCCCGCGCCACCCGTCACCAAGATTTTCATAATATTCACCTCGCCCTGATAGATGATGTGATCAAGTCAATATCCCCTGAGAATAGGCCGGACAATGTCTACAAATGAAAGGAGGCTGGTCGCTTTTCAAAGCTCTTCGAAATTCTCGGTACCCACCCCCATTCCAAATCTCTTTAAAAGATTTCTCTTTCAGATGGCCAAATTGAATCAATTGCGGATCGCTTCCGTGGACGCAGCAAGGAGTGACGTAGCCTTCGACCGTGATATAAGCTGTGTACCAGGGAGCCTGGCATCTCCGCTTCGATTCCACCTCCTCAATATCCCATAACCACTCCACAGAGACACCCGCTTCTCGAGAGAGTTTTTCAACCGCCTCCTTTCTCTCTCTTAACTTCAAGGGCCCCTCTTCGTTGACCACCCCCCGCTTGTCATCCCTTCCCCAGGTATGCATCCTCTGAATATGCAGTTTTGAAATGTCTAAATCTCTCACTAACTGGAGGGTTGGAAAAAGGTCTTCCCGGTTATACTGATTCAAGACAAACCAGGCATGGATCTCAGGAAGAGGATGCGACCCTTTGATCTCCATGAATCGTTTCATCCGTTTCCGAAAATCTTCAAAGGAAGCTCCCCGGCGAATCTTTTCATAGACCGCCCTGGTTCCCCCGTCGATTGAAAAATTGATGAGATCCAGGTTCGACTGGATCAATTGATCGGATATCTTATCATCCAACAGAGTCCCGTTACAATTGAAATAGACATAGATCTTCCGTTCTTTGGCCAATCGGATCATCCGGAATAAATCCCGGTTCAACAAAGGCTCTCCCACACCCTGGAGGGCTAACTTAATCAGGTAGGGAAACTGATCCAGGATATTCTCAAATTCAAAAAAGTCCATATCCTTTTTTGTCCGTCCCCGGGTGACTTCGCTGCAGGTAATACAATTGAGATTGCACCGGACCGTGGGTTCTATGATCGCCGTGAGGATTTCAGAGGAGACCACCTCCGGCTCCTTCCGAAGAGTTCGGTAAGTTTGTATCAAATTCTTGACGCCAAGGAAGCCCTTTTTCTGCCATCCCTGGTTCAGATAACGCAAGACTTTTTCAACATTCATCTTCCTTAAGTGATCTCCCTACCCTCAGAAGCCGGTCGTAAATTCGCTCTGTCTCTCCAACCATCTTTTCAATAGAAAACTTGGAAGAAAGAATTTCAAACCCCCTCTCTCCAAAAAATTTCGCTTTCTTCTTATCCTTCAGCAATTGAAGAATTGCCTCGGCGAGCTCTTCCGGATCTCGAGGGGAAACCAGCAATCCCGATTTCCCATTCTCCACGATCTCCGGAACGGACATCACCTTTGTTGCCACAACGGGTTTCCTGAAGGCCATCGCCTCAAGGAGCACCAAGCCGAACCCCTCTCCAAGGGTGGGAAAAACGAAGAGATCTGCCACCTTCATAAACCTCGGGACATCCTTCCGATACCCAGTGAAGAGGACATGTTCTTCCAGCCCTAACTTTCTGGCCAGATCCTTTAAATCTTTCTTTAACACTCCATCCCCTACAATGAAAAGACGGATGTTAGGAAATGATGGGACAACGCGGACCAAAGCTTGGATGAGGGTATCGTGTGCTTTCACGGGGATGAGCCTTCCCACATCAACAAGGAGGGGAGTATCCGGATCGAGATGAAATTCTTCCCTTACAGTCTTTCCCTCTTCCTCCAAGCCCGGGGGTTCCAAACCATAGTAAATGGTATCCATCTTCTCCTTATCAACTCCCTCATTCTCTGCAATCAACTCTTTCAGGGCATCTGAGATGGTGATAACCCGATGCGAAAACTTTCGAAGGATCCATCCCCTGATTTTAAAAAGGGGATTGATTTCATCGTAACGCTGATAGCCATGAATGGAGGTCATCAATATTTTAACCTCTGCCATTTTCCCTGCAAGGAGGCCATAGACATCTGCCCTCGAATTATGGGTATGAAGAAGGTCGTACCTTTCTCTTTTAAAGAGCCTAATGAGGCGAACGAGGTTGAGAGGATTCATCTTCCCTCCAAGAGGAACAAAAATTACCTTCACTCCTTGGCAATGCCTGAGAAAATCCTCATAGACCTGCACGTGAGGGGACATCACAATGAGATGAACTTCGTACTTTTCCCGGTTCAGACTCGGAACCAATTTTAAGAGATGATTCTCCGCCCCTGAAATTCCATCAGCAACGACCAGGTGACAGATCTTATGCTTTTCCATTCTTCTCTTGTCAAACCCAACGAAGCAGTTTGTGAATATAAGGAATCTTCATCTTCATTAATAATTCTTTTTCATCCCGTCCAAAGAGTCTCAGCCCTTTGATGATCAGGGCATAGACCATGAGGAACAGGATTCCTTCCATCGACACCCAGAATATACTCCGGAGGAATGGGGCCCCGGAAATTGAAAGGGCAATCTCGGAGAGACTGACTACGATTCCTGCAGAGAGCATCACCTTCCCATAAAATTCGTAAGGAAACTCAAATCGAAAAATTTTCAAGACGGCCAGAATGAGAGAAAGGGCGACCAGTAATCGAGTAATTCCATAGAAATAGGCAGTCCCAATAATTCCGCTCCAAGGAATGATCAGAAAATAGAGAGGGATGAATAGAAAAAAGATCGCCTTAATCCAGAAATAGGTTTTTAATTCCTCGCCAGCAATCAGGGTGGCGTTGGCTACAGCCAATACCGTGTACTCAAGAAAATAGAAAACGATCAAGATTTTTGCTATGGGAACAGCCAAAAGAAATTTGTTCGAATAGAGATAGAGGATCAAAGGATGAACAAAAACATAGAGGAACGTGCCAAGAGGGATGGAGAGGAAGGTTACGATCTTAATTGTGTTCGAGAAGGTTGCCTTAACTTGATCTTCTAATTTTGACGCGAAGACGGTTGAAAAGAGTGGAAGAATCCATCCATGAGTCGGAGTTAGAGAAAGGCTTAAGAATCTTAGACTAAATTCACCTGCCAGAGAGAAAAGGGCAATCTCTTCTTTTCCCAGATAAAGGGCAAAGAGCAGGGTGATGAAGGGAATGCTGAAGAGATAATTTGAGACCTTGTCAAAATATCCAAAGAGAGAGACACGAAGAAACCTGGAAGAATAACTCTCTTCCGAAGCCCCCTCCCCCTTGATTTCCTCCATATTCTTGACTTTGACGACTCCTAAAAAGAAGAACCCTGTCGCCCGAAGGAGAGAGGTGACTGTCATTGCGACTAAAATCCCTTTGATTCCCCAACCCCACACAATAAAGAAAACGATGAGGATGAGTTGAAGAATCGTAAAACAGAAGGTCAACAGGTTGGCTTTCTTCTGTTCGAAGGTTGCCCAGAGAAGGTTATGGAAGAGATAGTAAAAGGAATCAAGAAAGACAATGACGCCAATATAGGGAAAGATAAAAAAATAGGTCTCATCTATTTTAAACCATGAAGAGAAAATCTGGGCGAAGAAGAGAAGGATGATGAAAGTCAAACATCCTACCGCACATTTAAATTGAAACAAGTATTTTAATAATTGAGAGACTCCCCTCTTCCCCTCTTTGACAGCGATCTCAGGCAAAAATTTCGACGCCCCGGTGGACACCCCTAAATCTCCATATCCAATACTCAGGGCAATGATGGAGTTGATAATCGCATAAATTCCAAAATCGCTGAGGCTTAAAAAGCGCGCGATAAATATTAAACCGATAAAAGAGGCAACGCCACTTATTGGTAGGATAAGAGAATTCCAGAAGAAGGCTTTCCCAATATTGGATTCGATAGATTCCGTTCCCATGCTATCTTTTATAACATTTCCAAAGGATAGAATTCCCAAATAATTTTTTTGATAAAAAGAGGAAGCGGCTCGAAACCGGTAACAACACCACTTCAGAAAATCTCTCTTCTAATAATTTTCTCAATCCCCTCAAAGAGAAATGATGCAAATGGGTCTTGTCTACCTCAAAATCTTGACCCAATAAAAACTTGATCCGGTTTTTCAATCGGAAGGCATTTGGGGTGGATCCAACGAAAAGGCCTCCTTTTTTCAATATCCGATCAATCTCTGAGATAACCACCTCTGGAAAGATAGTATGTTCAAGCACTTCAGCCAACACGACCACATCAAAGAGGCCTGCCGAAAAAGGAAATATGTCATTCACATCGGCGCAGAAAAGGGGAACGGTGAGTTCCTCCTTGCAATGCTTAAGGGCGTTAAGATCAATATCCACCCCTACTACTTCATTTCCTGAGCAATAATGTCTTGTAAGGGTACCGTCTCTGCATCCAATATCCAAAATTCTCTTTCCCTTACCGATCCAATTTTTAAAATAGTCCGCTCTCTCAGACTCCACCCAAGAAAACCCGATCCTTCCCTTCTCTTGGTGATATCGGGTATAGTACTTTGAAAGTATGTTTCCTCTCATTCTAATTCATTCATTCCTTTAAATTTCTATTTCACAGCAAAAACCATCCAAAGGGTTGTCCGTCCCTCTCGGAGAAACACCTTATCTAAAGAATTGATGAAAGGAACCAGAAAAGAACTGAATAAAATCCGATTGGCAAAAATGGGTAAAAAGCTCTGCAATATATAAAAATATCCTCCCGAGGGGATGATCTGAATCTTTCCAAACTCAGCGAACAAGCACTCAATCCCATCCTGACTGAATCTCCAAAAATCCTTATCGGAACCTGAACCATGGTATGGATAAATGAACGGAACAGTACAGAAAAGTTTCCCCCCTTTTTTGAGCACCCGAAACATCTCCCGGACGGCGAGGAACGGGTTGTAGACATGTTCCAGGACTTCTTTGCAGATGATCCCATCTACTGACTCAGTCTTCAATGGAAGCTGACAGATATCTCCATCTACGTCGGGACCATATTCGCTATTTTTATTTGATATTTTGTAACCTAATGAAAAATAATTTACCCCGGCAAAGTCCTTTTCATAATATTTCAATTCCTTTCTAAAAGACCAGTGGGTTCCCAGATCAAAGATGACCTTGCCTTTCATCCCGGCCAATTCTTTTATGCATGAGTCAAAAAAAGGGAAAAAATGTTCTTTCCGATTTCTCAATCCAAGGCTCCTCTCGCAATTCCATCAGAAAACATGTTTCTCCCCGATTAAATAGATAGCGGGATAAAGATTCATCTTGTTAATCAGAAATTGAACCCATTTCTGAAGCCCCACTCGTTTGATCCATCTCCCCCATGTTTTGAGATAGCTTCGATGAAATCGGTCCGGATTTTCGAACTTGTCAAAAAACTCTTCAAGATAGACATTTTTTAAATTCAAGAATCCAAAACTGGAAAAATATCGGTGTATTTTGGATGGGGTCGTGTAATTCAAATGGTTCAAAAACTGGGGGTTCAGTCCTCTCAACTTCACATAAATCTTTCCCAAGCGTTTGGGCATGAGGGGGAGCCAGAATATTTTATAATGAGGTTCCATCGGGAAGAGGTAATTGGGGATCTCATGATAAACTTTACCGTCCGGTTTCAATACCCGAAACATCTCCCGGATCGTTTCTTCAATATCCCCTACATGTTCTAATACAGCGCTCGAAATCACTAAATCGAAGAATCCGCTTTTAAAAGGAAGGGACTCCGCCATTCCCATAAAGAAGCATGCGGATGAATCGGGATACCGCTTTGCCCTCTCAAGGGAGGCCATCACACCAAAAGGTGATGGTTCGATACCAAAGACCTTTGCCCCACTCCGAGCGAGAGCCACACTGAGCCCTCCTGTGCCACTTCCAATCTCCAAGATGCGATAGCTCTTGAGGCCGGGGAATATCCTATTTAATTTATCAATAAGGTTATCAAACAACTTTTCTTCGAAGATTCTCTGTCTGATTTTCTTACCCAGTATCTCCGGGCTTCTACCTGTCCTTCCTTGAAAATCGTGGACGTAATTCTGAATCGACTCTTCTAACCTATTCATTTCTCATCCGGATGACTTTTGCAGGAACACCAGCGATAACGCTGTATTCCGGAAAGCTCTTTGTTACGACACTTCCTGAGCCGACGACTGTACCTCGAGAAATATCCTCCAGAACAGAGGTATTAGAACCAATCCACACATCCTCTCCAATCCTTACCATCCGGTGCCTTCCCGGCTGTATCCTGATGGGTTGATCAGTGCTTTGCCAACCGTGTTGTTCATTTCCACTATTGATCGTCACCCCATTCCCGGAAAGGAAATCATCTCCGACCTCCACCCAGCCAAACCAGTTGGCTCTTCCGATGTAACAATTATTTCCAATTCTGCTTCTGGATGTCCGAATGGCACCGAGGAAATCAACGACCAGATTTTCTCCGCATCGTTCCAAGGTCTTTTCGTACCAAACTCGTCTGACGGCAATTCCGAGGAGCCCCGGGATTAACGAAAAAGCCTGGCTGAGGGTAGTGAAAGAGAACAGTTTTAACCAATAGCATAAGAAAATCGGGAACATTACGATCCACAAGGTAATTAAAAACACCTTTTTAATCAATAACCTTCCCATAAGGAGGTACTCCTTTCCCTGCCCCTACGACGTCTTTGGTTTCACCTTTCCCATGATCTCTTTCAGAAATCTCTCCTTCACCCTTTCGGAGGAGAATTTTCGAACTTGGTCAAGCCCTTCTTTTTTTAGCACTTCATAAATCGGTTTAGACTGAAGAAGGTGAATCATCTTTTCTGTGAAGGAGGAATTCTCCTTAACAGGAACGACAAATTCTTTTTGGACATCAGAACAGATATCCCTTACCCCTCCCACATCGGTGGCCACAAAAGGAACCCCCATGGCCATCGATTCGAGGAGAACTCTGGGAAATCCCTCTTCTTCAGAGGGCATAATAAAAACATCGGCTCCCGCGTACAGGTCCATAATCTTTCGATTGGGAACCCAACCCAGTAAGCTCACCTTGGAATTCAAACCGGCTTCTGCAATTTTTGATTTTAGCGTCTCAAAGTAGGGACCATTTCCAGCAACGATAAATTTGACTTGTGGGACCTCCTCATGCACCCTCTTCGCAATTTCAGGGAGATGATGAGCCCCTTTCCTCTCAACAACCCGGTGAACAAATAAAACAGCCTTCTCCTCGGGTTTGATTCCCAATCCCTCCCGGATCTGGCACCGGTCATATCGTTCCGGATTGAACCGGTTTAAATCGATCTCATTGGGGAGAATGATGATTTTCCTTTTAGAAATCCCAAAGGTCTTCTGATAAAAGTCTCCCAGAGATTCCGTGCCCGTCACCAGATAATCAACCATCCTGAGAGTCAATTTCAATGGAATCTCTGCTTTGATCTTATGCAACAGATCTTGGAGGTTTAACGCCCACCTCGTTTTGTAGATGACCGAAACGCAATGCCAGTAATAAACCTTTCCACCCATCAGGTTACAGAGGAGAGAACCGATCAAACCTCCAAAATAGGAATAATGGACATAGAATTTCTTAACCCCTTTCACCCTCATCCCAATCATGAGGAGGGCTATTTCCAAAATACGCATGGGAAGAAAACCAACGAATTTCTGTTGGACTACCTTTTCGATATGTTTAAAGTGAGGTTCTCCTACTCCCCGCTCGATGATCAGGAACAATTCGACCTCTTTACCGAGTTCTTCCAAAAATTGATAGTTATGGTAAAAATGTTCTTCGGTATCTGGATCATACTTGGGAAGAACATAACCTATTTTGGGTTTCATTTTCAGAGACGCCACCTCTCCAAAGTAAATTCATACATCCTTTGATAGTTGCTCAATATCCTTTCCTCATCCAACAATTCCTTTACTTTGTTAAATCCAATCTCTCCCATTTCCTGCGCCTCCCCTGGGTTCTCTAAAAGATGGAGAACGGACTTAGCTAATTTTTCTTCATCTCGAACCGGTACGATGAATCCATTCTTCCCATGCTCCACCAGGTCAGTTACCCCGCTCACTTCCGTGGCGACAATCGGCTTTCGGCACAAACAGGCGAAAATGAGGACTCTCGGGGAGGTCTCATACCTTGAGGTCAGAATGAAGGCATCACAATTAGCAAAATATTTAGGAAGATCAAAATAATCCACCCAACCTGTAAAGAGGAGATTGTCCTGAATCCCCAGACCATTTGCCATCGCTTTTAGCTCACCCGCTTTCTTCCCATCCCCGATGATCAGGAACAATGCTCTCGGCTTCCTTTGAATCACTCTTTTGACCGTATTGAAAAGTGTTGGGAGGTCTTTCTGGTCCTCGAACCGACCGACGAAAAGGACGAGGTGATCAAATCTCCCGTTGAGCAACCTTTGACGGAGTTCAGGGTCGGGGCGAGCCGTGATGAATTGATCGGCCTCGTTCAGAATGAAGGGTACATTCCAAATTTTTTCTCTCTCTAGCCCAAGACCGATGAGCTTTCTATATTCCTGATCGCTATCGACCCGAACGGACTCAGCCTCTCTCAAAATCCATCTCCCGATGGGATTGAGGATCTGGTTGCCCCACCATTCCTTGATCCAATAGGGGTTGTTGATGAAATCGCAAACATCGTTCACATTCATCGGCAGATGGAATTCTTTTTTCAATAAATATCCGACCAGTCCGGTGATGAAGGGGTCTTGCGTGATGATGAGATCAACCGGATTTTTTTTAATCAGGCTCCTCCCCATCGCCCAAGCATCCCAGAGAAACCAATATTTATTCCTTGAAAGGGTAGGAAAGACTTCTACGTTTTCTGATAGATTAAATCTCTGGAAGCAGTCGCTTCTGGGAGTCTTGACAATGATGAACGATTTTGTAAATATCCTCTTCCCATATTTTATTTGATGGAGTTGAGGATCATTGAATTTGTCTGGATCTCTTTTAGCAATAGATTCTGCAAAACCGATCTGCAAAACATTCATTTCATATCCTCTGAGGTTTTCGCTATCTGATGGAATTCATCACCCGTAAATTCGTCTCATGAGCTTTTTCCCAACGGAATTGATCCGCCTTGAGAAATCCGTTCTGAATAATCTGCCTTTTCAAATCATCATCCCGCAATAATCTCTCGACGGCTTCTCTTAATTCAAGGACATTCTCTTTTTTAAGCGGGTACAACAGACCATCCACCTCATTCTGAATGATTTCGGGAATCCCTCCTACATTTGGAGCGATGACAGGGGTCCCCACAGCCAAGGATTCTAAGACAACGTTTGGCATAACCTCGCTTGCCGAATTTAAGACGAAAAGATCAGCGGCTCTCAAATATTGCATTACCTCCTCATGGCCTTTTATACCTAAAAATTTAATTTTTTCTGATAGATGCAGTCTTTGGGAGAGGCCGATAAGACTCTCTTTTTGGGGTCCTTCACCAATGATCCAGAGATGGCAATCGTCATTTTTGAGCTCTGAAAAAGCCCGGATAATTTCATCGATCCTTTTAAGCCCGATCAGCCTTCCAACGGTCAGGATGACCTTTTTCCCCTGTAGGCTTAATCTGTTCTTAATCTCTTCTCTTTCAGGAAATTTAATATTCTCTAAATCGACCCCACTATAGACCACGGTGATCTTCGCCTCCGGGATACCCCATCCTCGGACAATCGATCCAAAAAAATAACTATTGGTGATCACCCTGTCAGCGGCTCGGTACGAAAGCCTCTGTAGGAATTTTTTAAATTCTATTCGAAGAGAGTATTTCTTCCGTTGAAATTCAGTCAAATCGGACTTGAACCCTTGCTGGTTGATCCATCTTTCCCAAACAGGATCTCCACCGGCTCTAATGATGAGAGGTTTTCTAATCATCCATTTCGAGATAGCGGATTCTAAAAATAATCCACAGGAATAAAGAACATCATTCCGCTTCCCGTACTTTATAATCGTTATAATGGTTTTCAAAACTCGAAAAATCCGTGAGCCTTTTCTCCCAATTCTTATGATGGAACAACCCTCTTCATAATTTTTGGAACCTCTGCCATGGCTAATCGCTACCACAGTAACTTGATGGCCATCCTTTCTTAAACTCTTGACAAAATTATCCACAAAAATAGAGGGCCCCCCGGGTTCAGGAAAGAGAGTGGGTGTGACGATACATATCTTCATAAGGTCTTTCTGGCTGCAAAGTTATTTCTTCACATATAATTCAATGAGCTTCTTTACCGCATGGACAACGTCTTGCACATCTTGGTCTGTGAGTTTTGCCGAGAAAGGTAAAGAGATCGTTCTCTCTGAAATATATTTGGCATTCGGGAAATCATCGGGTTTGTATCCATAAGTCTTCCGATAATACTCGTGAAGGTGGAGCGAAACATAGTGGATGCCCGTTCCGATGTTTTCTTCATGGAGGGCTTGCTGGAAGGTATCACGGTCAACCCTGAGTTTCTCCAAATCCAAGAGGATGGTATAAAGATGCTTTGCATGTACGGTTCCGTCCTCTGGAGGAGAGGGTATCGTCAACGGGAGACCCTGAAAGGCATGGTCATACGTCTTCCAAATCTCCACCCTCCTTTTGTAATATTCGCCCACCCTTTTGATTTGATGGATACCCAGAGAGGCCTGCATATCTGTCATATTATACTTAAATCCAGGGAAAAGGACCTGATACTGTTTGAACCCCTCATCGGAATATCTCTTCCACGCATCTTTACTTAATCCATGGAGGCTGTACATCTTGATCTTATCCGCCCATTCCTGGCGGTGCGTTGTCAACATGCCCCCTTCCCCCGTCATAATGTTTTTTGTCACATAGAAACTGAAACACGTAATATCCCCGATCGTTCCGATCTTTTTTCCCCGATAGACTCCTTCAATGCAGTGGGCGGCATCTTCGATCACGAGCAATGTATATTTTTGGGCGATCTCCATGATCGGATCCATTTCACAGGGACGCCCAGCAAAATGGACCGGAACAATGGCTCGGGTTCGTGAAGTTATCGACCCCTCAATCAGATCGGGGTCAATGTTCATCGTATCCCTTTTCACATCCACAAAGACGGGCTTCGCACCTGTATGGATAATGGCATTGGCCGTGGCACAGAAGGTCATCGGTGTCGTGATCACCTCATCTCCTGGCCCGATGCCGGCGACAATCATGGATACATGGAGGGCTGCGGTACAGGAGTTGAGGGCCATCGCATAAGGGGTTCCAATATATCCACAGAATAATTCTTCGAATTGACTAACCTTGGGACCTGTGCCGATCCATCCCGATCGCAGCGTTGAGACCATTTCTTCAATCTCAGGTTCTTCAATTCTCGGGCTTCCAAATACTAATAAGTCTTTTCTTTTCAATTCGCCTTCCCTCCTGTAAGGAATTGTTGCCAGGTCTTTTTCGGTTCTCTCAAAGAGACTCAATGCGCACTGGTCCTAAACTGTTCATCCCGAGGAGTTTTCTATTTTTCTTCTCCCGATCAATGACATCCGTGATCAAAATGGCATCGAGATTAAGATTTCGAGCCTCCTTGAGGGAATAAATCGGATGATCGAATATTTTCTTTCTTCCTGGCAGGGGATTTTCGTCCAGGATCCCGACCAATTCCATCTTTAACCCCTGGAGAGTGATGTAGGCCACCTCCATCTCATCTCCCAGCCCGTAGAAGGCAATCCGTCTGACGCCGCTCTTCTGGAGACCAAGAAGCTTTCCAGAAATCTGCTTTTTCATCTCCGAATAGTGGTGGATGTTGTAAGAAAAAAAGCGGAGAGTGAGATTAGCTTTTTCTGCAAAACCCTTTGGGGTGAGATAGTAGGCAATCCGTCTCGGGGGGATACCCTTTAACTTGATCAAGCCCCTTCTGGCCATTCTCTTGATGCAGGCGTTGGTCACACCCAAAGCGATTCCGAACTTATTTGAAAGTTCCCGCTGAGAGATTTTCGGGTTTCTTTCAATCTCCTCCATCAGTTGGAGGTCTCTCATCCGGTCTGAGGGTTTAAAAAATGTGAAAGAGTCCCCCATCGTCGTTTTTCCCAGTATTGTTCATTTTTCGAACAATATTGGCCCAAAAAAAAGAAGTTGTCAAGCTATTTATTAAATACGAATCCGATATAGCCCCCTTTCTATTATAACCGAGTGGCTTCGGAGACTCCCTTCCAAATATCTCTCAAATGATGGAGAATTCAAAAACTTTATACAAGATCAAAGGATGGTTTCAAAATTTTGGAAGGTCTGTCCCTTGAAAGAATCAATACACTCTTCAAGAAATCTTCTTCCATTCCAATTGGGGATGATCACGGATGGTAAGGGCTGAGATTGCATCTTCTCTCTATCTTAGCCCAAGAACCTGATCCACTCTCGCAAATCTGAAATGTTTTAAAAGAAATTCAAATTTCTTCAATGCAGAAGAGATACCGTAGTATGAAATCACACGACTGTAAAGAGGGAGTTTAAATCGAGGCGTCTTTTCGTAACCTTCCCAGGGGTGAAAGTAGACCAGGAAAGGTTGGGATCGATTGATTCTCCTCAATCCCCAGTGGAGAAAAGAGCGTGGTAACACCCTCAGGTAAAATCCCCCCGAAATAGGAATCTTTAACCCTCCAATCATCAATGGGCATAGTGGAAATTCCATGAGAGGACTCTGAGGGTCTTCCTTTCTTACATCTTCGAAAGAGATACGGTAAGGTCGAGTAGGTGCCCCACTGATTCCATAAAGAGGGTTTATTTTTAAAGGAAAGATGCTGGCATCATATTGGTACCCAAAATCCAAGAGAACCTTAAGAGCCCATTTGTTACGGTTATCAATAGAAAAACAAGGGGCGCGAAACCCTTTAATCTCAACCTTTCCCAGAATCTTTTCCATGACAGAATGAAAACGT
>Ga0209253_10001404_pt1 | contig 21097 bp, 13 predicted proteins | sample FrelakmetBRP12BR_FD_187145 | JGI IMG/M metagenome (GOLD analysis project Ga0209253, IMG submission 187145) | Freshwater lake sediment microbial communities from the University of Notre Dame, USA, for methane emissions studies - BRP12 BR (SPAdes)... | ecosystem: Environmental > Aquatic >...
TTTCCGACGGGGGGAACCGACGGGACTGGTTCCCCGGGGCCCGGGGGCTGCGGGCGGCCTAAGCGCCGCCCATACATTGTCACATTATTTATTGCGTTTGTATTAGTATTGAAGTCGGTCCTCTTTCATCGTGAAGTTGACAGGGGGATTCCGACGGCGGTCGTATAGACGATGCTTTCTTCTTCTCCATCCACGCCCAGGATCGAATTGACCTCATCGTCATAGAGGGCCGCGACCTGGCATGAGCCGAGTCCCAGGGCAACCACCGCCAAGGCCAGGTTTTGGGCGATCTGCCCGGCGTCCAGGTACACGTAGCGGTAGGCCCGCTGCTTGTATTTCCACTTTGACCGCTGAAACACGGCCGTCCATAGGAAAACAACGTTGGCCGCTGCAATAAAATGCTGATCGAGTAAGGCCGCCGCAATATCGGCCCGGCAATCGCCCTTCCACATCGGTTCAAGCTCATGGCGACGGACGTCGTAGTGATAGATCCCCGGTTCGAGGCCGCTCACATTCAGGACCCCCAAATATGTTTCAATCGGATAGAGCGCTCCGGCCGAAGGAGCGGCGCGAAAGGCGAAGCCCTGGGTCTTTTTTGTAATCCCTTGCGAAGCCCAGAGAAGCTGGGAGAGCGCTTCCCGGCTCATGGGCGTCTCCGCAAAATCACGGCAGCTTCGGCGGTCCCGGATGGAGTCCCAAAGCGGCATGCCGCCCTGCGTTTCCGGGGCCGGCAGCGTCAGGTGCGGCGCGCCGGGATATGTCTTGTAGGCATCGGGCCTCCGGTTCCAGTCGAGGGCTCCCTCGGAAAGTTTTCCGGGCTGGTATTTTGTTTCCTTCTGGAATTGATCGCCGATCCCGTCTTTCATATTTCTCTCCCTTTTTAGATAATCATACATAACTTTCCGCCGCTTGTCACCGCGTCGCGTCCCGGAGGCTCCGTCTTTGCGACAATTTTAATTATTTTTCGATATAATAGCTCCGGAAGGAGGTGGCCGTGGACCCAAAGAAAAGCTTTGTCCATCCCTATATTCCCAACTCGGTGCCCGAAGTCAAAGAGATGATGCTTCGGGAGGTCGGCGTCAAGGATGCCGACGAGCTCTATGAGGACATCCCAGAAGAATTGCGGATGAAACGGGAGCTCCGGCTCCCCCGGCCGCTGCTATCGGAGCTCGAGCTCAAGCGCCATGTGGAAAGAATCCTGGCCAAGAATACATCCTGCGAAGAACTGGTTAGCTTCTTGGGCGGGGGCTGCGCGCAGCACTATGTGCCCGCCCTCTGCGATGAGATAAGCCACCGGGCCGAGTTCCTGACCGCTTACGCCGGGGAGCCCTACGAAGACGCCGGACGCTTCCAAGCCCTCTTTGAATATGAAAGCCTGATGGCCGAGATCCTCGATTTTGATGTCGTCAATGTCCCCACTTATGATTGGGGCCAGGCGGCCAGCACGTCCATCCGGATGGCCGGTCGAATCACGAAACGCCCCAAAGTCCTCGTCGCGGATACGTTGTCGCCGGACAGGCTGGCGGTGATCAGGAATTATTGTCAGCCGGTCCTTGAAATCGAGCTTGTCGGCCACGACCCGAAAACCGGGCTTCTGCGGTTGGATGACTTGAGGTCGAGGCTGACGCCCGACGTCGCGGCCGTCTATTTTGAGAATCCTTCTTATCTTGGCTTTATCGAGACGCAGGGCCAGGACATTGCGGACCTCGCCCATGCCAAGGGGTCTTTGTCCGTCGTCGGGGTCGACCCGATCTCCTTGGGCGTCCTCAAGCCGCCCAGTCAGTACGGTGCCGATATCGCCTGTGGAGATATCCAGGGTCTGGGCAACCACATGTACTTTGGGGGGGCGCTCGGCGGATTCATCGCGACTCGCGATGAGGAGAAGTTTGTCATGGAATATCCTTCGCGTCTTTTCGGGATCGCCCGGACGGCCGCCGAAGGAGAGTGGGGATTCGGCGACGTGGCCTACAGCCGGACCTCTTTCGACGGCAGAGAAAAAGGGAAGGAGTTTGTCGGCACGGCCGCCGCCCTCTACGGCATTTCGGCCGCCGTCTATTTATCGCTGATGGGGCCGCAGGGGATGCGGGATCTCGGCCGTCACATTCTCCAGAAATCCCGGTACGCGGTGAAAAGACTGACAGAGATCGCCGGCGTAGGGCTCCGATTCGAATCCTCTCCCTTCAAGGAATTCGTCCTCGACTTCAGCAAAACAGGAAAATCCGTGGCCGAAATCAACCGCTCTCTGCTGGCGCACGGCCTATTCGGCGGGAAGGATCTGACGGGGGAATTCGCTGAGCTTCGAAATTGCGCCCTTTATTGCGTGACCGAAATGGTGACGCAGGCCGATATCGACCGGCTGGTCGCTGCGCTCAAGGAGTGTTTGAAAGCCGGAGGAGGAGAACGATGAAAATCCCAAAAGACAGCAGGCTCAGGAATTTTCACCAGGCCAAGTGGGACGAGGAAGTCATTTTCGAATTGAGCAACAAGGGAGAGAGAGGCATTCTGGTCCCCGAGGCGGAGCCGGAAATCCAGGCCGTCGTCGGCGATGGAATTTCTTCGCTGCCGCCGAATATGGTAAGAGCAGCGCCGCCCGCCCTGCCCGAAATCGGGCAGATGAGAGTCCTGAAACATTTTCTCCGGTTGTCCCAGGAAAACCTCGGCGCGGACCTCAACATCGATGTCGGACAGGGGACCTGCACGGTCAAATATAATCCCAAGATCAACGAGGTTCTGGCCTCCTCAAAAAAAGCGTCGGCGCTCCATCCTTGTCAGGATGAAAGCACGGTCCAAGGCGCGCTTCAGATCATGTATGAGCTCGACTGTTTCTTTCGCGAGATCTCCGGGCTGGACCGCTTCACCCTCCAATGCAGCTCCGGCTCGCACGCCATCCTGACCATGGCCTCGATTGTCCGCAAGCACCATGAGATGCGGGGCGAAGGCGGCCGGAGAGACGAGATCATCACGACCATTTTTTCCCACCCCTCCGACGCGGCGGCTGCTGCGGTCAAAGGCTACAAAATTATCACTATCTATCATCAGCCCGACGGGCTGCCCGATATCGAGGCGCTCAAAGAAGCCGTATCCAACCGGACGGCCGGGCTTTTCATCACGAACCCCGAAGACACGGGCATCTACAATCCCCGGATCGCCGAATTCACCAGGATCGTCCATCAGGCTGGCGGGCTGTGCGGCTACGACCAGGCCAATGCCAACGGCATCCTCGGGATCACCCGAGCCCGGGAAGCCGGGTTCGACATGTGTTTCTTCAACCTGCACAAGACATTTGGCACGCCTCATGGCTGCGGCGGCCCCGCCTCGGCGGCCCTGGGCGTGACGAGCGAGCTCGTCGAATACCTCCCCGTTCCGCTGGTCGAATACGACGGGACGAGATATTTCCTCAACTATGACCTGCCGAAATCCATCGGCAAGGTCCGCTCGTTTTACGGGGCCTTCCCAGTCATCCTCAAGGCCTATGCCTGGATCATGAGCCTGGGCGGCCGCGGGCTGAAGGAAGTGGCTCAGGTTGCGGTCTTGAATAACAACTACCTTCTAAAAAAGATTACCGCCATCAAGGGGGCTGCATCTCCTTTTAAAACGGGAAAGCACCGGATCGAGCAGGTCCGGTACAGCTGGGAGGACCTTTACAAGGAAACCGGCATCACCACCCACCAGATCGCCTGTCGCATGGCTGATTTCGGGTTTCATTTGTGGTCGAGCCATCATCCGTTCATCGTCCCCCAGCCGTTTTCGGTCGAGCCGACGGAATCCTATTCCAAGGCAGAGCTGGACGAGTACTTGGATGGATTAAGGCATGTTGCGGAGGAAGCCCGGAAGGAACCCGAGACCGTGATGAACGCCCCGCACCGCAGCGTCGTCCACAAGATCGACGAGAGCACCTTCGACAATCCGACAAAATGGGCGGTCACCTGGCGGGCCTATTTGAAAAAACGCGGCCGGCCGCCAAAATAGGGCAGGGGGAATCCATGAACACCGGGAAAAAAGCGATTGAGCGTTTATCCTTGGAGGAAAAAACGGCCTTGGTCACCGGTGCCGCGTCCGGTATCGGCCGCGGCATTGCCGAGCGCCTGGCTGAAATGGGAGCCGCGGCAGTGCTCCTGGATATCGACGAGGAAAAAGGAAGCCGGGTAGCCAGCGAGATCTCTGCGCGAGGAGGCAGAGCCGTGTTCCTGAGATGCGATGTCTGCTCCGGAGAGGATTGCCGGCAGGCCGTCGAAGAAACGGTCCGGACATTCGGCCGGATCGATATCCTCTGCAACAATGCCGGCATCGCCATCCGCAAGAACTGCGTGGACCTGAGCGAGAGCGAATGGGACCTGGCCCTGGCGGTCACGCTCAAGGGCGTCTATCTGCTGTCTCACTATGTCCTCCCCCACATGATTAAGAGCGGCGGCGGGAGCATCATCAACACCGGCTCAGGATGGTCCCTGAAAGGCGGGCCGAACGCCGCTTCCTATTGCGCCGCCAAGGGCGGAGTGCTCAACCTCACGCGGGCTATGGCCATCGACCATGGCCGCCAAAACATCCGGGTGAACTGCGTCTGCCCCGGCGATGTGGATACTCCGCTGCTCCAGAGCGAGTGCGCCCAGCTCGGCGAGGATAAGGAGGAATTCCTAAAGCAGGCCGCCGACAGACCGCTGCCGCGATTGGGAACGCCTGGCGACGTCGCCGATGCCGTGCTGTTCTTCGCCAGCGATCTGTCCAGGTGGGTGACGGGCGCATGGCTGGTCGTGGACGGCGGCGGCCTGGCTTAGAAGGAGACCAAATCAGGCGAGCGCCCGAGGGCGACGAGGAATTCTATGGTGGTCAAAATGAAAATAACGGCCTTTTTTTGGCTGGCGCTGATGGCGCTGTTCTTTCTCGGAAGCTCCGGAACACTCCGCCAAACCCCGGGGGACGACTTTCCTCCAGAGATGGAGAACCCGGCCGTCTTCAGCCGAAACGCGGAGCCGCCCCATGCCACATTCATCCCGTTTGACAGTTCCCACGATGCTCTGAAAAAAAACTTCACCGAATCTCCCTTTTACCTGTGCTTGGATGGACTGTGGAAGTTCAAATGGGTCGCCCACCCGGCAGACCGCCCCCGGGGTTTTTTTAAAGAGAGCTATGACGTCAGTCCGTGGACCGACTTTCCCGTTCCCGCAAACTGGGAATTCAAAGGATACGGGCAGCCCATTTACCTCGACGAAGCCAACGCCTTCCGCGGCGATCCGCCCCAGGTGCCCCATGATAACAACCCGGTCGGATCGTACCGCCGGAGTTTCACCGTCCCAGAAAACTGGAAAGGACGCCAAGTCTTTCTTCATTTCGGCGGCGTGAATTCGGCGTTTTTTGTTTGGGTCAACGGCCGGGACGTCGGCTACAGCGAAGACAGTAAAACTCCTGCCGAGTTCAATATCACCGAGTATCTTCGCCCGGGCGAAAATTCTCTCTCCCTCCAGGTGTTCCGGTTCAGCGATGGGAGCTATCTGGAGGCGCAGGACATGTGGCGGATCAGCGGGATCGAGCGGTCCGTTTACCTTTACTCGACGCCGCCGGTTGCGATCCGGGATTTTTATGCCGTGGCCGGATTGGATGATTCTGACAAAGACGGAACGCTGCGCATCCGGGCCTCTCTCAAGAGTTGGCTTGGCTCTCCGGTTCGGGCCTACAGGATGGAGGCCGAGCTGTTCGATTCCCAAACAAGGAGCGTGCTGCGTATGCCGCTGGCCGGTTCCGAGACCATAGATCCGCGAGCAGACGCAGAATTCTTCGGCGAGAAAATTGCATCCTCGCCGCTGACCTGGACGGCAGAAACTCCCAACCTCTACCGGCTCGTTCTTTCGCTGAGAGACCAGTCCGGGAAAATCGTCGAAGCCGTCTCCTGCCATGTCGGGTTCAGGAATGTCGAAATCAAAGACGGCCGGCTCTTGATCAATGGAGTCCCGATCTACATCAAAGGCGTCAACCGCCACGAACATGACCCTCAGAACGCCCGGGTCGTCACCGAGGAGCTGATGCTTGAGGACATCCGGCTGATGAAGCAGTTCAACATCAACGCCGTTCGGACAAGCCACTATCCGAACAACCCGAGATGGTATGAGCTGTGCGACGAGTACGGCCTGTATGTCATCGACGAGGCCAATATTGAATCCCATGGCATAAGCTTCGACCCGGACAAAACGCTGGCCAACAAGCCGGAATGGCAGGCCGCCCATCTGGATCGCACCCGCCGCCTCGTGGAGCGCGACAAGAATCATCCCTCGGTCATCATCTGGTCGCTCGGCAACGAAGCGGGCGACGGCATTAATTTTCAGGCGACCTATGCCTGGATTAAGACCAGGGATTCGACCCGCCCGGTCCAGTACGAGGGAGCGAAAAAAAATCCCCATACGGATATCTACTGCCCCATGTACGCCCGCATCTCCCAGCTCAAAGATTATGCCAGGACCGAACAGACCCGGCCGTTTATCATGTGCGAATATGCCCACGCCATGGGCAACAGCGTCGGCAATCTTCAGGATTACTGGGACGTGATTTACGCCAACCGGCAGCTCCAGGGCGGCCTGATTTGGGACTGGGTGGACCAGGGGATCTTGCGGACCGATGCCGAAGGCGAGCCATTCTGGGCCTACGGCGGAGACTTCGGCCCTCAGGAAATTCCGACGTCGAAGAATTTTTGCTGCAACGGCCTGGTGTTCCCCGACCGGCGGCCCCATCCTCATATCTGGGAAGTCAAAAAAGTCTATCAGTACATCAAAACGGAGCCTTTGGACCTAAGGTCGGGAATGGTCCGTATCGAAAACAAGTTCGATTTCACCAGCCTTCAGAGCTTCGTCTGCCGTTGGCGGATTGAAGGAGAAGGGAAGCTCATCGGGCAGGGGACGCTTCCGCGCCTGGATCTTAAACCGCACCAGTCGGCCGATGTGAAGGTGCCGATCCCCGCCTTTGAGCCCGAGCCCGGCGTGGAATATTATCTGACGCTCAGTTGGCGGACGGCCGGGCCGCAGCCCCTGATCCCCGCCGACCATGAGGCGGCCTGGGACCAGATGAAGCTGCCGGTTTTCAAGCCCGCGGGAAAGGAAATCGTGGTTGAAAATCTGCCGCCGCTCGCGTTGAGTGAGACAGGCGTCTTTTTTTCTATCGAAGGCCGGAATTTTTCCATCCTCTTTGACAAAGCTTCGGGGACGATTTCTTCACTTAAATATGAAGGTACCGAACTTCTCAAGTCCGGGCCCATCCCTGATTTATGGCGGGCGCCGACCGATAATGATTACGGAAACGACATGCCTGTCCGCTGCGCCGTCTGGCGCGAAGCCGGCGTCAAAAGAATCGTCAAGTCCGTCCGCGCGAAACGCATCGGGGATCAACGGATTGACATCGAAGTCAAAACAGTTCTGCCTGCCGGAAATTCTGATTATTCTATAACTTATCGTATTTTTGGCAGCGCCGATATCCTCGTTACCTGCGCCTTTGCCCCGGGAGCTCGAGATCTTGCCGAGCTCCCGCGCTTCGGCACGCTGATGATCCTTCCCGCCGAGTTTGACAATATGGTCTGGCACGGCCGGGGGCCGCACGAAAACTATTGGGACCGGAACACGAGCGCGGCCGTGGGGCTGTATTCCGGCAAAGTCATGGACCAATATCATCCCTATATTCGTCCTCAGGAAAACGGCTATAAAACAGAGGTCCGTTGGGTCGCCCTGACCAACGGCAGCGGTATCGGCCTCCTGGCCGTGGGCAGTCCTCTCATCTGCACCGGAGCCAGCCATTTCCTTCCTGATGACTATGAGCACGGCCGGGAAAAAGGGCAGCGGCACCCCACAGACATGAAAAAGCGCGACCTGGTGGCCTGGAATGTAGATTATAAGCAGATGGGAGTCGGCGGAGACACCAGCTGGGGCGCCAAGCCTCACGACGAATACATGCTCTATCCCAAACCCTATTCCTACACATTCCGTCTCCGTCCATTTTCCAAGAAGGAGGGGGAGCCCCGGGAGCTGAGCAAGCGGACGTTCCCGGACAAAACATAATACTCGCCTCATTATGATAAAATGCTAATACCATTTAATCAGGAAAGGAAATGCCCATGAAAAATCGGTCCTGGAAACGGAGAGATGTACTGAAAGCCGGCGGCTTTATCGCCTTGGCTGCGCCCCTGGCCGGACTGCCGTTCAAAAATAAGGACGGCGGCCTGCCGATTTCGCTGCCGCAGGATGCAAGGTTCAAAAAGCCGGCGCGGCCCGTGACCGCCGTGGTGCTGGGAGCAGGAAGCCGCGGCAACGTCTATGCTTCCTACAGCCAGAAATATCCCGATGAGCTCAAAATCGTCGGCGTCGCTGAGCCCATCGAATACCGGCGCAAAAAATTCTCCGCGCTCTACCAGATTCCCCCAAAATACCAGTGGGTGACCTGGGAGCATGCCCTCGAGATTCCGAAGTTCGCCGATGCCCTGATCATCACCACCCCGGACAATCTTCATTATGGTCCGGCCATGGGCGGCCTGGGCCTTGGGTATGACCTGCTCCTGGAAAAGGTCATCGCCCAGACCTGGGACCAATGCAGCGACATCCTGAAGGCGGCCAAGGGAAACAACCGTATCGTGGCCGTTTGCCATGTCCTGCGGTACACGCCCTATTTCCGCAAGCTCAAGGAGGTCATGGATTCCGGCGCCCTGGGGGATATCGTCAGCCTCCAGCATTTTGAGCCGGTCGAGCACATCCATATGTCGCATTCCTTTGTCCGCGGCAACTGGCGGAACTCCAAAGAATCCAACCCGATGATCCTGTCCAAGTCCTGCCATGACCTTGATATCCTGCGCTGGACGATCGGAAAGCCGTGCCGGCGCATCTCGTCGTTCGGCTCGCTTACGCTGTTCAAGGCGGAAAATGCGCCTTCGGGCGCCACGAGGCGCTGCACGGACGGCTGCAAAGTCGAGGCGGATTGCCCTTTTTCCGCCCTGAAGATCTACCTGCGGCGCAAGGAATGGCTGGGACATCTGCTGATCGAGGATCAAAAGGACGAGTCGATCTTGAAAGCGCTCAAAGAAGGCCCCTACGGACGGTGCGTCTATCACTGTGATAACGACGTGGTGGATCATCAGGTTGTGAATATGGAATTCGAGGACGAGATCACGGCCGGCTTCTCCATGGAGGCCTTCACGTCCTACGCCGGCCGCCGGACCCGCGTCATGGGAACCAAGGGAGATGCTGTTGGAGACATGACCACGCTCGCCCTCTATGACTTCAAGGCGCGAACGCAAGTTGTCTGGGACGCAAGCAAGGCGCCGGAATCGCTGTCCGGCCACGGCGGCGGGGACTTCGGCCTGGCCCATGACTTTGTCCAAGCCGTCAGCCAGCTGGACGCTTCGCTCCTGACGTCGACGATCGAGGCCTCGATGGAGAGTCACCTGATGGGGTTTAAAGCCGAGGAAAGCCGCCTGTCGGGAAAGACGGTCGATATGAGAATGGGTTAGCCGTCCAATTCCGCCGCTCTCATTGCCATTATCAAGCCGGGCGGCAGCGGCCGCCTCTCCTTATCTTATTTTTTCGAGCTTCTCCAGGTTGGATTTGGCGGCGGCGAGGTTCGGATCGAGCTCCAAAGCCTTTTTAAAATATTCCATGGCCTTCTCCCGCTGTCCCGACAGGGCATAGGAATTGCCGGCTTCCAGATACAACCTGGCATCCTTTGGGAAATACTCTATGAAGATGAGGCACATCTCCAGAGCTTCTTTCATCTTTTTTATGCGTCTCATCTGGTTGATGAGAGAGAGGCTCTGATCAGGACTGAGCTGCGGGTGTGTCGGGTCGATCTCAAAGGCTCTTTTGTAATTTTGCCGGCTGGCTTCAAAATCGCCTGCCCAGATATAAGCTGCACCGAGGGCCGCATAGGGAGAGGAAGAGCCGGGATACAGGTCCCGGTCGAGGTTGAGAATTGACAAGGCCTTCTCTGCGTCGCCCTTTTCGAGGAAATAGCGGGCTGCGCCGGCAAATTCCTCGGAGAAGTCCTTGTAGAAAGAGGCGCCGGAAAATGTTTTCTTGAGCTCGCTTCGGATTTCTTCGAAATTTGCGTCCGGAGTTACGGCTAGGCGGCGGACATAATCCGTATAGGTCCTATTCCAATCCTTCTCCCAGCCGGAAACCAGACGGATGAATTCCTGAGAAAAAGCCGGCCATTTTTTTCTTTCCGGGCGGGTCTTGACGGCGCCTAGATAATCAGCGAAAAAAGGGATCGGCCCGCTCTTGTGATAGCTCCGCAGTTTTTCTTCGCCGAACGATTCCTTCAGCACGGAGACCATGGCGGATCCCAACTTTGTGAAGGGCATGCGGGCGGCAGGGTGAATGCCGGACGCGATCTTCCGCTTGGTTTCCGCGAAATTTTTTTTGAGGGCGTTTTCATCAACACAAGAATTGAAATATCTGATAGCTTCCAGGATATCTTTATCGTCCTGGGCGGACGCGTGGCCGTTCCAGGCGAACTCGCTCATCCCGTAATCGAAGACTTTTTCAAGGGCGCCGTACACCGCCTGCTTGTTCCGGTCGGGAGCATAGGCGGCGCTGTCCAGGTCCTGGTCAAGGACGAGTTCGGCCAGCCTTTTGGCATAGCCACCGGGATTGGAGCCTTCCAGGTTTGAAGCGGCGGCGACGGCAAATTTTTCCGTGGGGAAGATCACGAGATAGGTCCTGGTTTCCGGCTGGGAACCGCTGTGGTAGACCTGGAAATGGCCTTTCCAGGGTTGGACAGACCAGCCCATGCCGTAGCCCGTCAGGATGCCGCCGCGGGCGGACATGGACGTGAACATCTCCCTCTGGGTCCGGTCGTAGAGGAGCTTTCCCTCTATGATGCCCTGGGCGTATTTGATCAGGTCGAGCACGGTCGAGCGCGTTCCCCCGCCGGCAAATCGGCTCGAGACATCGACGTACTCAGAATTCTTCAGGAGGCCGCCCACGATCCGGTAGCCGCGGATCCGGTTCGGGATGATGTCCGCGGGGTTGTCCATCCGCGAGTTGTCCATGCCGAGCGGCTCGAAGACGTGACTCTTGACATAATCACCGTAGGATTGGCCGGAGGCGCCTTCAATGACCGCGCCCAAAAGATTGTATCCGTAGGTCGAATAATTGTATCTTGTGCCGGGTTCGGCCACCAGGTCGAAATCCTGGAAGATGGCGACGGCCTCCCGGGTGTTTTTCGGCTCTTTGAGGTGCTCTTCGGCGGCTGAGTTTTTATAGTGGCTGATCCCGGCCAGGTGTCCCAACAGCTGCCGGACGGTCACGGGCCATTTCTTCCTGGGGAAATAGGGGACGTAGGTCTGGACTTCGGCGTCGAGGTTGATTTTGCCGGCTTCGACGAGCTGTAGCAGGGCAAAAGACGTGAAGGTTTTCGTGACGGAGGCCATCCGGAAGGAGCTATCGGGCTTGGCTGGAACCATATTTTCGAGGTCGGCGTACCCAAATCCTTTGGCCCAGACGAAGTCCGCTTTCATAAAAGCGATGGACAAGCCGGGCGTCCGGTCCAAGGCCATCTGATCGGCGGCGAATTTTCCGAACTCTTGAATGGCCTCGGTATACGGAGATGCGGTTTGGCCTATCGGGCCTGATTGAGGATTAAGAAGGGCGGCCGCTAAAAGGAGGATAAAGGGGATGAAGACAAACCGGGCTTCCCTTTTCATGGTCCCTCCATTTTTCGTAGGGCGATGATTCAGGCTTATAGCACAGGGAAAACGGCCGAGTCAAATTCGCAATTTCGATGAGCGGGGCGTGATATGAACCGTCATCTTAGCCTTCGTTGTTGAATCGCGCAAGCAAGGGATGGCATAATAAAAAAGAAATATGGAGAGCCTAATGACAAAATCCAAAATCCGACCGGAGATAATCGACGATTATGCCTCGATCACCGAAGTTAATGATCTGGCATTCGGCCAAAAGAATGAAGGTCAGCTTATTTTAAGGCTGAGAAAGACAAAGAAATTTATTCCCGGCTTGTCTCTGGTGGCGGAAATTGAAGGCCGCATCGTCGGGCATATTCTATTTTATCCTATTGAGATCAAAAGCGACGACCAAGTTTTCCCCTCACTGGCCCTGGCCCCGATGGCGGTTTTGCCCGAATACCAGAAGCAGGGAATCGGCAGCCGTCTCGTCGAGGAAGGGTTGAAAAAAGCCCGAAAGCTCGGTTCCAAATCGGTCATCGTTTTGGGGCATGCCGCGTATTATCCGAGGTTCGGCTTTGAGCCTGCCGGCAAGTGGGGCATCCGGCCGCCGTTTGAGGTCCCCGACGCCGTTTTTATGGCCTTGGAGCTGGTCAGGGATGGATTGAAAGATATCCAGGGGACGGTCGAGTATCCTCCGGAATTCAATGAAGTCTGATATTATGATAAGTGCTTTATTCCATTTTTTTATGAGGTGACTTTCCGCCGAGCCGTTCTCTAAGGTCCGCCGGCGATGATCTTCCGAAAGAGCTTTGTCTTTACGCTTTCCGTAATGATCAGACTGATGAGGGCCGCGACAGCGATCAAGACCAGCTCCCAGCTATGGAGCGGCCCAAACTTGAACAGGTCGCGCAGGATGCGGACGGACAAGATCAAAGTGAGAAACGCGACAGCTCCGCCGCTCACCCACCACAGCGCCGCGTTGGGTATCCGCAAAATGGCCGGCAAAGAATGTGTCCAAGAGCGGTTGGCGACGATCAATCCCAAGTTGGCGATGACCAGACAGACGAAACCGATCATTCTGGCCTCACTCTCGCCATACCCCCGGAGCAGCATGAAGCCATAGGCGGCCAAAACGACTGCCAGGACCCCTAAGCCCTGGATCAGGCCGGCGATGACTCGCGAGCGGCCGAAGAGACGCTCTGTCAAGCTTCGAGGCGGACGGTTCATGATGTCCGCTTCATCGGCTTCCATTTCGAAAACGATCGTACAGGCCGGGTCAATGATCAACTCCAGAAACAGGATGTGGACCGGCAGCAGGGCCAGCGGCCACTTGAGCAGGACGGGAATCAGCGACATTCCCGCGATCGGGATGTGAACCGAGAAGATGAAGGCCATCGCCTTTTTCAGGTTGTCGAAAATGCGCCGTCCGACCCGCACCGCCCTGACGATGGAAGCGAAGTTGTCATCCAAAAGCACCAGCGCCGCAGCCTCGCGGGCGACGTCAGTGCCCCGGCCGCCCATGGCAATCCCGATATGGGCGGCCTTGAGCGCCGGGGCGTCGTTAACCCCGTCGCCGGTCATAGCCACGACCTCGTCATTGGCTTTCAAGGCGTTGACGATGCGCAGCTTTTGCTCGGGCACGGCTCGGGCGAAAATGCTCGCGGTCTTGATGCGTTCTTGCAGCTCCGCATCGCTCAGCTCGTCCAGTTCCTGGCCCGTGATGATCTGGTCCGACGGGTGCAGGCCGATCTGCCGGGCGATGTTTTGGGCCGTGCCCGGGTAATCCCCCGTGATCATCAGGATTCGAATTCCAGCGGTAAAGCATTCCCTGACGGCCTGGGGAACCTCGGGTCGCACGGGATCGGAGAGGCCGAGCAGTCCGATGAATTCGAAGTTGAAGTCGTGTTGTTCGGACGGGAGGACCGGCGCTTGAAATCGGGCCCGGGCGACGCCGATGACGCGCAAACCGTCATTGGCCATGCGGTTGATCCGCCCTCTCAAAGCCTCGAACTGCGGTTTATCGAAATGGCAGAGGTCCGCGATCGCCTCAGGCGCTCCTTTGGCCGCGATCACATACTCGCGGCTGTCGGGCGAACGCCAGACGTGGGACATCGCGAACAGGGCATCGGAAAGAGGGTATTCCCGGACGAGGGTCCAGTCTCTATGAATGTGTTCGGTGTTGGACAGCGCCCGGCCGCCCAGATCTCTCATCGCCTTCTCCATCGGATCGAACGGATCGGTCGGGCTGGCCAGGACGCTGTACTCCACGACCTCGTGAAGGCTTTCGGGCAGAGAGATCAATTGATCCTTGACCTCAAAAAAGAAATCTTCGACCGCGATCCGAGTGACCGTCATCCGGTTGAGGGTCAACGTGCCCGTCTTGTCCACACACAGGACGGTGGCCGCGCCCAGCATCTCGATCGCGGGTACGCGCCGGGTCAAGACGTGGTGCTGAGAGATCCGCCATGCCCCGAGGGCCAAGAAAATGGTCAGGACAACGGGAAATTCTTCCGGCAGGGTGGCCATGGCCAAGGTGATCCCCGCCAGAAGGCCGTTCAGCCAATCCGCCCGTGTCCATCCGAAGACGACGATCACCAGCGCGCACAGGCTCAGGCCGAGGATTGCGAAGTTCCTGACGATCCGGCTCGTCTGCCGCTGCAGGTTGGTGTCTTCCGGCTGGAGGATTTGGAGCGCCCTGCCGATCTTGCCGATCTCGGAGCGGGGACCTGTCGCACGCACTCGGGCGATACCCTGTCCCCTGACCACCATCGTGCCGGAATAGACGAACGGCAGGCCGTCACCGCCCGGGCGGGTCATTTCAAGTCGGCCGTCCCAGGGCCGTTTTCGCACCGGGACTGACTCGCCCGTCAGCAGGGACTCGTCGATGCTCACGTTGTTTCCCGAGAGCAAAACGGCGTCCGCCGGCACCCGGTCGCCCTCGGCGATCAGAATGATGTCATCGCGCACGACTTCGCGGCCGGCGATCCTCTGCTGCCGGCCGTCCCGGATGACCAGAGCCCGCGGGCTGGAAAGATCGCGCAAAGCTTCCAGAGCACGCTCGGTCTTTTGCTCCTGGTAGAAGGTGATCCCGATGACGACGAAGACAAAGCCGGAGAGCATGAGGGCTTCTTCGGTGTCGCCGAGAAAAAGGTAGAGCACACCGCACGCGATCAGCATGAGGAACATCGGCTCGCGCACGACTTCCAGGAAGATGTGCAAGAACGTGCGCTTCTTGGCCGACGGCAGCTCATTGGCGCCGTCCTGGGCCAGCCGTTCCAGGACTTCTGCTTCGGTCAGGCCTTGCAGAATGGTCTCGTCGAACTTGATCGTCATCTTTCACCCATCTCCATCAAGGCGATCAGACCTAGTCCTGCGCCTGGTCTTGAAAAGACAGATAAAATTGCTTCTATTTTTTTATCAGGTGAGTTTCCGTACGCATTTCGCCGGTCATCGGAATGGTGATATTCGCCGGATCTCCTGCCGTGATGACGCCCCCGATAGTTGCTTTTGTCTCTGTCTTGACGAGGATCCCTTCTTTCACCGCGAAGTACCAGGTCTGGGTGCCGTCGATTTTGGCGTCGAACAATAAGGCCATGCCCTGCTGTTCGAGATTCCCCGTCATCTTGCCCGTCACCGCGCCCTTGATCCGCATGCATTCGAATCCGTCGACCGTCTCGAAGCCTTCCGGAGTGTTCACGATATTAAAATTAACGTGGATATCGCCGGCATCACTTTTCTGAGTGACCGCATCCTGGCTCGGCCAAGAATCCCCGGTTTTGACGGACTTTTCGGGAAGGTCGGGAAAGAAAGCCTGAAAACTTGCGCCGAGGTCCCTCGTTCCGGCGAGGCCCATATTGTATTGAATGGACGACGCGCCGGAAGTATCGATTTCCTTGCCCAAGCGGGAGAGGATCATGTCAAAGCTTTTTCCCACCACGGAGCTCGCGTCCGCTGTCATACCGCCTTGGGGGGATTGGGCTTCGACTTTGAAGGCTTTGATCGTCACACCAAGCTGATACTGTCCCTCTTTCAAACCTTTCGGCTGCAGGGTGAATTCGATGGCGGAGTTGCTCTCGGTCGAAAGCGCCTGACCCATGACATCGAGGTTTTGGGTTTGAGTGCTCGTGGTCTGATACGTCAGCGTTTTGCCCTCGGGAAACTGATAGGCCAGGGTGACGGCCGATTGCGGCTTTGCCCCAGCGGTGACGTTTTGGCCGGCGACTCCGGCCAGCACGGAGAGCGCCAGGATGAACAACGCGATCTTCAAGCCGCTGCTTGATGACTTCTTTAATTGCATTTCAGATCTCCTTGTCGTCTATTTAGCGAATCCCGAATGATCGCAAGGCTCACGCGGATCACGTTCTCGGCGTAGCGCAAACACTCGGAGCCGAAAATTGTACTTCGGGCCGAGACGCGATGTCAAACACGTACAATATAAATTAAGCCGTTTATTTGATTTCAAAGAGGCGTGGGGATCGCCACTGAGGCCCCCCTAGCGGAGGGGGGCCCCGTCGGCTTTTCGACGGGGGGAACCGACGGGACTGGTTCCCCAGGGGGCCTGGGGCGATTCCAACGCCTCTTTGAAATCAAATATTTAGAGATGCTCCCCGATATGAACACGAGTCTCAAAAAAAGCTGGTCACGGACAGATTATAGGTGCTTCTTTAAATAACGGGCGGTGATGGACTTTTTGGATTTGACGAGCTCCTCCGGAGATCCCTGGGCGATCACTTCGCCGCCCCTCTCTCCGCCCTCGGGACCCAGGTCGATGATGTAGTCCGCGCACTTGATCACGTCCAGGTTGTGCTCGATGACAAAGACCGAATGTCCTTCCTCGACGAGTTTCTGGAAGCAGCGCAGCAACGTCGAAACGTCGTCGGGATGAAGGCCGATGGTTGGCTCGTCAAAGAGATAGAGGATGTGCTTGTCCCGTTCGTGGACGAGATGATAGGCCAGCTTGATCCTCTGCAGCTCGCCTCCGGAGAGGGTCGTCGTCGGCTGGCCCAGCCGCAAGTATCCGAGGCCGACCTCTTGGAGCGGCTTGATCTTCTTGGTGATATCGGGATGGTCAGAAAAGAATTCCAGGGCGTCGTCGATCGTCATGTGAAGGACATGATCGATATTCTTGCCCCGGTATTTGATCTCGAGAATCTCGGGCTTAAAACGCTTGCCCTGGCAGGCTTCGCAGGTCAAAGTGACGTCGGACAGGAACTGCATTTCCACGATCTGCTGGCCGGCGCCTTGGCAGTCCTCGCAGCGGCCGCCGGCCGTGTTGAACGAAAAATAGCCGGGCTTGTAGCCCAGGGCCTTGGCCTCTCGCGTCTGGCTGAACAACTCCCGGATGCCGTCCATGGCTTTGGTGTATGTGGCCGGGATAGACCGGGGCGACGTGCTGATGGGGGACTGGTCGACCAGGATAATTTTGTCGATAAAATCGATGCCGCGGAGCTCTTGAAAGCCTTCCCTGGCCTCTCCGCTCCAGCCCTGGTAAAGGACATCATTCAGGAGCGTGCTTTTGCCGGAGCCCGAGACTCCTGTGATGCACGTCAGAACGCCCAGGGGGAGTCTCACATCCAGGTGCTTCAGGTTGTGCTTATGGGCGTCCTTGATGAGGAGGAACCGGCCGGCCTTCCTCCTCTTTTTCGGGACGGGGATCTCTTTTTCCCCGCTGATGTAGCGGGCCGTGAGGGAGGTGCCGTTCTTCAAGAAGTCGTCCATGGTCCCGCTGAACATCACTTCGCCGCCGTGCTCGCCGGCCCGCGGTCCCAGGTCGATCAGATGTTCGGCCGAGGCGATGACCTCGGGATCGTGCTCAACGACCATGACCGTGTTCCCGATGTCCTTGAGAGACTTGAGGATCTGGATGAGGCGGCCGTTGTCGTGGGGATGGAGGCCGATCGACGGCTCGTCCAGGACAAAAAGCGTTCCGACGAGCGACGAGCTCAAGGCGGCGGCCAGGTTGATGCGCTGGGCTTCGCCGCCGCTCAAAGTGAACGTCATCCGGTCGAGCGAGATATAATCCAGGCCGACCTTGAGCAAAAATTTCAGCCGGTTCTGGATCTCGGCGATCAGCTTTTCCGCCACCCGCTTCTCGTAGGCGGGAAGGTCGAGCTTGTTGAAAAATTCGTGGGCGTCCTTGACGGTCAGCCGGACGACCTGCCCGATGGACAGTCCCCCGACCTTGACGTTCAGCGCCTGGGGATTGAGGCGCATCTGTCCGCAGGCAGGGCATTTGATGTATTTGCGGTAGCGGCTGAGAAAGACCCGGACCTGGACCTTGTATTTTTTCGTCTGAAGCCAGTCAAAAAAACCTTTGACGCCGAGATAGCCGTCGCCACCGTCCAAGATCAGCCGCTGCCATTCCTTCTTGAGGTTTTTGAACGGGATGTTGGTCGGAATGCCCCGCTTGCGGGCCTCACGCAGCATCTCCTTCATCATGCCGCGCGAGACGGGCTTGGTCCAGGGCTCGATGGCGCCATCTTCCAGAGATTTTGATTTGTCGGGGACGATTTTATCTTCGTCGATCGCGGCCAGGTCGCCGAAACCATGACAGTCCGGGCAGGCCCCTTGCGGGCTGTTGAACGAAAAGAGGGTTGGAAAGGGGTCCTCGTAGGGAATTTTGCAGGCTTTGCATTCGAGCTTGTCCGAGAAATGGAATTCGCGGCCGTCCTCGGTCCGGACACGGACCCGGCCGCCTCCATGCTTGAGGGCCATCTCCAGCGAATCCACCAGCCGTTCCCGCTCCTCTCTCTCCAGGCTGATCCGGTCCACGAAAATGTCGAGGACTTCGTTCTTTTTGAATTTCACGTCATCGAAGTTGACGACGTCCTCGGCCTGGAGAACCCGGAAAAAACCTTGTTTTTTGAGATGGGCCAGACCTTTTTCCAAGGGCCAGGGAAAGGAGATCAATGCTTTTGAGGCAGGGGGGAGCCGGAAGAGCGCTTCGACGATCGCGTCGATCGTGTCCCGGGTCACCGGCCGGCCGCATTGGTTGCAGTGGACGACCCCAATCCTTGCGTAAAGCACTCGCATGTAATCATAGGCTTCGGTGACCGTGGCCACGGTGGACCGCGGGTTTTTGGTGGCGGCCTTTTGCTGGATGGCGATGGCCGGCGTGATGCCTTCGATGAGGTCGGCGTCGGGCTTGTCCATCCTCTCCAGGAACTGCCGGGCATACGCGGAGAGCGATTCGATGTAGCGGCGCTGCCCCTCCGCGTAGAGCGTGTCGAAGGCCAAGGAGGATTTTCCCGAGCCGCTCACGCCCGTGACGACGATGAATTGGTTCAGGGGGATGTCGAGGTCGATGTTCTTCAGGTTGTGAACCCGCACGCCCCGTAGGATGATCTGCTCGTCCATGTTCGCTTATAGGCCTCGAAAATCGGTCCTAAAACTCTCTATTATAACAGATTTTTCGTTTTTGGGGTCAAAGCTACACATTTGACAATAAAAATTCCCCCCAAATAATGGAGCCAAAATCTTCAGTTCCAGGATGGAAGTAAGTCAAGATGTCAATTGTGTAGCTTTGACCCCGCTTTTTGTTATAATGGCTCGCGCAACGAGGTGAGGATGAAAAAAGGAACGAGACTAGCCCTCATTTTCGGGGCGATCCCGTTCCTGACCCTGGTGTTCGCCCTCCCCTTTGTCAACCGTATCGAGCCGATCGTCCTGGGGCTTCCGTTTGTCCTGTTCTGGATTCTGCTTTGGGTGGTCCTGACGCCGGCCGTTCTTTTTGCTGCCTACAAAATCGAAAAAAAGCACAACCCGCCCGACGATGAGGACAAACAATGAACGCGGCGCTCCTGATCATTTTCGGAACGATCGCTTGTTCGGCCTTTGTCGGTATCTATGCCGGCCGGCGGGTGAAGATGGACTTGGAGAATTGGACGGTCGGCGGCCGCCGCTTTGGCAGCCTGATCATCTGGCTGTTGATGGCCGGGGAAATTTACACGACATTCACCTTTCTGGGCGCGAGCGGCTGGGCCTACTCCAAGGGCGCTCCCACATACTACATTATGATTTACGGCACGCTGGCCTATACCCTGTCTTTTTTCATCCTTCCGGAGCTCTGGAAGCTCGGCAAGCGGCACGGCCTTCATACCCAGCCCGATTTTTTTATAAGGATCTACGGCAGCCGCTTTCTCGGCGTGCTGGTGGCCGTCGTCGGAATCTTGTCCATCATCCCGTATTTGCAGCTCCAGCTGGCCGGGCTGGGCATGATCGTCGAAGTCTCGAGCAACGGCGCGATCCCGTCCAGGCTGGCCATCATCCTCTCGTTCGTCCTGACCTGCGCCTTTGTCTACACCAGCGGGATCCGCGGGAGCGCTTGGGTATCCGTGATCAAGGACGTGATGATGATCGTCGCGGTCGGAGTGGTCGGCCTCGGCGTGCCCCGCATCTATTTCGGCGGCATCGGGAAAATGTTCCGCGCCCTGATCGCCCAAAAGCCGGACCACCTGGTCTTTCCCGGCGCGGCCCCGACCATGGATACGCTCTGGGTCATGTCCACGGTGCTTCTGACGGGCATGGGCTTTTACATGTGGCCCCATGTCTTCGGCTCGGCCTTTTCCGCCAAGAGCGATAAGATCATCAAGCGCAACGCCATCATCATGCCCTTTTACCAGATCCCCATCCTGTTGGTCTTCATGGTCGGCTTTTCGGCGTTCCTCGCCCTGCCCGGCCTGAAAAACGGTGACCTGGCCTTTCTCGAGCTTGTCCATAAGACGTATCCGTCCTGGTTCCTGGGTTTTATTGGGGCCGCCGGGGCCGTGACGGCGATGGTCCCGGCCTCCATCCTCGTTCTCTTTGCCTCCACGCTTCTGGCCAAGAATGTTTATCAGGCCGGTTTCAATCCGAGCGCGTCCGAGGCGGCCGTGATGCGGCTTTCCCGGGCCATGGTCTTTGTCATCACCACGACCGGCCTTATCTTCGCTCTTTTTCTGCCGAATGCCCTGGTCAACCTTCTGCTGATCGGATACGACGGCGTGTCCCAGTTCTTCCCGGGCGTTGTCCTGGGGTTGTTTTGGAAGAGGGTCAGCCGCCGGGGCGTCATCTGCGGGCTTCTCACGGGATTGGCCATCGTCGTCGCGCTCGTCTTCGGCCGCCATGACCCGTTCCTGGGCATGAACGCCGGCTTTATCGCCCTCGTCGTGAACGGAACGGTCGCGGTGGCCATCAGCCTTTTGGTTCGGCCCGGGCGTCCTCAAGGGACTGTTCATGTGGATTAAAAGCATGAGGGAAGAATTAAGATTTAAAATTATGGTTCTCTTCCATTTCCTGTGGGGAGAGATCGTCTGGGAAACGATCCGGAAACGGCCTCGCTCCCCATCCGGGTTTTTCACGCCGTTCCCGAGCCCTCCTTCTCGGCGGCGAAGAACTCGCTTCCCGGCCTCGATTTTACGGACGTTCGCCGGGAAGCTCAGACAACTTCGCCGGCCGGCTTCTTCCGAGCCGGCT
>Ga0209253_10001405_pt1 | contig 21094 bp, 17 predicted proteins | sample FrelakmetBRP12BR_FD_187145 | JGI IMG/M metagenome (GOLD analysis project Ga0209253, IMG submission 187145) | Freshwater lake sediment microbial communities from the University of Notre Dame, USA, for methane emissions studies - BRP12 BR (SPAdes)... | ecosystem: Environmental > Aquatic >...
CCCGTTGGGGACACCACACCATCTTCAGCTCGAAACCCGTCTCAGCGTCCCCTGGGAGTTCCCGTTGTGTTTGCGGATACTGCCGGGTACACTTTCTTCGCCCTATGTGCATTCTGTCGATGGCCATGATTGCAGGATGGAGGCAAATAATGCGAGAGGGGATCTACTGCGGCCTGTTGTTTGGGGTGCTAGCCGCACTGTCATTAACTGAAGCGGCTGATCATTCTGCTTCAACAGATGCTCCACCGAAGTCTGTGGAAGCCATCAAAGGCAAAGACGGCGCTCCGATGCTCCCGGTTCCCCCTGGTCCTTTTCTCATGGGCAGCAATGACGGATTACCGAATGAACGGCCTGAGCATACAGTGACGGTCAAGGCGTTCTACATCGATCAGTATGAGGTGACGGCGGGGCGCTACCAGAAATTTCTCGAATTAGGCAAGCGCGAGATCCCCTCACCAGTTGACGATGATGCGGGGCGCTCCTTGGAGGACCGCCCCGCCGTTGGAGTAACCTGGACGGAAGCCGCCGCCTATTGCTCCTGGGCAGGAAAACGATTGCCTACTGAAGCTGAATGGGAGAAAGCTGCGCGGGGTACGGATGGCCGGCGCTATCCCTGGGGGGCGATGCAGCCGTTTGTCGATATTGCAAACTATAATCGGGGACTCTGGGTGAGTGAGACCATCACCTTGGTGCCGGTCGGCAGCGGGTTGGAGGGGATGAGTGTTCGCCATGGCCTGAAAGAAGGGGGGAAGAGTCCCTATGGTCTTGCGCACATGGCGGGGAATGCAGCCGAATGGGTGAACGATTGGTATGATCGTGAGTACTATCAAAAGAGTCCTGACACCGATCCGCCGGGGCCGAAGAGCGGGGAGAAGCGGGTTCTTCGTGGTGGATCCTGGGCGGATCTACCAACGGCGTTGCGCGTGACCGCTCGATTTTCAGCGGAGCCGGAGTTTGAAGATCGGACGGTCGGGTTTCGATGCGCCATGGACGCCCAGAAATAGTCCGGGTCGTCTGTCCCATCCTGAAGCAGAGAATCGATCCCTACATCATCATAATCATTGAACGAGCATGCAGGTTGAACCATCCGAATCATCCGTATCCTCTTCTCCCGCCACGCGACCCCCGGAGCGGGCTGCGATTGTGATCGTCATGGGGTTGGTGCTGCTCTATGCGCTATGGACGCTTCGCAGTCTGCAAAGCCCATCGGCCGGACCGGTGGTTTCTCCGAATCCCGGACCGACTTCGCTGACGGCTGAGATGATACCACTGGTTTCCGGTGACGAACCCATTGTTGAGATCTTTACCAAGTCCGGCTGTCCGGTGTGTCATACGATTCCCGGGATTCCCGGCGCGAATGGCCAAGTCGGTCCGTTGCTCACTCTCGGTGTGACGGGGGCTCAGCGGCTGGCCGATCCCTCCTATCGAGGGACGGCCAGAACGGTGCACGAGTATGTGGTGGAGTCTGTTGTCGATCCGTCAGTGTTTGTTGTTCCGGGGTATCCGGTGCGGACAATGCCGGTGTGGTATGGGGCAAAGTTGAGCGCGCTGGCATTGGAGAAGATCGCGGATTATCTGGAGCATCAGACGGGGAATGTCCTGATAAAGTAAGCGACCGAACGTTATTGGTTCACCGCGCGTGTTTCAGCGTTTTTTGAGGGGCACGACGTTGCCGCTCCCTTGAATCTTAAAGGCGTCACTCTGCTGGTTTGAGGGGTGCTTATCCAGCAGGGCGTTCACCGCGTCATCGCCTTTAAGCCCTTCCAGCTTGATCTTGAGACGGAGATTGTTGGCACTGTCTGCGTTGATCAAGGCCTGCTCGAGGCTGATCTTATTGGCCTTGTAGAGCTGAAAGAGAACGTGGTCGAAGGTCTGGCATCCTTCATCAACTCCCTGCTCCATCGCTTCCTTCAGTGTATCGATTTCCGCTTTCTTGACGAGGTCTTTCACGCGCGGGGTATCCAGCATGATTTCCAGCGCCGGCACACGCCGTCCATCAAGGGAGGGGATGAGACGTTGTGAAATAATTGCGCGTAGGTTCAGCGAGAGTTGAAGATAGATTTGCGGATGCCGCTCGACCGGGAAGAAGTTCATGATGCGCTCGATGGCCTGGTTGGCATTATTCGAGTGCAATGTCGCGATGCAGAGGTGGCCGGTTTCTGCGAACGTGATAGCGGCTTCCATGGTTTCGGTATCCCGGACTTCGCCGATGAGAATCACGTCGGGGGCCTGCCGGAGGGTATTCTTCAGAGCATTCTGAAAGCTCAACGTATCGAAGCCGATCTCCCGCTGGGTGATCAGCGATTTCTTGTGGCTGTGGACGAATTCGATCGGATCTTCGACCGTGATGATATGCCCTTGATGAATGGAGTTTCGATGGTCGATCATGGCCGCGAGCGAGGTTGATTTACCGGAGCCGGTGGCGCCGACGACCAGCACCAACCCGCGCTTTGTCATGGCGATGTCTTTAATGATGGGCGGGAGTTGCAGCTGATCGACCGACTGAATCTCTGCTTTAATCAGACGGAAGACGAGACCGACATTGCCCCTCTGTCGGAAGATGTTTACGCGGAACCGGCCGAGCTCTTTGTAGTAGAGCGCGAGGTTCATCTCCATCTTTTCTTCGAATTCCCCCCGCTGTTGTCCGCGCATGAGTGCCAGTGCCAGCGCTTCCAATTGCTCGTTGCTGAACGGGGGCGCGTCTGTTTGCTGTGTGGATCCGTGGATACGATAGATAGGGGGCGCGTCGACCGTGAGGTAGAGGTCGGACGCTTCCTGGTCGACCATCACTTTTAAGAGGCTGCGGATATCCATGCCCGTCTCCGTTGTCCTGCGGTGGTTACGCGGCGCCGCTGAGTGAAGCGGCTGATCCGAAGAGGTTCGGATTCATGCTGCGCGATTGCGCTTCGGCTTTCGTGACCACGCCACGCGTTGCCAGCTCGAGTAACGCCATATCCATCGTCTGCATGCCGTCTTTCTGGCTGGCCTGCATGATGCCGGGGATTTGATGGAGCTTGGCTTCACGGATCAGATTGCGGACAGCGGTGGTCGCTACCATGATTTCCAGCGCCGCCACACGTCCCCCCGACTTCTTCTTGAGTAGAGTCTGGGTGATGACGGCTTCCAGCGCTTCTGATAACTGCGTCCGGATTTGCGCCTGTTGTGCCGGCGGAAAGGCGTCGATGATGCGGTCGATGGTTTTGGGCGCGCTGGAGGTGTGGAGCGTGCCGAAGACGAGATGTCCGGTTTCTGCTGCTGTGAGCGCCAGCTGAATCGTATCCAGGTCCCGCATTTCTCCCACGAGCACGATGTCCGGATCTTCACGAAGGGCGGATTTCAGTGCATTGGCAAATGACAGCGTATGGACGCCCAATTCGCGCTGGTTCACAAGGCATTTCTTTGACTTGTGGACGAACTCGATCGGGTCCTCGATCGTGATGATATGGCCTTCGAAGGTATTGTTCAGATAGTCGACCATGGCGGCTAGTGTGGTCGATTTACCGGATCCGGTTGGGCCGGTCACGAGAATAAGTCCTTTTTCCTTGTCGCACAGCTGGCGCAAGGTCGGGGGCATGCCGAGCTTTTCGAGTGGAAGAATTTCCGTGGGGATGTTTCGGAAGACCGCCCCGAGTCCGCGCTGCTGGACGAAGACGTTGACGCGGAAACGGGCAATGTCGCCGAGCTCGAACGAGAAATCGCATTCCCGGTGTTCTTCAAAATTTTTCCGCTGTGTGTCGGTCATCATGTCGTAGATGAGCGCATGGGTCTCGTCCGGTGTGAGGGCGGGATGATCCAGCTTCTTCAGATCGCCGTGGATGCGGATCATGGGGGGCTCGCCTGAGCTGATATGGCAGTCTGAGGCGCCTTCTTTGACCGAAAAGGTCAGCAGTTTTGAAATATCCATGAATACAACTCCGTAGTAAAAATAGTCCGTGGACAGTGGATCGTTTCTGCAGCAAGCGATGCATTACTGCCGGATGAAAGTCTTGTGAGCATCATGCCATAGCAAGAAGGGAAAGCAAGTGAATCGCGGGAAGATGCGGGGCGCGGTCAACAGGCTAGAGCAGGCGTGTGGATCGTCCTGCGCGTTCAAAGGCTGAAAGCGCCAGTTCGATCTGTTCGGGAGAATGTTCGGCGGTGACGGTGACGCGAATGCGGCTGGACCCATCCGGAACGGTAGGCGGCCGGATGGCCGGCGCGTAGACACCATGAGCCAGCAGCTGTTCCGCGAATGCGAGGGCTATCTCGGCCTGGCCGATCAGAATGGGAAGAATGGGGCTGACGGATTCGGTAAGGCGAAATCCGAGACGGGTCAGGCCTGCAAAAAGATGATCGCGATTGCGCCAGAGTCGGGCGCGGCGCGAAGGGTCTTGCTGCAGTACCGTCAGCGCGGCACGCGCAGCTGCTGCGGCGCTGGGTGGAGGGGCCGTTGTAAACATGAAGGGCCGACTGGTGTTGATGAGGTATTGAATCATATCTGTGGGGCCGGCAATGTAGGCGCCGCTGCTGCCAAGCGCCTTGCCGAGCGTCCCCATGTGAAAAGGGATCCGGCTTTCAATTCCGAAATGCTCGAGGGTGCCGCGGCCCGACTGGCCCATGACTCCGGTGCCGTGGGCATCATCAACATACAGGGTTGCGCCGAATCGTTCGGCCAGTGTTGCAAGCTCTGGAAGCGGGGCCAGGTCGCCGTCCATGCTGAACAGCCCGTCTGTCACGATGAGCAGTGGCCGTCCTGAGATGGTCCGTTTCAGAAGGGACTCAAGGTGATTTAGATCTCGGTGCCTGTACACTCGCAGGTCGGCGCCGCTGAGCCGGGCCCCATCGATCAGGCTTGCATGACATAGTCGGTCAGCAAAGATCAGCCCGCTTCGCGCGATGAGTGACGGTATGACACCCAGGTTCGCAAGGTATCCTGATCCAAAGACCAGTGCTGAAGGGGTGTGCTTGAAGGCGGCAAGGGCCTGTTCCAGTTCTGTGTGAGGCGGGAGTGTGCCGCAGACTAAGCGGGACGCTCCCGCTCCTGCTCCGTAGCGTTCGGTCGCCGCTACTGCGGCTTGAATGACGTCAGGATGGGTGGCGAGGCCCAGGTAGTCGTTGGAGGCTAGTAGGATCACAGTGCGACCAGCGATCTGGATGGTCGGCCCGGTAGCGGAATTGAGCGTGTGGAGGCGCCGGTTCAGCGATTGGTCGGCCAGTTGTTGGAGGCGAGTTCGAAACATGAGAGATTCTCTCTACGCATGCGGCGCTCAAGGCATGCGTGTCGTACCAGGATGAGTTACGTTGACAAGGTAAATCAATCCCTAGTATAAGGCCCAGGTTGACTTGAAATGAATTCTCAGTTTGCCAGGATATTTTATGACCTATCGCATTAAAGTTCCACCACGGACCTTGCCGGTCGACGAAGCTCATCTGGTGAGCAATCTCGAGCATTGGCTGGAGAGCTTGCGTGTCTATCGTGGCCCGTTGCTGGTGGGTGCGACGATTCTTGTACTCGCGGCTGGAATTGTCGGTGGAGTGCTGTGGTACGACAGTCAGACAGCGCAGAAAGCGCAGGAGCTTGAGCGGGAAGCCACGCTCCACTACTTCACGCGACCTGCGGACGATCCCAAGAAAGCTGATACCAACCTCAAGGAAGCAATCACGCTCTATAAGAGAATCGTTGAGGAGTATCCCCGGACAGTAACCGCTCCACTTGCGGCCTTCCATCTTGGGAATGCGTTGGTTCAGGCCAATGAGCTTGATGCGGCTATTGAAGCGTATAAACGATTTGTTCTGATGTATGGATCGAATACGACGTTGCTTGGTCTTGTTCAGCAGCGCTTGGGATATGCATATCTCCTGAAGGGGGATCGTGATCAGGCGGCCAAGGCCTATTCAGCGGTGTTGGAGATTCCCGGCGCGTTGAACCGGGATCATGCATTGTTTGAGTTGGCCCGGCTGGAAGAGAGTCTGTCGCGGCCTGAGGGTGCGCTGGCGCATTATCAGGACTTGATGAAGAACTATCCGAATTCCCCGCTGGCAAACGAAGCCGCTGTGCGACTCAAGGTTCTTGAAGTGAAGAAGTCACCGGATCCTGCCCCTGCTTCTCCCGCGCCGGCTGCTACATCACCGGCCACGCCGAAAAAACCATAGCCCGCTCGGTTTCTGCGGTACTGGTGCTTCAGGCCTAAGCCTGAAGCGGGACCTACGGTATTAGCGTGCGATGATCAAGAGCTCCCCGGTTTTGATGACGGGGCTGGTCAGGTTGTTTTTCGCCTTCAGGGTTTTCATGGGAACGCGGAAGCGCTTTGAAACTTTCTCAAGCGTGTCTCCGCCGCGCACTCGATACCATCGCCCGTTATCAGCTTTGACGTGCTGCACGTTGGCCGGAAGCGGTGGGAATTTATAGGTGGGCACACGGTCTAAGAGTTCAACCACTTTGGTGCTGGTCCCTACCGGAACTTTGAGATGATAGGCCGATTCACCCGGCGGCGTTGCGTCGCGTCGGAGTTCAGGATTCAACAGACGGAGTTCTTCATAGGGGATTCCGGTCGTATTGGCAATCGCGTGGAAATGGAGCGGTCGATTGACCACCACTTCTTCAAACTGGTGGGGCGCGACGGGATTCTGCGGGAATCCGTATTGATCTGGATTCCTGGCGATCACGGTGGCAGCCATGATGCGGGGTACGTATTGCTTTGTTTCAGCCCGAATCAATTTGGTTTTTGAGATGTCTGAGAAGGTTTCTCCTTGGACCTTATGGAGCGCCCGCATGACCTTGCCCTCACCTGCATTGTAGGCTGCCATAGCCAAGGGCCAGGCCCCGAACAGATCATAGAGATCGCGGAGATAGCGGGCGGCCGCCACGGTTGACTTGATCGGGTCGCGGCGTTCATCCACATAATTGTCGATGCGGAGGCCATAGACCTTTCCCGTGCCTTTCATGAACTGCCACGGGCCGGTCGCTTTTGCGCGGGAGAAGGCGTAGGGATTGAAGCCGCTTTCGACCAATGAGAGGTAGACCAGGTCGCTGGGAATATTGAATTCGGAGAAGATTTTTTCAACCAGCGGCTGATAGCGACTGAGTCGAACCAGCCATTGTTCAAAGCGGGACCGGATCGACGTATTGAAGAAGCGAATGTGACTCTGCACGCTGGGGTCCATCACGATGGGGATATTGTAGATGGTTTCGCCATTAGTGGATTGAACAGGACTAGGGAATGGTACTGCGGCACTGGCTGAATTTTGCGCGGCCGTTCCCGTATCTGATATGGATTCAGCTGTTTCTGGAGGAAGGATAGAAAGTTCGGGCTCCAGAGGAACTAGATTGGCGTCAACCTCGTCGTCTTCCTCGGGGGCATTCATATCGGTGGCCGCATCAGGCGACGCAATTTGGGCAAGACTTTCTTCGACGGGGATCGAGAATTGTCCTGTCGCGAGAAAGCTGAGTGCGAGGACTGCCGCGATGAGTTGTCGCTGATTCAAAATGGACCTCAGGTTCAGGTGAAATACCGGTGATGGTGGTTAGCCTATCGATCAGTCTGTGTGTTGTCAAGAAATTGAAGAGGTTAGGTCGTCCCTCTTTCGAGGAAATACCGGTGAGTACAGTCGAGGTTGAGGCGTGATCGATGGCAGCGAAGCCATATGAAATACGAGAGCAAAACCCCCTGAGATTTTCAGCTCTTGCGGTCCTCCATTTCTTGACAGTCTTGTGGCGCTAGTGGTAGCGTACCGCCTCTTTTCTAGTCGCATCCCCACCGGGTGATATCGAAGGAGGATCGGTCAATGTTGAAGCGGTATTTGTTGGCTCCGGGCCCTACGCCTGTACCCCCAGAAGTGTTGTTGGCGATGGCCCGTCCGATGATTCATCATCGGGCTCCTGAGTTCGATCCGATCTTCGCGGAAGTTCGTGAGGGGCTCAAGTGGCTGTTTCAGACTCGCAATGACGTCCTGATGTTGGCTTCTTCCGGTACAGGGGGGATGGAAGGGTCGATCTCCAATTTTCTGTCTCCCGGCGACAAGGCCCTGTGTATCAATGGCGGGAAGTTTGGCGAGCGGTGGGGAAAGATCTGCAAAGCGTTTGGTGTGCAGGTCACGGAAATCAAGGTCGAGTGGGGCGAAGCGGTCGATCCAAAAGTGGTCGCCGATGCGTTGAAAGCCGATCCCTCGATTAAGGCGGTCTATGTCCAAGCCAGTGAGACGTCGACCGGAGTGTCGCATGACGTGAAGGCGTTGGGTGAGATTGTCAAAGGATACGAGAATACGATTTTGGTCGTCGATGCGATTACCGCGTTGGGTGTATTCGACATCAAGACGGATGCCTGGGGATTGGATGTTGTCATCACCGGTTCGCAGAAGGCCCTCATGCTTCCGCCGGGCATGGCGTTTGTGAGTGTCAGCGACAAGGCCTGGGCATTTGCGGAAAAAGCCAAGAATGCGTCGTTCTATTTCAACTTCAAGAAAGAACGCGAGAATCAGGCCAAGAACCAGACATTGTTTACTCCGACGGTATCCTTGATTATCGGGCTCCAGGAAGTGTTCAGAATCATGAAGGCCGAAGGGCTCGATAAGATGTTCGCTCGGCAGGGGCAGTTGGCCCACGCGATGCGTGAAGGGATGAAGGCTGCAGGATTGGCGATATTCCCAAAGAATTCACCGAGCGACGCATTGACAACAGTCTGTGCGCCGGATGGAGTGGATGGGCAGGCCATCTATAAGAATCTTCGTGTGCAATACGGGATTACCGCAGCCGGCGGGCAGGACCAGCTAAAGGGAAAAGTGTTTCGTCTTTCTCATATGGGCTATGCTGATCGATTTGACGTAATTACAGCCGTGGCTGCTACAGAGATGGTTTTGAAGGGACTTGGCCATCCTGTTAAATTGGGCAGCGGAGTGGGTAAAGCGCAAGAAATTTTGATGGCGAAATAGGCAGGTCTTCATGAAAATCCTGATCAGCGACAGTTTATCGAAGCAGGGCGTCGAACTCCTTGAGAAGGCAGGATTCACCGTGGTGGTGAAATCCAAGATGCCGAAGGAAGAGTTGTTCAAAGAGATCAGTGATGCTGATGGACTGATCGTCCGGTCCGGCACCAAGGTGACGGAGGAACTGATCGCGGCCGCTCCGAAGTTGAAGATCGTGGGGCGCGCGGGCTCCGGCCTCGACAACGTCGATACGCCGGCGGCCACGAAGCGTGGCATCGTCGTGATGAATACGCCAGGCGGCAATACCGTCACGACCGCCGAACACACGATGTCCATGATCTGCGCCATGAGCCGCCGGATTCCGCAAGCCACCGCGTCTGTCAAGGCCGGCAAGTGGGAGAAGGACAAGTTCATGGGCGTCGAGCTCTATAATAAGGTGCTCGGCATCGTCGGCGTCGGCCAAATCGGCAGCCACTTGACGAAAATGGCGCAAGGGATCGGGATGAGAGTGATCGCGTATGATCCCTATTTGGCTGCGGATCGAGCAGAGAATATGGGCGTGACCATGATGGCGCTGCCTGACTTGTTCAAGAGCGCCGATATCATCTCGGTCCATACGCCGTTGACGCCTGAAACGAAGGGCATCATCAATGCGCAGGCCATTGCCACGATGAAGCCAGGTGTTATGATCGTAAATTGCGCCCGCGGCGGCATCATCCATGAAGGGGATTTAGTCGAAGCATTGAAGAGCAAGCGTGTAGCCGCAGCGGCGTTCGACGTATTTGAGGACGAGCCGGTCAAGGCGGACAATCCGCTTTTGGCATTGGACAATTTTATTTGCACGCCTCACATCGGCGCTCAGACGACGGAAGCACAGGAAAATGTCGCGGTCGGGATCGCCGAGCAGGTGGTTGATTACTTTACGAAGGGTGTGGCCAGGGGGGCGGTGAACATTCCGTCCATTGCGCCGGAACTGTTGCCGAGGTTGCAGCCCTATCTCACGCTCGTAGAAAAAATGGGATCTCTGCTGTCGCAATTATGCCAGGGTGGAATTGAGCGGGTCACGGTGGAATATAGCGGGGAAGTTTCGACGCTCTCGATCGCGCCGTTGACGATCGGTGTGTTGAAAGGTTTGCTGACGCCGATCATGGAAAACCCGGTGAATTACGTCAACGCTCCGGTCGTGGCTAAAGAACGTGGCATTGAAGTGAAAGAGGTTAAGAGCACGGACGCGGGCGATTTTACCAGTCTGATTCGCGTCAAGGTTGAAGCGGGAAAGGCCACGCACCAGGTGGCGGGCACGCTCTACCATAAGAAGGACGCCCGGGTCGTCGAAATCGACAGCTTTAAGGTCGAAGTGGTTCCTGAAGGACACATGCTGTTCATTCACAATGTCGATCGACCCGGTGTGATCGGGATGGTGGGGCATGTGCTGGGCGAGAACAACATCAACATTGTGCGCATGCAATGCGCGCTCGAAAAGCGCGGGGGGAACGCCTTGCTGATCATTGGCTCGGATACAGCATTCCCCTCGGTTGTGCTGGATAAAATTAAATCCAGTTCCAATATTGTTTCGGTCAAAGTAGCAAATCTCTCCTAACGGTCGTAGACGCGCTGCGGTCTTTTATGCCTCCTGCTCCTTCGAAGACGCGCGTTGATCTCGGACAGACCCATCCCTTGCGTGATCGGTCGCTGGTCCCGTCCGGGATGGCGACCTTTCTGCCTGCAGCGGCGAAACAAGTCAGAGCGCTTGAATCTCAGTTGCTCGGACGTCTCACCCGTCGAGGGTATGACGAGATCATTCTGCCGACATTTGAGTATCTCGATGTTCTCGCACCAGGGTTAGAACCTGAGCTGATTGAGAAGTGCTACAAGTTTGCCGACCGGACCACCGGCCGTATTCTACTCTTGCGGCCGGACGCCACCGCTCAGATTGCTCGAACAGTGGCGATGGGCATGATGGGCGCACAACTGCCCTTGCGGGTGTCCTATTGCACGTCCGTGTTTCGCTATGAGCCGGAGCACGCCGGGCGCGACCGGGAAATTTTTCAAGTCGGCGCGGAGTATATCGGGGCTGATGATGCCGGTGCCGACAGTGAAATGCTGATCCTCATGATCGAGTGCTTAAAGCAGGTCGGCCTCCGATCCTTTAAAATCTCACTCGGGCATGTGGGATATTTTAAGGGATTGCTGATCCGGGCAGGGCTTTCGCCGAGCGGACAAAAGCGAGCCGAGCAGGCTGCGGCGCGCAAAGACCTTCCTCGCTTGCAAGAAATTCTCAGCAATGAACAGGTGGCGAGCCGCTATGCCACATCCATTTTGGAAGCTCCCGAGCTGTGCGGGCAAGCCGAGGTGTTAGGCAAAGGTCGGAAGTTCGCGAAGGGTGACGGATCGGCCCTGCGGGCGCTCACTCGGTTGACGACGGTCTATCAGGCGCTGTGCAAGGCTGGTTACCAGGACGTCCTCTTTCTTGATTTGGGCGAGTTCCGCGGGTTCGATTACTATGATGGTGTGGTGTTTGACGTATTTGCCGAAGGGGTCGGGGTCGAATTGGGGGGCGGGGGGCGCTATGACCATCTTATCGGCCGGTTCGGGCGGAACATCCCATCCACGGGTTTTGCGTTAAACGTTGATCGTCTGTTCCTCGCATTGCAAGCACAGTCTTCTAAGGGCGGGATGGGGGCGGGGGCGTCCAAACGGATCCGGAACGGATCGAAGAGGACGTCATGAAGCCCTTCGCGACAGTCGATCTGTCTCAGCCGAAATTGCCGCCGCAGAACCTTGAGGCGGAGCAGTCTGTGTTGGGCGCCATCCTGCTGGATAATCAGGCCATGCCGAAGGCGATGGAGCTTCTCGTCGAAGAGAACTTTTATCGCACGGCCCATCGCAAAGTTTTTCGGGCGATGCTCGACTTATCCGATGTCGGTGAAGTCATCGATCAGATCACGTTGACTGAACGGTTGAAAGCGAAGGGGGAGTTGGAATCTGTCGGAGGCGCTGCGTTTCTTGCCGAGTTGGTCCAGTCGGTGTCCAGTTCCGCGAATATCCGGTATCACTGTAAAATTGTGCGCGATAAAGCTGTGGCGCGGGAACTCATTCACACATCGACGGAAGTGCTGACGAAAGGATATGAGGGGACGACCTCCATTGACGATCTGCTCGACTTTGCCGAGCGCTCCGTGTTCAGCATTGCCCAAGGTAAACTGGAACGATCCTTTACGCCGATCAACGACATCATCAAAGAGAGTCTTGATCTTGTCGATAAGCTGTCGAAACGGAAAGAGCATGTCACGGGAGTCCCGACGGGATACTACGATCTCGATGATCTTACCGCAGGACTTCAACCGTCTGACTTAGTGATCGTGGCAGCTCGTCCCAGTATGGGCAAGACCAGCCTGGCCTTGGGGTTTGCGACGCATGCCGCGATCCATGCCAAGGCGGTAGTCGGCATTTTCAGTCTCGAAATGTCCAAGCCTCAAATTGTATTGCGCATGTTGAGTTCGGAGGCGCGGGTTGATTCGCATGGACTCCGGACGGGCAAGCTGCAGAAGGAAGATTGGTGGCGGCTGGCGGAAGCGGCGGGAAGACTGGAGCAAGCACCGATCTATATTGATGATACCGGTGGAATCACTGTGCAGCAGATGCGGGGGAAAGCCCGCCGGCTCAAAGCCGAAAAAGGGCTGGATCTCCTGATTGTCGATTATCTGCAGCTCATGCAGGGACGGAGTGATTCGGAATCACGTCAGCAGGAAATCTCCGACATCTCCCGGTCGCTCAAAGCTCTGGCGAAAGAGTTGAATGTGCCGGTGGTGGCACTCTCGCAGCTCAGTCGAGCGGTCGAGGCGAGAAAGCCGCCGATCCCCATGTTGGCCGACTTGCGTGAGTCCGGCGCGATCGAGCAGGATGCCGACGTCGTCATGTTCATCTATCGCGAAGAAGTCTATGATCAGAATTCCGAGCGGAAGGGTATTGCCGACATCATTGTCAGCAAGCATCGAAATGGTCCGATCGGAAAGAGAGATCTCTTTTTCCATGATCGGTTTGCGAAGTTTGAAAGCCTCGACAATCGCGAATCATGAAGTCGTTTGACGGCTCTTTTCTCCTGTCGGTATAATTCTCCTCAACTGACGACGCACTCCGAGTACCTTTCCCCCAAAGGCTATTGTGAATATACGACGCTGGTCTTCGGTCGCATCCTCATCGGTGACTCTTCGTTTCTTGCCTCTTTGCGCCGGGCGTGGGCTCATCGGGATCATCATCCCGCTGGTCATTGTGGCCTGCGCGGCGGCCCCTCATTCGTCGGATGTTGCAGACAGTGGCATGGCAGTGAAAAAGCCGGCCGCGGCACCAGCGACGGATGCGTCTGCGTCGTATCATTTCATGCTGGGTTATCAGGCCGAGCTGGCGCAAGATAATGAAAAGGCGATCCAGGAATATCGCGCGGTACTCAAAACCGATCCGAACTCCCGCTCGGTCAAAGCGCGACTGGCAGGGATCTATTTCGGATTAGGCGATCTGGCCAGTGCTGCCCGTTATGCGGAGGAAGTCGGAGAAGGTAGCGGTCAGGACGCGCAGCAGCTCACGCAGATGGCCGGCATTCTGGCCAGCGCAGGCAAGCCTGATCGGGCGCTGCGGCTGTTGGATCAGGCGATTGAGCGCGATCCGCTTCAGAGCGATGCCTATTTCTCCAAAGCCATCATCCTCGTCAATCAGAAGCGGCTCCCCGAAGCGGAACAAACCGCCAAGCAGGGTTTGAAAGTCGCCCCTGAGTCTCCGATCGGCCACTATTATCTCGGGCGAATCTTTCTCGAATCAGGCAAGCAGGAAGAGGCGCTGGCAAGTTTCGAACGGGCTATCGCGGCCAATGCCGCGTTTGAGCCGGCCTATCTTGCCCAGGCCTCGCTCTACGAAAGCCGCCAGGAGCGAGAGAAGGCGATTGCGGTGCTCAAGCGGTATCTGGAACGGGTCAACCCCAATAACAAAGATATCCGTCAGCATCTGATCCAACTCTACGTCAATACCAAGGATTACGCCGGAGGCCTCGCGGAACTCGAAAAAATGCTGGCTGAAGAGCCTGGCGATCTCGATGCGCAGCTCAGGATGGCGCTGATCTATGGAGAGAAGAAAGAATTTCCCAAGGCGATTGAGCTTTTGCAGGCGGTGCTCAAAGCGCGGCCTGCCGAACTCAAAGTGCGAGACTATCTCGGCTATCTCTATGAAGAGACCAAGGAGTTTCCTAAGGCGGTAGAGGCGTATCAGTTTAATATTCAGCTCGATCCTTCGTATGCTGAAAGCCACATGCATCTCGGAGTCCTGCAGTATCGACTCAAAGCCTATCCCTCTGCGATCACCCATTTGACGGAGGCCACGCGGATCAATCCCAAGCAGCCGGAACCCTTTATTGTGCTGGGGCTGGCGTATCTCCAGGCCGAGCAGTTCGAAAAGGCCTCGAGCACGTTTGAAGAGGGGCTTCGCCATCATCCGAAGAATGCAGATCTGTATTTCAACCTTGGCACTGCGTACGACAAGCTCAACCGATTCGACGATGTGGTGAAGGCGATGGAGACGGCTCTCGCTTTGGACCCGCACCACGCCGATGCCCTGAATTATCTCGGCTACAGCTATGCGGAACGGGGCATTAAGATGGAGCAGGCCTTGTCGTTGACCAGGCAGGCCGTCGCGCTCAAGCCCGATAACGGATACTACGTCGATAGTCTTGGCTGGGCTTTCTATAAGGCAGGCCAATTCAATGAAGCGCTGACCGAGATCAAACGAGCGGTGGCGCTGGTGGGTGATGACCCGGTTATCTTCGAGCATCTCGGTGAGATTTATGTGAAGCAGCAGAAGCTGTCTGATGCAAAGGAGGCCTGGCTCCATTCACTCGAGCTTGATCCTTCGAATGAAAAGCTGTTTCAACGGTTCCGGGAGCAGGGCATGGATGATCCCGCGAGCGAGGATCGCATTCAGCAAGCCAAGCGCCGCGTATCAGAGAAGATACAGTCTAAGCAGTCCGCCCAGTAGCCGTATCCGTTCTGCGCGGTTTATAAGTGACTAGCTGCCCCCCCTTCGTCGCATATCAATAAAAGCTGCAATTGGACTCGCTGGGTAGCCTCGACTGTTACGGCAGTCACACTCCCTAGTTTCTGAATAGTTTCAAAGACATAATTCTTTGAGAGACTGAGAATACGGCCCAATCTCTGAGATCGAAGGGTCTCCGGCAGGGATTCTCCAGGCGATGGACAACAGTCATTTTTCTGTTCATGCAAATGGGCGAGATGCCAATTCTCGGCAGTTTTGAGCAGATTGCGGAAGGGCTGTCCGCCATGGAGGATGAGCGGACATTCGGATGATTTCCTATAACTTGTTGATTTTCAGGGAGACGGTGATACGTTCGTCTTTAGCGCTGACAGGCATCAAACCTGCTATAGCCCTGATAGGCGCCAACACGAGCGCCTCGGGTAGCAAGAAGAAGCAGAGAGTGAAAGTGGGCCGTCAGTGAACCATCAACCAGGAGGCAGTAAGATGTTCAAGTCATTCCGGAAACAAGAGGGTTTCACCCTCATCGAGTTGATGATCGTCGTGGCGATCATCGGTATTTTGGCGGCCATCGCCATCCCGAACTTCCTGCAGTATCAGATGAAGTCGCGGCAGTCGGAAGCCAAGACGAACCTGCAGGCGATCAAGACCTCTGAGGTTTCCTTCCAGGGTGAGCGCGGCTGCTACATCGGTGTGGCGGTCGAAGTCGGTCAGCCTGCCGCAGCGGCCGGTACCAAGACTGCGCCTTGGCCCTGGGGTGTGGGACAGCCGGCCACGGTGCCTGCTGCGGCTGGTTGGTGCGTCGCGGGTGGTACCTTTGCAGGTGTCTTTACCGACATCGGATTCCGCGCCACGGGTAACGTGAACTATGTGTATGGCGTCGATGCCACCACGGTTGCGGCCCCTGGTCTCTACGTTCCGACGGTTTCTTGTGCCTTGTATCCCGCTGCCGGTATGACGGCTGCCACGGGAGCGCTTGGTAACAACAACTTCGTGGCGGTTGCGAAGAGCAACCTGGATGGTGATGCTGCGGTTTCAACCTGGGACTCCACGGTTGACCACGGCGCGAACGATTGCACAACCGGTGTGTTCTAAGCCGGTGTGAAGCGTGCGGTTCTGGCCCGCCGGCGTAACAGCCGGCGGGCCAGGCTGTTTTCAGGACCTGATCTTGTGATGACCTCAAGCACAGTACCGACAGATCCTCGCCCGGCGAGCTCCCTGCGTGCCCCGGCCGCGTTCGTAATGTGTTGTGCCCTTGCCGTTATCGGACTCATCGCACTTTTTGTTCTTCAGCAGACCCTCGATCAACGACTGGATCGCGACGTCACCCGCATTGAGGAGCTGGCTCAACTGCCCCGTGGCGAGTACCTGAAGCCGATGCTCCTCGGGTATCAGCACGTCGGTGCCGATCTTCTCTGGCTGCAGCTTCTGCAGGTACTCGGGAAAAAGAAAACCACAGCGGACGAGTATGAATGGATCTATCACGCCTTGGAAGTCATCACGACGCTTGATCCGCAGTATGACTACGCGTATTACGTGGGCGGAGTGGTTCTGACAAACCTGGCAAATAGGACGGATCTGAGTAATCGGTTACTTGAGAAGGGGTTTGCCGCGAATCCGACTGTTTGGAACCTGCCGTTTCTTCTGGGCTACAACTATTATTTCATTCTTGGTGATGCGGCTAAGGGGGCAGAGTATATGGCGGCTGCCGCGAAGCTTCCGGGCGGGCCCAATTACCTGCCTGGCCTGGCAAGTCGAATGTATGCGGAGGCGAACAACCCTGAGGTGGCGCTCCAGCTTCTCAGGGCGCTGTGGCTTCAGACGCAGGATCGAGAAATGCGTGAAGTGTTGGAAAATCGGGCAAAAGAAATCATAATCGAACGGGATATCCAGGCGCTTGAATCGGCGCGAGATGCCTATCGTGACAAGTATGGGCGTTTACCCAAAGCACTCAACGATCTTGTGATGAGCGGAGAAGTTCGCCAGATTCCACATGAGCCGTTCGGTGGATCCTACAACTTAGACGCTCAGACGGGAGAGGTCTCAAGCAGCAGCCATCCCGAACGGCTTAAAGTATTCAGGTTGGATAAGGGGTAAGGGCCGCAACATGCTTCCAGTCACCGACCGCGTTGTCCAGATTGAAAACATACGCAAAGTGTTTCGTGTCGGATTCTGGGGCCGGCGCGTCACGGCAGTGGATCAGTTGTCATTGGATGTCCGGCGGGGTGAGGTGTTCGGGTTTCTTGGCCCCAACGGCGCCGGGAAGACGACCACGCTGAAGATGTTGATGGGGCTCATCTACCCTACCAGTGGACAGGCCAGAATCTTCGGCCATCCTGTGGGCGATCCGGCTGCGAAAGCCAAGCTCGGGTTCCTTCCTGAGTCTCCCTATTTCTATGACTATTTGACCAGCCAAGAGTTTCTCAGCTTCTATGGCCATCTGTTCGGGCTGTGGGGTGCCGTGCTTAATAGGCGTGTGGATGAGTTGCTTGAGTTGGTGGGGATGACCCATGCGCGGGATCTTCAGCTCCGCAAGTTTTCCAAAGGCATGTTGCAGCGGGTTGGAATCGCCCAGGCCTTGATCAATGATCCGGAACTGGTCGTGCTGGATGAGCCGATGTCCGGGCTTGATCCGATCGGAAGAAAAGAAGTTCGCGACCTCATTTTCCGTCTCAAGGAATCCGGTAAGACGGTCATGTTCAGTTCGCACATTTTACACGATGCAGAGCTGCTCTGTGATCGAGTCGCCATGATTATGAAGGGCCGATTGGTGGCGTGCGGCCCGGTGACTGAACTGATCGAACAGGGAGCCACTCACCAGGTTGAGGTGGTTGTTGACCAACTCACGCCTGAAGGGCTTGAGCATCTGCGCCCGTTGTCCGACAAAGTGGTGACGCAGGGCGGCCGTGTGATGGTGGTGTTGAGAAGCCCTCAGCAGGTGGAGAGTGCATTGGATGTGATCAGAGTCTCCAAGGCCAAACTGGTGTCACTGACTCCACACAAGTCTTCACTTGAGGAGCTCTTTATTCGGGAAGCCAAGGGCCTGCCCGCGCATATGGAGAGCCGGTCATGAAAGTGTTGTCGATTGCGCTCAATACGTTCAGGGAAAATCTGCGAGACAAGTTGCTCTACAATCTCCTGGTATTTGCCCTGCTGATGATCGGGAGTTCTTTGCTGCTGATGCGGCTGACGTTGGGAGAGTTTCATCGGCTGTTGTTGAATGTCGGCCTCGGGAGCATCAACATTTTCGGAGTGCTGATCGCTATCTTTGTGGGGATCGGGCTCGTCAACAAAGAGATCGAAAAGAAAACGATCTACACCATCGTGTCAAAGCCTGTCGCGCGCTACCAATTCTTAATCGGGAAATACCTTGGTCTGACGCTGACGCTCTTCGTCAATACGTTGATCATGGCCGGAGGGCTGTTGCTGGTGCTCTTCGCGCAAGGTGTGCCGATTGAAAGCATGTTGTTCAAAGCGCTGGGGCTGATCTTTATGGAGTTCATGGTCATCACCGCGGTGGCCTTGCTGTGTTCAACGTTCACGAGCGCGACGCTCAGCGCGATATTCACGCTGGCAACCTATGTGATTGGCCATCTAACGGCGGATCTCAAGACCTTCGGGGAGAAGATGGATGAAGGAATGCGTGCCGTGGTCACCGGCCTCTATTACGTCCTGCCGAATTTAGAGCGTTTCAATCTCAAAGGGAATGTCATTCACCATATCGAGGTGTCCGGTACCGATCTCCTGCTCATCGTGGTGTATGGGTTGACGTATGTCGCATTTCTGCTGATGTCTGCGAGTATCATCTTCCAGCGGCGCGATTTTCGCTAATTCGCGTCCTGCCAGGTCCATTCTCTACTTGCAAAGACATTGCGTCCAAGGTATTGATGGAGTAGACGTATCGTGTGCATTGATGACCAACGCAATGAATTTCTGGACGATTTGAATATATGAATATTCCACTTCTCGATCTGAAAGCTCAATTCCAGCCGCTTCGCGCCGAGATCATGGCGGCAGTACAAACAGTCTGTGACGAGCAGGGATTTATCCTCGGTCCGCGCGTGGTGGCGTTTGAGGAGTCTGTGGCGAAGTATGTCGGGGCACGCTATGCCATCGGCTGTGCGTCGGGAAGCGATGCGTTGCTGTTGTCGCTTATGGCGATGGGGGTAGGACCGGGCGATGAAGTCGTGACGGTCCCTTTTACCTTCTTTGCCACAGCGGGTGCGGTGTCCCGTCTGGGCGCGAAGCCGGTCTTTATCGATATCCAGCCGGATACGTTCAATCTTGATCCAACGCAACTCGAACGGTCTGTGACGTCTCGCACCAAGGCGATTATTCCGGTCCATCTTTTCGGCCAATGTGCCGATATGCCGGCCATCAATCAGATTGCCGAAGCAAAGCGACTGCACGTAATCGAAGATGCCTGCCAGGCCATCGGGGCTGGACAGGGCGATCAGCGCGCCGGGGTGTTGGGAGACACCGCCTGCTTCAGCTTTTTCCCCTCGAAGAATCTAGGCGGGTTCGGCGATGCCGGTATGATCACAACCAATGATCAGGGGCTTGCGGATGTGCTTGCCATGTTGCGCGTGCACGGGAGCCGGGTGCGCTATCTTCATGAGGCGATCGGGATTAACAGCCGGTTGGATGCGTTGCAAGCCGTCGTGCTCGATATCAAGCTCAAGTATCTCGATCAATGGGCTGAAGGCCGCCGGCGTAATGCCGCACGGTACGAACAGCTGTTCCAGCAGGCTGCTTTACTGAATCGAGTGACGCTGCCATCGACGAAGGCGGGGAACTTTCACGTCTACAATCAATACACTGTCCGTGTGTCGAAACGGGACGAACTCCGAGCCCATCTGAAAGAGAAGGGCGTCGGGACCGAGATCTACTACCCGCTTCCCATGCATTTGCAGAAGTGCTACCAGGATCTGGGCTATCGGAAGGGGGCCTTCCCTCTCTCCGAACGGGCGGCCGAAGAAGTTCTGTCTCTCCCTATTTATGCCGAACTGACTGACGCGCAGTTGACCTACGTGGTCGAGATGATCGCCGATTTCTTTAAGCGTCAATAGGCTGCTCCCTGGGCCAACCCCTCCAGTATTCGTATGGTCATTCCGGTCAACGCCTGGCGGTCCAGTTCGTTGAGCCATATAATGTTGTCCACGGTTTGCTGTGGCACACGGGTAGCGAGCAGAGGTTCCGCAACTACTGGGTTGTCACTGGATAACAGGGAGGAACTGATGAGATATGGATTGGTGCTCCTGGCCGTTCTGGCCTGCCAGTGGCAAGTAGTGGCTGAGGCGAAGGAACTCTCTCCGCGCGAGATTTATGAGCAGGCATCGCCGGCCGTGGTGATGGTCATGGGCCATTCCGACAGTGGAAAGGGTGGCAGCGGGGGAACAGGTTCGATCATTCAGGCCGACGGGGTCGTGCTCACGAATGCGCATGTGGTCATCGATGAAAAAACCGGGAAGCCTTATCCGCGTCTTTCTGTATTCTTGAAGCCGTCCCGCGTGAGCGGTGATTCCAAAGCCGACTTAGCTCGCCTGGTGCGCGCCAAGGTGGTGGCCTATTCTGCTCCGTTGGATCTTGCATTGCTCAAGCTTGAGGGCGTGGCCACAGCGCTTCCGGTCATTGATGTGAGCGACTCGGACCGGACGAAAATCGGGGACCGTGTGATTGCAATCGGCCATCCTGAGCAGGGGGGGCTTTGGACTCTGACGACGGGAGTGATCAGCGCGGAAGTCGATAATTTCAACGGCGTGAAGGGTAAGCATGTGTTCCAAACGGAAACCAGTTTGAACCGGGGTAATTCCGGCGGTCCGCTCGTCGATAGCGAAGGACATATGATCGGGGTCAATACGGCAATCGCCCGTGTGGCGCCTGACGGCATGCCGATCACCAGCATCAGTTTCTCGCTTAAATCTTCTGTAGCCAGACAATGGCTGCGCGAGCAGGGTGCGGTGGCCGGCCGGGTGCCTGCGCCATCCATCCCGGTGCCGACTCGTGCGGCGGCCGAGGCTCCGGTGATTCCGGGCCCGATGCAGCAGCCTGCTCCGGCTCCTCGTCCAGCCCTCAGCCAGACTCCGGCACCCAAGATGGCGAGCCCGGGAAGCCAGGCGGTGCCTGTTCAGCCGCACACTATTCCTCCCCCGCCCCG
>Ga0209253_10001406_pt1 | contig 21073 bp, 12 predicted proteins | sample FrelakmetBRP12BR_FD_187145 | JGI IMG/M metagenome (GOLD analysis project Ga0209253, IMG submission 187145) | Freshwater lake sediment microbial communities from the University of Notre Dame, USA, for methane emissions studies - BRP12 BR (SPAdes)... | ecosystem: Environmental > Aquatic >...
GGGGATTCATGCGATTGGCGATTATAGGTCTGGGCAAGATGGGCGGTAACATGGTGCGCAGATTGCGCCGTGGGGGGATCGAAGTGGTGGGATACGACCGCGCTGCGGACGTGGTCGCGCGACTCGCTACGGAGGAAGGCATGCTGACCGCGTCATCGGTGGCCGATGCGGTGACGAAGTTGACCAGCCCTCGCGTGGTATGGCTGATGCTGCCGAGCGGAGATCCGACCGAACAACAACTCCGCGCACTCGCGCCGTTACTGTCCAAGGGCGATATCATCGTGGATGGCGGCAATTCGAATTATCACGACAGCCAACGGCGCGGCGCCTGGCTCGCGGAGCAGGGTATCGGATTCATGGATTCCGGCACCTCCGGCGGGGTGTGGGGATTGGAGAACGGTTATTGCCTGATGGTCGGCGCAACGGACGCAGTAGCGAAAACCATGACGCCGATACTGCAAGTACTGGCCCCCTCTGCCGGACAAGGCTGGGCGCATGTTGGTCCTGTCGGCGCGGGGCATTTCACCAAGATGATCCACAACGGCATCGAGTACGGCATGATGCAGTCCCTGGCCGAAGGCCTGGAGTTATTGCGCGGCAAACAGGAGTTCGCACTTGATCTTGCTCAGATCACCGAGTTGTGGCGGCATGGTTCGGTGGTGCGCAGCTGGCTGCTGGATCTCACCGCAGAAGCGCTGCAGGGAGATCAGGAGTTGGCGAAAATCGCACCCTACGTGCCGGATTCCGGCGAAGGCCGCTGGACGGTGATCGAGGCGATCGATCAGGGTGTCGCCGCACCGGTGTTGACGCTGGCGTTGCAGATGCGCTTCACCAGCCAGGACGAGACAGGTTATGGTTATCGGTTGTTGTCTACGATGCGCAATGCGTTCGGCGGGCATGCAATCAAACATACGTCAGTCAAACACACAAACGAACAAAAATGAAAACTCTCGAACCTTGCACACTTGTCATATTCGGCGCCGCCGGAAACCTGAGCCGGCGGAAACTGGTACCGGCGCTGTTTCGCCTGGAGATGGCGAATCGTTTACCGGAACACATGGTCATTCTCGGCTGCGGCATCGAGCAGCGCCAGCGCGAGGCGTGGATAGATGAAGTGGCCAGCATGTTGCAGCCGGTCTATCCTATGGGAATAGACAAGCCGGCTCTGGAACGCTTTTGCGCACGCATGCACTACCACGCGATTCCGCCCGGCGATGACGCTGCCTATCAACGTTTGCAGCAATCGCTGGAAGGGAATACGGATTTCCCTCCCAACATGGTGTATTACATGGCGGTGCGCCCGGCCGAGTTTCCGGCGATCATAGATAAATTGGGTGGCGTGGGTCTGCTCAAGCAGAAGAACGGCTGGCGCCGCGTGGTGATCGAAAAGCCGTTCGGCTACGATCTGCTGAGTGCGCAGACCTTGCAAGGCAGCTTGTACAAGCATCTGAACGAGCCGCAGATCTACCGCATTGATCATTATCTCGGCAAAGGCACGGTGCAGAACGTGATGGTGTTCCGCTTCGCCAACCTCTTGCTGGAACCGTTGTGGAACCACCACTACATAGACCACGTACAGATCACCCATTCCGAAACGCTGGGCATTGAAGGGCGTGCCGATTACTACGAAGGCGCCGGTGCATTGCGCGATATGATCCAGAGCCATTTGCTGCAACTGCTGGCGCTGGTGGCGATGGAGCCGCCGGTGACGATGTCCGCAGAGCACCTGCGCGATGAAAAAGTTAAAGTGTTGAGAGCGATACGTCCGATCACGCAGAACTCGGTGCATGCCCATGCGTTTCGCGGCCAGTACACCAGCGGCAGCATAGATGGCAAGACGGTTCCGGGCTATCTGGAGGAGGCCGGCGTGTCAGCTGACAGCACCACCGAAACTTATGCGGCGCTGAAGCTGTTCATCGATAACTGGCGCTGGGCGGGGGTGCCGTTCTACCTGCGCACCGGCAAGCGCATGGCCGAAGGCAGTTCAGCGATCTGCGTCCGCTTCAAGAGTCCGCCGCAGGATCTGCTGCGCCATACGCGCCAAGGCCCATCACAGCCAAACTGGATCATGCTCGGTATCCAGCCCAACGATTGCCTGAAAATGGAAATGCAGGTCAAGGTGCCCGGCTTGGACTTGCACACCCGCGCCATCAGCCTGGATGCCACTTACCGCAAGGAAAGCGACGAAGATTATGGCGCTTATGAAGGACTGTTGCTGGACGTGATACAAGGCGACCATTCGTTGTTTCTGCGCATCGATGAAGTCGAAATGGCATGGCGCGTAGTGGACCCTATCCTCAAGGTCTGGGCGATGGAGCGCGACTTCATCAACGGCTATCCCGCAGGCAGCTGGGGGCCGCGTGGCACCTACCGCCTGTTCGATCGCGATGACCAATTCTGGCGCCACTCGTTGAATCTGGACGGTGCCGATCTTCAAGCCTACTAAATGATTGTGAATCATTTTCTCGCGGGTGACATCGGCGGCACCAAGACACGCCTCGCAGCCGTCCAAGTCGATGGCAGTCAAGTGCGGATTGCGCATGAAGTCAGCCATGCCAGCCGTGATTACGCCACTTTTGAGGCATTGCTGAGCGAGTTTTTGTCTGGCTCGTCCCCATTTCTTTCTGCTGGTTTTGACCATGCGGCTTTCGGTATCGCCGGTCCGGTGCAGGGCAGGGTAGTGCAAACCACCAATTTGCCATGGCTAATCGATGCCGATGCGCTGCAACATCGGTTCGGCTTCAAGCATTGCACCTTGCTCAATGACCTGGAAGCTACCGCGTATGGGTTGCCGGCACTGGGCGAAAAAGATCTGCTCACTTTGCAACCCGGTGCGCCTGACGCCACCGGCAATACCGCCGTGATCGCTGCGGGTACGGGTTTGGGCGAAGCGGGGCTATTCTGGGACGGGCAACATCATCTGCCGTATGCAACTGAAGGGGGGCATGCCAGTTTCAGCCCGGGAAATGAATTGGAAATGGAGTTTCTGCGTCATCTCAAGCGGCAGCATCAGCACGTCAGCTGGGAGCGGGTCGTGTCCGGTATGGGAGTGTTGAGCTTGCATGAATTCCTGCGCCTGCATCGTCAGGTTGCCGCGCCACAATGGCTGGAGGAAGAAATGCGCAGCGGTGATGCGGCCGCAGCCATTGCCAACGCCGCGCTGTCTCGCCGGGATGAGATCTGCTTCGAAACGATGCATAGTTTCGTGCGCCTGTACGGGGCAGAAGCGGGTAACTTCGCACTGAAGGTGATGAGCCGCGGTGGAATATATCTGGGTGGCGGCATCGCAGCGAAAATATTACCTTTGCTGCAAAGTGGTGCGTTTCTCGAAGCGTTCCTAGACAAAGGCCGGATGCGTCCATTGCTGGAAGCGATGCCGGTCAAAGTGATCCTGAACGATAGAGCTGCATTGTTCGGTCCGGCTTTGCGCGCCGCGCAACTGGACTATGACGCGCAATGAATATCGCTGAATTACCGAATGCACAGGCTGTCTTTGTGCATGTTGATCAAGATGCCATGAGTGCCTCGGTCGCGCAACGCATCGCTGAATTGGCGGCACAGGCGATCGCCGCGCGTGGCGTGTTTCATGTCGCATTGGCGGGTGGAGAGACGCCGCGTCGTTGCTATCGCAAGTTGCGCGATCTGGCCATTGATTGGCAGCATGTCCATATCTATTTTGGCGATGAACGTTGCCTGCCAAGCGGCGATACCATGCGCAATGACAGCATGGTGCGTGAGACTTTGCTGGAACATGTCTCGATTCCGCCTGCCAACGTCCACTTCATTCCTGCCGAACTGGGTCCACGCGAGGCTGCCGCCAGTTACGCATCATTATTGTGCAAGGTTGTGCCGCTGGACCTGGTGCTGCTGGGCATGGGCGAGGATGGACATACCGCCAGCTTGTTTCCGGATAACCCGGCTATCGAGAGCACGGCGGCAGTCGTGCCGGTATTCGATGCGCCCAAGCTTCCCAAAGAGCGGGTTTCACTGGGCATAGATACACTGAATGCAGCACGGCGGAAGATCTTTTTAGTGGCCGGGGCGGGAAAGCGTGCAGCGCTGGAACAGATATTGCATGGTGATTCTCTACCTGCGGCTCGCGTTGCGGCTGGCGAATGGCATCTTGATCAGGCAGCATTCCCGGGACGGTGAGATAAGCCGCCCGCTCCGGGAATTTTTGGAATGAGGGACTGTTACGCTATAATCCAAAATTCTGCGCAAACAAAATTTATAATTCTTAACTTCGTAATCAATCCATGAAAAAAAGCACCGCTTATATTTTACATGTCCGGCCAAAAATCCCTGAGCGCCTGGCGCGCCTTGAAGAGTTGGCAAACAACCTTTGGTATAGCTGGGATCGCCCGACACGGGCACTGTTTGCGAGTCTGCATCCGGGCCTGTGGAAGGCCACTGGACAAAGCCCCAAAGCGTTTTTGAAACGTGTGGACGAGCAGCGGCTGCTGGATGCTGCCGATGATCAGGTGTTCATCGCAAATTACAACCGCGTATTGGCAGACTATGACACATACCACGATCACAACTCACCCACTGGCGGAGCAGACTGGCTGCGCCAAGACGATCTGATCGCATACTTCTGCGCAGAATTCGGTTTTCACGAAAGCTTCCCTATCTATTCCGGTGGTCTGGGCATCCTGGCAGGCGACCACTGCAAGGCGGCAAGTGATTTGCGCCTGCCATTCGTCGGAGTCGGTTTGCTGTATCGCCAGGGATATTTCTATCAAACGATAGACGGCGATGGTAATCAGATCGCCTCCAACACCGACTCCAATTTTGATGATCTCCCTATCTCCCCAGCCAAGTGTGCAGATGGCTCCGAGGCCTATACATCGTTACAATTGCCGGGACGCAAGCTGAATATCAAGATCTGGCAAACTAGGATCGGCCATATCACGCTGTACCTGTTGGATACCGATCTGGAAACCAACAGCCCGCGCGACCGCGACATCACGCACCGCCTGTATGGTGGCGACAGGGTGACGCGTATTGAGCAGGAAATCGTGCTGGGCATCGGCGGAGTAGGGGCGTTGCGGGAGCTCGGTTTGAAACCGACGGTCTGGCACATCAATGAAGGACATGCGGCTTTTCTGGTGCTGGAACGGATCCGCCAGAAGATCGCCAGTGATGGCTTGGATTTTTACGCGTCGCTAGAGGCAGTAGCGGCCAACACGATATTTACCACGCATACCCCGGTTCCCGCAGGACATGATCAGTTCAGCGAAGGCATGGTCAAGGATTACTTTGAGCACTTTTTCTCGGAACTCAAGCTGACTCGCGAGGAGTTTCTTGCGCTGGGCCGCACCAAGGATAGCCCGGATTTCAACATGACCGCGCTTGCCATACGCAGTACCCGTTTCAACAATGGCGTATCGCGCATCCATGGCGATGTGTCCTCGGTGATTTGCGGTGACATGTGGCCGGAAATCGAGCATCAGGAAAATCCGATGACCTATATCACCAATGGTGTACATGCGCCGACCTTCCTGGCATCCGAGTGGATAGAGGTGCTGGAACGTCATCTAGGACTGGAATGGAGCGCGCGCATGAATGACGTGGAATTCTGGAAAGGTGTCGACCAAATTCCAGACCACCTGTTCTGGAGTGTGCATCAGACACTGAAGGCGCAAATGTTGAGCAATGTGCGCGAACGTATCACCGCGCAGCATTTCCGCAATCACGGCTCCGAGGCGCACCTGGATCGTCTGCTCAAGTACGTCAGTCCTGGCAATCCGAATATCCTGACCATCGGTTTTGCACGCCGCTTTGCCACTTACAAGCGTGCCACGATGCTGTTCAGCGACCTCGATTGGCTGCGCGAAATCCTGCACAACGCAGATCGTCCGGCCGTCTTCATCTTCGCCGGAAAGGCTCACCCGGCGGACATCCCCGGACAGGACCTGATCCGCCGCATCACCCAGATTTCCAAGATGTCTGAGTTCATCGGCAAAATCCTGATGGTGGAAGGTTATGACCTCGGCCTGTCTCGCATGCTGGTTTCCGGTGTGGACGTCTGGTTGAACAACCCGCTATATCCGCTGGAAGCCAGCGGCACATCCGGGATGAAGGCAGGTATCAATGGCTCTATCAATTTGTCGATACTTGACGGTTGGTGGGGTGAAAGTTATGACGGCGAAAACGGCTGGGCGATCAAGCCGGTGTCGGAATCATTGAGCGAAGAGGTCCGCACCCGCGAAGAGACCCGCACGCTCTACGAGTTGCTGCAAGACCAGGTCGTGCCTTTGTACTATGAACACGGCACGAAGGGCTTTTCGCCCAACTGGGTGAAAATGGCCAAGCATTCGATGGCGACGATCATGCCGCGCTTCAACTCCAAGCGCATGGTGGGAGAATATCTGGCCAAGTGTTACCTGCCTGCTAGCCGCCAGCATCGTTTGTACAAGCAAAGCCAGTATCAAAATTCACATATCATCGCCGGCTGGAAAGCGCGTATCCGTCATGCTTGGCCGGGGATCGAACTGCGTCGCCTGAGTGCTGGAAAGCAGGAAATCAACTACGGCGAAAGTCTGCGCTTCGAAGTGGGGGTCAAGCTTAATGGTCTCAACCCCAGCGACGTGAACGTTGAGATATTGCTGGGTTTTTTCAGCAAACAGAAGGATATGCAGAATTTGCACCGCTACCCTTTCGTTTCCACCGGTACGATGACTGGCGCGGGTGAAAATATATTCGCCGCCGATATCAAACCGGAACATTGCGGAATGCTGCAATATCATATCCGCGCCTACCCCCACCACGAGTTGCTGACTCATCCGTTTGAGATGGGCATGATGCGTTGGTTGTAGGCATGGTCCGAACTTAGAGTTCATAATTCTGGTGATTTGCCTTACACAATGGCCAAATTAAAAGTCCTGTTTGCGACTTCCGAAGTCGCCCCGTTGATCAAAACGGGTGGTTTGGCCGATGTCAGCGGTGCGCTGCCCGCTGCATTGCGCGCCATCGGCGTCGATGTGCGCGTGTTGGTGCCTGGATATAACCAGATCATGGCGCAACTCGCGCAGCACCAGGTCGAGGCATCCTTAGATGTCCTGCCGGGTTTCCCTGTGGCAAGGTTATTGTCAGGCGTTATGCAGAATCAGGTTCCGCTCTATGTCCTCGACTGCCCGAGTTTGTACCAGCGCGAGGGCGGCCCATATCAGAATGCTGCCGGTCGCGACTGGGTAGACAACGCGCATCGCTTCGGCTTGTTGTCAAAAGTGGCTGCCGTGTTGGGAAGCGATACATCTCCGCTTGCTTGGCATCCAGACCTGGTGCATTGCAACGACTGGCAAACCGGCTTGACGCCTGCCTATTTGCATTTCGCAGCGGGTGCGGCGCCGAGCGTGATCACCATCCACAACATGGCTTTCCAGGGCAACTTCTCTCCGGCGGCAGTGCAGGAATTGCAGTTGCCGCCTTCTTGTTTCAGCGTCAACGGGGTGGAGTTCTTCGGCAACATGTCGTTCCTCAAAGCCGGCTTGTTCTACGCCAACCATATCACCACCGTCAGCCCGAGCTATGCAAGTGAGATCCAGAAAGAAGAACTCGGTTTCGGCATGCAGGGATTGCTGACCACGCGCCATGAGGATCTGACCGGCATCCTGAACGGCATCGATACCGATGAATGGGACCCGGCAAGCGACCCTTATCTCGCCAAGCATTACAGCAGTGGCAATATGGCCGGCAAGGCCGCCAACAAGGAATTCTTGCAAAGCAAAATGGGCTTGAGTCTTGAACCGGATATGCCATTGCTGGGTGTGGTCAGCCGATTCACCGAGCAGAAGGGTTTGGATCTGCTGCTGGAGATTGCGCCTCTGCTGACCGAGTTGCCGGTACAGTTGGTCCTGCTGGGCAGTGGTGACGCGAAGATGCAGCAGACCGCGCGTGACTTGTCGCATCTCTACCCCGGCAAGATTGGTGCGCATATCGGTTTCAGCGAAGAGCTCTCGCACCAGATCGAAGCCGGGGCGGATATGTTTGTCATGCCGTCGCGCTTCGAACCCTGCGGGCTGAACCAGTTTTATAGCCAGCGTTACGGAACCCCGCCCATCGTGCATGCTACCGGCGGTCTGGCCGATTCCGTAGTGGATTGCAACGCCGCAACACTAGTCAACGGTACTGCCAGCGGTTTTGTGTTCAACGGCATGACCGCCGAAAATCTGATCGCCACGATACAACGCGCCGTAGATATCTACCATAAACAAAGCAAATGGAAAGCCCTGTGCAAGAACTGCATGACCAAAGATTTAAGCTGGGAGAATAGTGCTAAAGCTTATCGTGCAGTCTATTTGAAAGTGTTGGGCCGCTAGAGTCAGGGAGTCAGTCTTCGATCACAGCCCTGGGGTTAACATTTATGATCTACAAGCTGCCCCACAGTACATCGAGAAACGCTGCACCATAACGATCCAGTTTTGTCTGCCCGACACCACTGATTTGCGCCATTTTTTCCAGCGTAGCGGGGCGCTGGTTGAGGATTTCCAGCAAAGTGCTGTCGTGGAAGATTACGTAGGGTGGCACACCCTGCTCACGGGCGAGTTCCAGGCGCTTTGCTTTTAGGGCGAGCCAAAACGGATCATCATTCGCTCCGGCAAAAGGTTCTCTGGATTTGGTTGTGCGTTCTGCGCGTTGCCTCTTGCGCGTCACAGGATCGGCCTCGCGCCTCAGCCATACGAATTGTTCGCCGCGCAGTACCGGACGCGCTGCTTCGGTGAGTTTGAGACCGCCATAGGCTTCGATGTCAGACTCCAAAAGGCCGCTTGCCACTAGTTGGCGATACACGCTGCTCCATTGCACAACGTTCAAATCCTTTCCTATGCCGAAAGTGGAGAGGCGTTGATGATTGAATTTTTCGACCCGTTCGGTGGTCTTGCCGATCAGCACGTCGCTCAAGTGTCCAGCGCCGAATCGCTGCCCGGTGCGATACACGCAGGATAACGCCATCTTCGCGGCTTCCGTTGCATCCCAGGTATCCACCGGTTCCAGGCAGTTATCGCATTCACCGCAGTTGCCCGGATGTTCCTCGCCGAAATAGCGCAGCACGGTTTGATGACGGCAGGTGGTGGATTCGCAATAGCCCAACAGCGCATCCAGCTTCTGCCGCTCCAGCCGCTTGCGTTCTTCGGGGGCCTCGCCATTGTCGATCATCTGGCGCATCGAAACCACATCGCCCAGACCGTAGGCCAGCCAGGCATTGGCGGGCAGGCCATCGCGTCCCGCGCGTCCGGTTTCCTGATAATAGCCCTCCATGCTTTTCGGCAGGTCGAGATGCGCGACAAAGCGCACGTTGGGTTTGTCTATGCCCATGCCGAATGCCACGGTCGCAACCATCACCACACCTTCTTCACGCAGGAAACTGTTTTGATTATTTCTGCGCGTCGCGGCATCCAGTCCGGCGTGATAGGGTAGCGCATTCCAGCCGTGTTCTTTCAGCCATGCGGCGGTTTCCTCGACCTTCTTGCGCGACAGGCAGTACACGATGCCTGCATCGTCAGGATGTTCGCTTTCCAGAAAGGCCTGCAATTGCTGGCGCGCGTTGTTCTTCTGCGTGACACGGTAGCGTATGTTGGCGCGGTCGAAACTGGAGACGAACTGGCGCGCCTGCTCCAATGCCAGCCGTTCGACGATCTCGCTGCGCGTCGGAACATCAGCCGTTGCGGTGAGCGCGATGCGCGGCACGGTTGGGAAACGTTCGTGCAATATTGTCAGCGCGCGGTATTCGGGGCGGAAGTCGTGACCCCATTGCGAGACACAATGCGCTTCGTCGATGGCAAACAGGCCTATCCCTGAGGTTTTCTCAATCTGTTCCAGAAGGGTGAGAAAGCTGGCCATCAGTAAACGTTCGGGAGCAACATAAAGCAGGTTGAGCTCGCCGCGCAGCAAGCGACTTTGTACTTCACGCGCGGCATCCCCAGTCATGCTGGAATTGAGGAAAGCGGCTCTCACGCCAAGTTGACTGAGGGCATCCACCTGATCCTGCATCAGCGCGATCAGTGGCGACACCACGATGCCCGTACCCGGGCGCAGTAGCGCGGGGATCTGGTAACACAGCGATTTTCCCCCACCGGTCGGCATCAACACCAGCGCATCTCCGCCCGCAATGAGGTGTTCGACTATGGCCTGCTGCTCACCGCGAAACGCGGCGTAGCCGAACACTTCACGCAGGATTTGCCGGATTTTCGATGAGATGATGTAACCTACCGGTGTTGGTGGTAATACCCGATCAGGCCGCCGGTCGAAGCGTCATGTGTTGTGGTTGCGGGTGAGCTGCTGAGCTCAGGCAGGATCTTCCCCGCCAGTTGCTTGCCCAGTTCCACCCCCCATTGGTCGAATGGGTTGATGTTCCACACCACACTTTGCACGAACACCTTGTGCTCATACAGCGCGATCAACATGCCCAGCGTATGAGGATCGAGCTTGTCGAACAGTAGCGTGTTGGTCGGCTTGTTGCCGGCAAAGACCTTGTGCGGGAGCAACGCTTCCAAAGCATCTCCCTGCAAACCCTGGGCGAGGAGTTCGGCACGCGCTTCCTGCGCGGTCTTGCCGACCATCAGTGCCTCGGTTTGCGCGAAGCAGTTGGCGAGCAGGATGGCGTGATGTTCGCCGAGCGGATTATGGCTGTGCAGGGGGGCGATGAAATCTGCCGGAATCAAACGCGTGCCCTGGTGGATGAGCTGGTAAAACGCATGCTGGCCGTTGGTGCCGGGTTCGCCCCACACCACCATGCCGGTATCGTAATCCACCGGATTGCCGTCGCGATCCACACCCTTGCCGTTGCTCTCCATGTCCAGTTGTTGCAAATAGGCGGCAAAGCGGTGCAGATATTGGTCATAAGGAAATACGGCATTCGATCCGGAGCCGAAGAAGTTGCCATACCAGACGCCGAGCAGTCCCATCAGCACAGGGATGTTCTTTTCCAGCGGTGCACCGCGGAAGTGCTCATCCATTGCATACGCTCCACCCAGCAACTCTTCAAACTTGTCCATGCCCACATACAGAGCAATGGGCAAGCCGATGGCCGACCATAGCGAATAACGACCGCCGACCCAATCCCAGAACTCGAACACGTTGTGCGGATTGATGCCAAATTTTGCGGTGGCTTCGAGATTGGTGGAAACAGCTGCGAAGTGCTTCGCCACGGCTTGGAAGTCATTCGTCTTGTCACCCAGTCTATCGAGCAGCCAAGTGCGCGCTGAACGGGCATTGGTCAGGGTTTCCTGTGTGGTGAACGTTTTGGAGCTGACGATGAAAAGTGTGGTTTCCGCATCCAGTTTTTTCAGCGTTTCGCTCAGGTGCGAGCTATCGATGTTGGAAACGAAATGCGCGCGCAGGGCAGGGCTGGCAAACGGCTTGAGCGCTTCGCATACCATCAGCGGACCGAGATCGGATCCGCCGATGCCGATATTGACGATGTCGGTGATAGCCTTGCCAGTGTGTCCGGTATGTTTGCCGCTGCGCACCTCGCCGGAGAAGCGGCGCATAAGTTCCAGCACACGCCGCACATCCGGCATGACGTTCTTGCCGTCCACGTAAACGGGTTTTTCGGAGCGGTTGCGCAATGCGGTATGCAACGCAGCCCGCTGTTCGGTGGAGTTGATTTTTTCACCGTTGAACATGCGCTCGATATTGGCCGGTAGCGCAGATTGTTCGGCGAGGGCGATCAGAAGTTTTATCGTTTCTTCGTTGATGAGATTCTTGGAATAGTCAAAAAACAAGTCACCAAGTTGCACCGAGAATTTATCGAAACGCTTCGGGTCATCCTTAAACATCTGGCGCATCTGGCGTGTTTTTATGGCTGAGCAATGCGTTCTGAGTGCTTGCCATGCGGTGGATTCAATGAGTTTTGACATGATGTTTGGTTCAAATCAACAACGAATAACTTAATCTTGGCAGGCCTGCGCCAAGGCATCGTGCCCGAGTCCGATGTTTCAAGCGGCTTCGGGCAATCAATTGCGCTCCTACGTTTTTGTCTCCGGGACGAGAATAATCGCTGCTAATGGCGGTAACAAAATCTCGGCGGAGAATGGCAGCCCCATCCACGGAACTGCTTGTGCCTCTACAAAAGCTGGATTGCCGAGGTTGCTGCCCGCGTAATATTGGGAATCACTGTTCAGGACTTCACGATATTGCGTTTGCGTCGGCAAACCTATGCGGTAGTGTGTGCGGGGCACTGGGGTCAGGTTCAGGGCGATGACGGCGATGGAGCCATCGCGGGCACGGCGCTGAAAGGACAGTACAGACTTTTCCGCATCGTTGCAGTCTATCCAGGAAAAACCTTCATGCTGGAAATCCAGATCGTGCAACGCTGACATTTTGCGATACAGCTGGTTGAGATCGTGGGTCAAGTTCTGCATGCCGCGATGATATTCCTCGCCGAGTTGCCACCACTCCAGTTCCCATTTGGATTGCCATTCACGTCCCTGGGCGATTTCGTTGCCCATGAAGTTCAGTTTCTTGCCCGGGCTGGTCATCTGGTAGGTCAGCAACAGGCGCAGATTGGCGAATTTCTGCCAGGCATCGCCGGGCATCTTGGACAGCAGCGAACCCTTGCCGTGAACCACTTCATCATGTGAGAAGGGCAGTATGAAGTTTTCGGTATAGGCATAGAGCTGGCCGAAGGTAAGCTCGTTTTGGTGGTAGCGGCGATGCACTGGTTCATGTTCGAAATAGCTCAGCGTGTCGTTCATCCAGCCCATGTTCCATTTTACCGAGAAGCCGAGCCCGCCCAGATAGACAGGGCGTGATACGCCCGGCCAGGCAGTCGATTCTTCGGCAAACGTCAGTGCGCCGGGGAATTCCTCGTGCACCATGATGTTCATTTCGCGCAGAAAATCCACAGCATCAAGATTCTCGCGGCCGCCGTATTTATTGGGAATCCACTCACCTGCATTGCGCGAATAATCCAGATACAGCATGGATGCCACCGCATCGACCCGCAGCCCGTCGAAGTGAAATTCGGAAAGCCAATAGTGCGCGCTGGACATCAGGAAGGTTTTAACCTCGTTCCGGCCAAAATTGAAGATGTGCGTGCCCCAGTCTTGATGGAAGCCCAAGCGAGGGTCTTCGTGCTCGTATAGCGCCGTACCGTCGAAGCGCGCCAGTGCCCAGCTATCCTGAGGAAAGTGCGCCGGCACCCAATCGAGGATCACGCCGATGCCGGCCAGATGGCAGGTGTCAATCAAATGGCGCAATTCATCGGGGGAGCCGAAACGGCTGGTTGGGGCAAAATAGCCGGTGCACTGGTAACCCCACGATTCATCCAGTGGATGCTCTGAAACAGGCATCAGTTCGATGTGCGTGTAGCCCATCCCTTTGACATAAGGGACCAGGTCGGTGGCCAATTCGCGATAGCTGTAAAAGCGGCCATCCGGGTGGCGTTTCCATGAGCCGGCATGGACCTCATAAATGTTGATCGCCCCATGCAACCAGTCCCACTGGCCGCGTTGCTTTATCCATTCGGCATCTTGCCACCGGTGCTGATGGGCGGGAGCGGCAAGTGCCGCAGTGCCGGGGCGCAACTCGTAGCCTTGCGCATAGGGGTCGGTTTTAATCAGCAAATGGCCCGTGTCACGATTGCGGATTTCGTAGCGGTACAACGCATGCTGCTGAATTTCGGGGATGAACAGCTCCCATACGCCGCTGGAACCATGTGAGCGCATTGGATGCAAGCGCCCATCCCAGCGATTGAACTCACCTATCACGCTGACACGTTCCGCATTTGGCGCCCAAACGGCAAAGCGCACGCCCTTCACACCATTGATCTCTATGGCATGCGATCCAAGCATGCGGTAGCCTTGGCGCAGCTTGCCTTCGCTGAACAGATACAGATCCTGCTGGGAAATATGCGGTGGAAATTGGTAAGGATCGTAGATATCGCGGGCAGCAGTGCCTTCATTGATGCGCAGACGATAGGGTCGCGCTGGTTCGGTCTTGCTGCGCCATTCGAACACGCCGGCTGGATGGGTGCGTTTCAAAGGTTCGCTATCGCTATCGCTCTTGGTGAGCAGCGCGACTTGCGTGGCATAGGGCTCATAGACACGGATGACCCATTCTGAGCCCTCGCGATGCAAGCCGAGCAAGCCGAAAGGATTATAAAGACGGCCTTGCAACAACGATTCCATTAGTGTTTTCACCTTGTTTCCTTTTTTGTTCTTGTCTATCAGGGCGATTGTAAACGATAATGGCCCTTCTAATTATGGTAAATACAGGAGGAGACAAAAATGACTTCGGAGTCGGGTTATCTGCAAAAAAAATATCATGTTGCCATTGGCGATCCCGCGCCGCGTTTTGTCAGCCGTATTACCAAGAACACTTATGCGATGGTGCTGGCCGGCGGGCGCGGTAGCCGGTTGCATCATTTAACCGATTGGCGCGCCAAGCCGGCTGTACCGTTCGGCGGCAAGTTCCGCATCATCGATTTCGTCCTTTCCAATTGCGTCAATTCCGGTATCCGTCGTATCGGCGTGGCAACGCAATATAAAGCGCATAGTATGATCCAGCACATTCAGCGCGGTTGGTCATTCCTGAATGGCCAGTTCGGCGAGTACGTAGACTTGCTGCCAGCACAACAGCGCGTCAGCGGAGAGCACTGGTATCAAGGCACCGCCGATGCGGTGTTCCAGAATCTGGATATCATACGCGGTTCAAAGTGCGATTTTGTGTTGGTGCTGGCAGGAGATCATATTTACAAGATGGACTACGGCAAATTGCTGGCATTCCATGTGGAAAGCAAGGCAGACATGACGGTTGCCTGCCTGGAAGTGCCGGTCGCGGACGCGACCGCATTCGGGGTGATGGGTGTCGATGATCATTCTCGTGTGGTTGAGTTCGTCGAGAAACCGGCGCATCCCCCTTCGATTCCTGGTAAGCCGGACAAGTCGCTGGCCAGCATGGGCATATACGTTTTCAACAGCCAGTTCCTGTATGAGCAGTTGATTCGTGATGCCGACGATCCCAAGTCCAGTCATGATTTCGGCAAGGATCTGATTCCCCACATGGTGGAAAAATATCGCGTGTTCGCACAAAGTTTCGAGCATAGCTGTGTAGGTATGGGTGATGACAACGTTCCCTATTGGCGCGACGTCGGAACCATCGATTCCTATTGGGAAGCCAACATGGAGCTGACCAAAGTCACTCCCGATCTGAATATGTACGATCAGGAGTGGCCGATCTGGACGCACCAGGAACAACTGCCTCCTGCCAAATTTGTGTTCGACGATGATAATCGCCGCGGGATGGCAATCGACTCGCTGGTTTCCGGGGGGTGCATCATCAGCGGTTCAACAGTGCGCCGTTCACTGCTGTTTTCCAATGTGCGTGTCAGCGGATATTGCAACATCGAAGACTCAGTGCTGTTGCCCAATGTGGACGTGTGTCGTGATGTCACGTTGAAGCGGGTTATTGTTGACAAGAACTGCAAGATTCCGGATGGGCTGGTAGTCGGGGTCAATCCTGAGGAAGACCGCAAGCGGTTCCACGTCAGCCCGAATGGCGTAACACTCATAACGCCGGAAATGCTCGGGCAAACGGTCCACAGTATCAGATGATTTAAAACTTCATTACCCCGCGCCCGCGCGGCGATGTTCTATCTATGAAAAAGCCTGTTGATCTAGTTTTCCTCTGGCACATGCACCAACCGGATTACCGGGATTATTCCAACGGCGACTTCGTGTTGCCGTGGACCTATTTGCACGCCATCAAGGATTACACCGACATGGCTTATCACCTTGAGCGACACCCCAAGATGCGCGCGGTGATCAATTTCGTTCCGGTCTTGCTGGACCAGCTAGAAGATTATACGGATCAGTTTGCCACCGGGCGGCCGCGTGACCCCTTGTTGCGTCTGCTTATACATGAAAATTCCTGTGATCTGTCCACGGCACAGCGTCAGTTGGCTCTTGATGCCTGTTTTCGCAGCGAACACTCCAAAATGATCTCGCCTTTTCCAGCTTACAAACGTCTGCTGGAGTTGTACGCTCGTTTGCAGGCCGATGGAGAAATCGCGCTTTCCTATTTGTCCGGTCAGTATGTGGCCGACCTGTTAACCTGGTATCACCTTGCCTGGTGCGGCGAGAGTGTCCGCCGTGAACACTCTCTGGTGGCACGTTTGATGAGCAAAGCTGAAGGCTTCAGCTATGAAGATCGCGAGCAATTACATGATCTCATCGGTGAATTGATTTCCGGCATCATTCCTCGCTATCGAAAGTTGGCTGAAGCAGGGCAGATCGAAATATCCTCAACTCCGCACTACCATCCTCTTGCTCCCTTGCTGATCGATTTTGCCAGCGCCAAAGAAGCGATGCCGGATGTTCCTTTGCCTGAATCTCCGCACTACCCAAAAGGGCGGAGCCGCGTGACAGAGCACATTCGGCGCGCAAAGAGCAGCCACCGCGAACGGTTTGGATCTGAACCACAGGGAATGTGGCCGGCCGAAGGATCAATCTCAACAGAAACGCTGGAAGTGTTTGCGTCCGAGGGTTGCCGCTGGGTGGCCAGCGGGGAAGGGGTGTTAGTCAATAGTCTGCGGCACATACAGCAGCCTGTTCCTGAACGAGCGCAATACCTTTACCGTCCCTACCGGTTAAATCATGGGGCGGATGGTTTGAGCTGCTTTTTCCGTGATGACCGTTTGTCTGATTTGATCGGTTTCGAATACTCGCGCTGGCACGGCAAGGAAGCAGCGCAACACTTCATCGATCAGCTCGAAGCAATCGCCGAACACGCGCCGGGTAATGAAACACCCGTGGTAAGCATCATCCTGGATGGTGAAAATGCCTGGGAATATTACCCATACAACGGCTTTTACTTTCTGGACGAACTATATAACGGGCTTGAGGCACACACTGGAATCCACACCAACACATACAGCGATTATCTGAAGTCGAGCGCGTCAAATAAACGCAGCGCAAAGGCTTGCAGTTTGCCTGGCATCGTTGCGGGTAGTTGGGTTTATGGAAATTTCTCAACCTGGATCGGCTCCAAGGACAAGAATCGCGCCTGGGATCTGTTGTGCGTGGCGAAGCAAAGTTTCGATATGGTCATGTCCAGCGGGCGACTTAGTCCCGCCGAGCAAGTGGCAGCGGAAAATCAGCTTTGTTCTTGCGAAAGTTCCGACTGGTTCTGGTGGTTTGGCGATTACAATCCTTCAACCTCGGTCGCCAGCTTCGATCGCCTGTTCCGGCATGATCTCACCGTGCTATATCGTTTACTGAAACTACCACCCCCGATTACGCTCGCTGAGCCGGTCAGTCAGGGTGGCGGTCATCCAGAGGCGGGTGGTGCGATGCGGCGTGCCTCTGAATAGATCGCGGTTTTGATAAAGATATTGGGACCCAGCTAACCAACCAAACTCTCATAAAGTAATGTTAACTGAACGGACCAGTGGCATATTGCTTCACCCCACATCTCTTCCGGGACCGCTAGGCGCCGGCGACTTTGGCTCGGATGCCTATCGCTTTGTCGATTGGCTGGTAAGTGCCGGTCAGACCTATTGGCAGATGCTCCCGCTAGGGGAGATAGGTCCGGGAAATTCCCCATACATGAGCAGCTCTGCTTTTGCCGGGAACATTCTGCTTATTGATCTTGTGGAATTGGCCTCTCAAGGTTGGCTGACTGATGAAGATCTTAATCCTCATCCAGAATTCCGGTCTGACCGGGTAGATTACGCTGTCCTTCATCCATTCCGCGTTGAAAGGCTGCGTCGTGCTGCCAAGGCATTTTTTATCAGTCGCAACACAAATTCTGAATTTTCCGAATACTGTAAGTCCGAAAGTGCCTGGCTTGATGACTATGCCTTATTTATGACGATTAAAAATCGTCAAAATGGTTGCGTTTGGAGTCACTGGCCAGCCGATCTTGCCGGTAGGAATCCGCAAGCGCTACGGCGTGTAGCAGAGACATGTACTGATGAAATTGGATTCTGGAAGTTTTGCCAATGGTGCTTTGCTCGCCAATGGTCAAAATTGAAGAAATATGCGAACGAGAGGGGAGTTCGTATTATTGGCGACGTGCCGATCTTTGTTGCTTATCAAAGTGCTGATGTCTGGGCCCATCAGGAGTTATTCGAGCTTGATGATGATGGACGCCCGACTGTCGTTGCCGGTGTGCCGCCAGATTATTTCAGCAATACGGGGCAGCTTTGGGGAAATCCGCTTTATCGGTGGGACTTTCACGAAAAGACTGGCTTTGCATGGTGGGTTGCACGTTTGCGTCATGCGCTGGAGCTATTCGACTTGGTGCGTATCGATCATTTTCGAGGTTTTGCCGGCTACTGGGAAGTTCCTGCGAATGCAACCACTGCAATCCATGGCCGTTGGATGCCAGGCCCCGGCGAAAAACTATTCAATACATTTCAAACTGTATTTGGAAATTTACCCATCATTGCCGAGGACTTGGGTTTGATTACACCTGACGTAGTGGAACTGCGTGATAAATTCAAGTTGCCAGGAATGCGTATTTTGCAGTTCGCATTCGGTGAGGATGAGAGTCACCATTTTTTACCACATCATTATGTACCCAATTCAGTTGCCTATTCGGGTACTCATGACAACGATACGAGCGTCGGCTGGTGGAATTCAGCAGCACCTGAGGAGAAGGCTTTTGCCCAGAAGTATCTTGGCTCTGACGGGCAGCGCATCCAATGGGACATGATCATGGCCATTTCAAATTCGGAAGCTAATACAGTAATCATCTCCATGCAGGATGTGCTCGGACTTTCAGGTGAACATAGGATGAATTTCCCTGGCCTGATTGACGGTAACTGGGAGTGGCGTTTTTCATGGGAACAGGTTCATCCAGATCAGACGCAAGAACTGGCGAAAATTACTGTTAAGTGCGACCGCACTCTGCCAGCGAACATTTGCTCATCCTGATGATAGGGTGAAGCTAAATTAACAAAATGTATCAATGGATTATCTGTGCATTCTAAGAATTAACTTACATTTGACATAATATACATTATGCGTATTAATGGGGTAAAAACCCATGCACCCCAAATCAATCTAATGAATTGCATGCATCCTACAATTTATTAAGGACTAAGGGCAAATGGCGCTTAAAAAATCAAAAAAGTTCCATCGCGGTCGAACAATTTCAATGAACTGAATGGACGTTTGTATTTCCAGCCACATATCTTTGACAGTCATATCGCGCTGCTATAAAGTCAACAAAAGTTGCTTTATTGAAGCAATATAATTATTCATGATGGATCAACTCGATTCCGCAATGTTTTTGCTTCAAGAAAGCATTATGAAGAACATCATAGTTTCTCTGTTAGTTGTGTTAACTGCAACTGCGGCAATCCAGGAAGCATCCGCCGTACCATCGTTTTCCCGGCAAGCAAGCATGACATGCAGGGCTTGCCACTCGCAGCACGCCCCCATTCTGAACGGTTTTGGCCAGGCTTTTAAGGCTGGCGGCTATCCAATGATGGGCACACAAGGCAAAGTTGAAGGCGAGCAGCTGTCTATTCCTGACACACTGAATGCATCGATGCTGCTGAAGGCGCGCTACCAGCAATCTAACGGTGTAAATACAGATGTTATACCCGGCGACACGACCAACAGTGGTCAGTGGCAAGTCCCTGATGAATTCAGTCTGTACTTCGGCGGCCGGATAGCAAATACCATAGGTTTCTTTTTTGAAGGCAATACCGCATCCAATCACTTGATCAGTGCTTTCAAATTGCCAGCTGCAGTGTATTTGGTCGATGCCAAATTTTCAGTGATTCCCTATATGACCGATGCGCAAGGCGCAAGTTATAGCTACGAGCTGTCCAGCACCGGTGCAGCCCGCAATGTAAGCTGGGCAGAACACCGTAAAGAGATCTCTGCCCAGCAATATATAGGTACAGATACAGCAGCGACCGGTGTGGCAATCGTGGCTCAAAATGATTTCGGTTATATCAATTTCAGCCCTTGGGCCCCGGCCTTCATGGCGCGTAAAGGTGCTGCCCAAACACTGAGTTCAAGTTACCTGCGCATTGCCGCCACGCCAAACGTGAGCACTTCGCTTGGGGGTGATTGGGCATTGCATATAGGAGCCCAATTCTGGCGTGGTTCAAACTATGCATATGATTCACTGACACCTGTAACCTATTACGTTCCGGCCGCACCGGGGCAGGTGATATTATCTGGGGGGCCGGGGCTTGTGCCGGTTGATACGCGCGCCACCGCGATAGACTTTCAGGCTTCCGGCCAAGTCGGCGGCAAGGATCTGGGTGTATACGCCACTTGGGCAGAATCACCTGCCGGTAGCGCTACCAAACCGAACATACTCAACGCGGGTAATGTAAGTGGCAATCCTTCCGGACCAGCCGAACCAACCCTGTATCGTCTCAGTGAACGCAAAGCATGGACCATAGGTGCCGAATACAGCGTGATACAGAACAGACTGCATATCGGTGCAGCGTATCGCAAAGCCTATACCGGCGGCCAAACAGGTGTCGCAGCCGTTGTTGGAGACAATACATCCGACAACGCATTCACGCTGACCGGAGTGTATAACATGACCCAGAACATACAATTTCACTTGAATCACAGCTTCTATAGTGGCACTTTGTACAACACTCCGCAGCCCAAGGGTAATCAGTTGACCACTCTAATGCTGGAGGCAGCATGGTAAGTTGCTGCAAGCTCGGCATGTTATAAATTTATAAATGAAAAAGGGAGACCAATGTCTCCCTTTTTTATGCAGTTGAAATTGTAATGAGATTCGAACCCACTGCCCCCTTGTTTCGCATCAGACATAAAATCAGGGTTCCCGTACTTTTCGTGCTGAATTTGGCGTTTTGATAAACAATTAATACAAACAGTATCTTATACCAATATATTTGAATTATCCCCTTCAGTTGGCTCTAAACGCTTAAGTTTAGACTTGTCGCCTTCAGATACCTTCAGATATTTGTACCATCCAAGCCTGAAACCTTTCAATGAGTTGATCTTGCGTTTCTGAGACGCTCTGGGCAGACGCAAGACTTATCTGGACCAAGCGACATTCCCAGCGCGGAACCCAAAAAGTTGAACCACTTAGGAAAAAGTATTAGACAAACTGAGTTTTATTAGACAGC
>Ga0209253_10001408_pt1 | contig 21062 bp, 23 predicted proteins | sample FrelakmetBRP12BR_FD_187145 | JGI IMG/M metagenome (GOLD analysis project Ga0209253, IMG submission 187145) | Freshwater lake sediment microbial communities from the University of Notre Dame, USA, for methane emissions studies - BRP12 BR (SPAdes)... | ecosystem: Environmental > Aquatic >...
CCGGATGCCGTCCCCGGCGCGCCGGACCGCCTCGCGTGCGCCGGTGCGCAGGTCCTGGAACTCGTAGTCGGGCGCGAACGAGCCGGGGGCGTACTCGGAGACGAGCCGCGCGATGGCGCGCCCGTCGGCTTGGGAGTAGCGCGTCTCGGCCGATGTGACGCGCCCGCCGGAGAGCCGGACCTCGTGGGTCTCCACGTACGCGACCGCACCGTCCTTCGAACGGGCCACGCCGCGGAATCGCTCGATCGAGGAAGGAACCACCGAGGGGTCGACGGAGCTCCCGACCGGTCCGGCGACCGAGGTGGCGAGGAGGATGGGTGCGACCGCAGCGAACAGGCTCGTCATGTCAGATCCTCCCGCCGGGCTTGGCGAACAGCATCTGGGCATCGCCGAGGTAGCGCTCGGCGAAGCCGGCCTCGCAGTAGCAGAGGTAGAAGTGCCAGATGCGGCGGAAGCGCTGGTCGGTGAGCTTCGTCACGGCCTCTGCGTTGCGGGCCAGGTTCTCGCGCCAGGCGGCGAGCGTCGTCGCGTAGTGGGGTCCGATGTCCTCGAGCTGCCGGAGGGTGAGGTCGGAGGATCGCGTGGCGGCCTGGAGGAGCGCGGTGATGGAAGGGATGTTCGAGCCCGGAAAGACGTAGCGCTTGATGAAGTCGACGCCGCGCACGTGCTGCTCGTAGCGCGCGTCGGCGATGGTGATGACCTGCAAGGCCATGAGCCCGTCCTCCTCGAGGAGCGAGGCGCACTTCGAGAAGAACGTCTCGTAGAAGGCCGCGCCCACCGCCTCGAGCATCTCCACCGACACGATCTTGTCGAAGCGCCCCGCGAGATCGCGGTAGTCGCAGCGAAGCACGGTGACCCGGTCGGAGAGCCCGGCGTCGGCGACGCGCTGCCGGGCCCGGGCGAGCTGGTTCGCCGAGATGGTGGTGGTGGTCACCCGGCACCCGTAGCGGGACGCGGCGTGGATCGCGAAGGCGCCCCAGCCGGTGCCGATCTCGAGCAGGTGGTCGTCCGGGCCGAGGCGGAGCATCCGGCAGAGCCGGTCGATCTTGGCGATGCTCGCTTCCTCCAGCGTGGCCTCCGGGCGCTCGAAGACTCCGCAGGAGTAGGTCAGGGTCGGGTCGAGCATGAGCCCGAAGAAGTCGTCGCCCAGATCGTAGTGCTCGGCGATGTTTCGCCGGCTGCCGGTGCGGGTGTTGCGCCGGAGCGCGTGCCAGATCGCGTCGACCGGACGGCGCAGGCGGGCCAGGCCCTGCTCCAGGCCGTCCATCGCGGCGACGTTCCGGGCCACCAGTCGCACCGCCGAGGTGAGGTCGGGGGTGTCCCATTCGCCGGCAGCGTAGGACTCGGCCGAGCCCAGCGTGCCGCCGGTGGCCAGCCTGCGCCAGAAGGCCGGGTTCTTCACCTCCACCTCGGCGGACAGGCCGTCCGCGGCGGCGTGTCCGAACGTTGTGCCCGACCCGTTCTCGCGCAGCGTCAGGAGGCCGGAGGTGAGGCCGGCCAGGCGAGGCAGGACCAGGTTGCGCCAGGAGAAGCCGACGGGCGATGCAGTGGCTGGGTGGACCTGGGTGGTCATGGCAGGCTCCTTGGCGCGACCGCGGCCGCGCGCTTGTCGGGGTGGACGTGGAACGGGATTCCCTTCACCCAGAGGCGAAGGGCCTGCCAGTAGATGGCGGCGTGGACCTTCCAGGCCATGAGGGGCTGCAGGAAAGCCGCGCGCCGCAAGGCGCCCGGGCTCCACTCGAGCCGTTCCATGGCCAGCCCGGCGCGGAAGACCTCGGCGCCCTTCTCGCGGCTCACCATCTCCACCCGGAGCCGTTCCCCGGGAATGCCGAGGTGCCACTGGTAGGTCTGCTCCATGGGAAAGAAGGGCGAGACGTGGAACTTCTTGTCGAAGATCGCGTCCGCGCCTTCGGGGCCGGCCTGGAGCACGTAGGCGTGCCGCTCCTTCCAGGGCGTGTTGGTGATCTCGGCGACGACGGCGCGAAGCTTCTCGCCGCCCGCGTCGAAGCAGAAGTAGAAGCTCACCGGGTTGAAGACGTAGCCCAGCGAGCGCAGGTGCGTGAGCAGGCGAACCGGGCCCGTCGGGCGGAACCCCAGCTCTGCCTCCACCCGATCGCGCACCTCGGAGGCGAGGTCGCGGGACGGGTCGCCCAGGAAATCGGACCGCGAGAAGGACCCGACCCCGAGCCGGGGCAACTCGTCGAGGTCGAGGTACAGCATGTACATCCGGTAGGAGAAGGCGTGCGAGCGGGGCACGCGCCGCGCGTGCGACACGGTGCCCGTGTAGATGGCGCTCGCGGTGACGCTCACAGGACCTCTCCGAACCGCTCGCATAGCGAGAGCGCCGAGACCACGCCATCCTCGTGGAAGCCGTTGCGCCAGTAGGCCCCGCAATAGCTCGTGTCGCGGTGGCCCAGGAGCTCGCCGTGCCTCTTCTGGGCGATGACGCCAGAGGGGGAGAAGACCGGGTGGTCGTAGGTGATCTCGAGGAGCGTCTGGTCCGCTGCAACGGCGCCTTCGCGGTTCAGGGTCACGAAGTAGTCGCGCCGGGCCTTCGGGCTCTGGAGCTTGTTCATCCAGTAGGTGACCGTGGCCCCATCGGATCCGGCGTCGTCCAGGTGGTAGTTCCAGGACGCCCAGGCCTTCTTGCGGCGCGGCATGACCCGGTCGTCGGCGTGGAGCCGGACCCGATTGGCCCGGTAGGGGAACTGGCCGAGCAGCTCCGTCTCCAGCGGGGAAGGGTCGGCGAGCATGCGCAGTGCCTGGTCGGCGTGCACGGCCAGCACGGCGTGGTCGAAGCGCTCGGGTGCCTGGCCCGCGGCCTTCACCTCGACCCCGTCACCGCGGGTGATTCGCTCGACCGGCGAGCCGGTGCGGACCTCGCCCCCGAACCCGCCCAGGATGGCGCGGACGTACTGGCGCGACCCGCCCTCGATGGTCAGCCAGGGGAAGGCCCGCGTGGCCTCGAGGAAGCCGTGGTTCTCGAAGAAGCGGGCCAGGAAGCGGGCCGGGAACTCGCGAACCCCCTGGCAGGAGGACGACCAGACCGAGCCGACCAGCGGGAGCAGGTGATCCTCCACGAACCCCCGCGAGTATCCTCGGGCCTCCAGCCAGTCGAGCAGCGGGACCTCCGAGCCCTCGTCGAGGAGGTCTTTCGCCTCCCGGTAGAAGCGGAAGACGTCGTAGAGCATCCGGTGGAAGCGCGGGTCGACCAGGTTTCGCCTCTGCGCGAAGAGGGCGCCCAGCGCCGGGCTGCCATACTCGAAGTCGCGCTTGTCGCTGCGCACCGAGAAGCTCATGTCGCTCTCCTTCCAGGCGACGTCGAGCTGCCGCAGCAACCTCACGAAGTTCGGGTAGGTCCGCTCGTTGAAGACGATGAAGCCGGTATCCACCGGGACGTTCCGCCCATCCTCGGCCACGTCGAAGGTGTGGGTGTGGCCCCCGATGCGATCGTCGGCCTCGAAGAGGACGACGTCGTTCCGGCGCGAGAGCAGGTGCGCCGAGACGAGGCCAGAGATGCCGGAGCCGATGACCGCGATCTTCAACGGGAGCCTCCCGCCTTCACCAGCCGGTAGTGGGAAACCTGCCACTCGCGCCCCTCGTCGAATCCGAAGAGCTCGGCGCAGGCCAGGAAGAACATCTGCCAGCGGCGCACCTGCACGCGCGCCTCGGCGGGGGTGAGCGGGCCGAGCAGCGACGCCACGGCGGCATCGGCGTTCCGGAGAAGATTGTCGTGCCAGGCCTCCGAGGTTCTCGCGTAGTGCGTGCCCGGGACCACCCAGTGCTCCTGGAGGGAGAGGGGGCCGGCGACCCGCGGGAGAAGGTCGTGGGACGGCATCATGCCGCCGGTGAAGAAGTGGCGACCCATCCAGTCGTCGTCGGCGTCGGTCTCGAAGAGGTAGGCGAAGCGGGCGCTCGAGAAGACGTGGATGAAGAGCTTGCCGCCGGGCACGAGCCAGCCCGAGATTCGCCGGAAGAGCTCGGGCCAGTTGCGCATGTGCTCGAACATCTCCACCGAGACCACCCGGTCGAAGGTGCCGGGCGCCTCGAAGCGGTTCATGTCGCAGGTGATGATCTCGACGTTGTCGAGGCCGCGGCGGCGCGCCTCCTCGAGGATGAAGGCTCTCTGGCTCGCCGAGTTGGACACCCCAACCACGCGGGAGGCCGGGAAGTGCTCGGCGGCCCAGAGCGAGAAGCTGCCCCAGCCGCATCCGAGTTCGAGGATCCGGTGGCCGTTGGCGATCCCCGCCCGGAGCGCCGTGAGCCGCAGCATCGCCTCCTCGGACGCGTCGAGGGAGGTGACGCCGTCGGGCCAGTAGCCGCCCGAGTACTTCATGCGCGAACCGAGCACGGCCCGGAAGAAGGACGCGGGAACCTCGTAGTGCTGCTCGTTCGCCATCGCCGGGACCGGCGCGACGTCGCCGCCTTCCATGCCGGCGATGAAGCGGGCCAGGGCTGCTTCCCGGTCGGCGTGGCGCCGTTCCTCGTCGCGGATGCGGCTGCGCAGCAGCCGACGGATGCCCATTCGGACCACCGGCGACGGGACGAGTCCTCTCTCGGCTAGCGCGATTCCAAAGCTCATGACCGCGATCTAAATCGCCTCAAGTTGCTTTGCAAGCGATTTTATCTTGAAAAATATCAACAACAAAGATATATGCAGAGACGATATGAACGATTTACTCTCAAACGTCGAAGTGGGCCGCCTTGCGGGCGTGGGCCCGACCGCCGTGAAGCGCTGGGCAGACCAGGGGCTCTTGCCCTGCGTCCGCACGGCCGGCGGTCACCGCCGCTTCCAGCGCAGCGAGGTGGAGAAGTTTCTCCTGACCACTCGTGGCTCCAGCGCCAGCGCGTTCGTCGATCTCCTCCTCCAGACCGACGGGCTCGGAGTCGAGGCTCGCCTCCTGACCGAGCGCTCGCGGATGGGGTCGTGGCTCGCCGTGGTCGAGATGCTCGGCGAGGCTCTCGCGGAACTCGGCACGCGTTGGCGGGCCGGAACCGTCACCATCGTGCAGGAGCACCTCGCCTCGGGGCGGCTCTCCCGGGCGCTGGCTCGCATCGGAGACGCGCTCCCGGTCGCGCCAGGCGCGCCGCGGTGCATGCTCGCCTGCGCCGAGGGGGACCGCCACGCGCTCGGACTGTCGCTCGTCGAGGTGGCCCTGCGGGAGGCCGGATGGGCCACGCTCTGGGCCGGGCAGGACACCCCGGCAGCCGATCTGGCGGAGGTCGCGCGGCAGGGGGAGGCGGAGATGATCGCCGTTTCGGCGTCGGCCGCCTCGACCGAGCCCGAGGCCCTGCTGCGGCAAGCCCAGGTGCTGGGAGCGGCGTGCTCCAAGTCGGGGGTGGCGCTGGCGCTCGGCGGCGGCGGTGCCTGGCCGGAGCCCCCGCCCGGCGGCGAGCGCTTCCATTCCCTCGCTCAGTTCGTGGTCCGGGCGCGCGCGATGGCTGACGCCGCCTGACCTTGGCTACCCCGCCCTGGCCTCGACGGCCGGGACGCCCTCGAGCGCGCGGATCCGGCGCGATGCAAGTTCGAGATACCCCTGGTTCATCTCCACGCCCAGGAAGCGGCGACCGGCGCGCACGGCGGCCACGCCGGTGGTGCCGGAGCCGGCGAACGGGTCGAGCACCAGGTCGCCCTCGGTCGAGCTGGCCGCGATGACCCGCTCGAGCAGCGCCAGCGGCTTCTGGGTGGGATGCCGGCCGTGGAGCTTCTCGCGGGAGCCCGGGGTGGGCAGCGGCCACACCACCTGGGCGCCGCCGGGCTCGGGGCGCTCGGCCACCTCCCAGAGGTCGCGCATCTGCTTGCCGCCGTTCACCTGCTTCATTTCCCGGTAGTTGAACCGGTGCGCCAGCGGCTTCGACCGCATGGGCGAGGCCCAGAGCAGGATCTCGGTGGAATGTGTGAAGAACCGGCAGGCCAGGTTGGGCGCGGCATTGGGCTTGAACCAGGTGATGGTGTTGAGCAGGTGGAAGCCCAGCTCCTGCATCGCGTAGCCGACCGAGAAGATGACGTGCTGCGTGCCAGACACCCAGATCGTCCCGGAGGGCTTGAGCACGCGGCGGCAGGCCTGGAGCCATCCGCGCTGGAAGGCGTGGTCGGCCTCGACGCCCTGTGACTGGTCCCAGCCCCCCTTGTCCACGCGAACCCGGCGGCCGCCCTGGCAGGTGGTGCCGCCGTTCGACAGGTGGTAGGGAGGGTCGGCAAATATCAGGTCGACCGACCGGGGCGGCAGCTTCTCGAGGACCTCGAGGCTGTTTCCGAGGACCATCGCCCAGCCGGGGCCGCTCTCCTCGGTGCCCGGAAGGTCGTCCCAGTCGTGAAGATCGAGTCGGCGCGCCATTGCAACGCATGGTATGGGCGATATCGATCCTGTCCATTTTTCGATCCCCGGAGATCCTTCATCATGGCCGAAGAAACCCGTCCCCAGGAGAACCCGCTCGAGGGGCTCATCCGCCCCTGGTTCTTCCCGTCGTTCGGGCTCACCATCGTCGTGGGCGTCGCCGTCTTCTGGTTCACGGGAATGCTCACCGAGTCTGCCGTGGGCGGGATCGTGGCCGTGCTCGTGCCGCTCGTTCTCGGCCTCATGGTCATGCGCCCGGCGCTCTCGTCCTCGGTCGGCTCGGCGACTCGAGCCATGCTCTTCGCCGCCGCGATTCTCTCCTTCCTGGTCGCCGCGGTGCCCGCCTACGAGGCGGTCCATCCCGGCGAGCCGCGCTTCGTGGCCGAATTCAGCCGAGTCGACGAGGTGCAGGCCATCCCTCCGGGGAGCGAAGGGTCGGTCCGCCTGCTCGTCTCCACGCGCCTCGGTGGCTCGGCCGAGCCGGTGGTGACCTTCAGGCTGGGAGGATTCCAGACCCCCGTCACCGGGGAGCTCCGGCGCACCACCAGCTTCGCCCGGGTGGGGCGGGGTGGCCAGACCAAGGTCTCGCGCGACCACGACGCCGACTGGTTCGAGGCAAGGCTCGGGGCTGGCGTGAAGGAGATCCGGCTGGAGCGCGTCCAGGGCCTCACCGGTGCGCCTCTGCGGGTCGAGGTCTTCACCGACTGGCTCCCCCACGGGATGGCCTGGGTCCTCTCCATCCTGGTCCTGGCCCTCGCGGCGCTGGGCGAGGTACGGGCCGGGCGCGACTCGGGGGCGGCCATCGCCGCCGGCGTGGCCCTCGGGTTCGGCCTGGTGGTGAGCCACAACGTGACGCCGGGTCATGCGGTCATTCCCTCTCTCTGGGCCATCATGCTCGGCGCCATCCTGGGTGCGCCGGCCGCGGTGATCGTGCGCATGGCCATTCGCCGGCTCCTTCCCGCGATCGCGGTCCCGGACAGCCGGTAGTGTCTCGACGCGGATGGCGGGGGGCGCCACGCCCGGAATTCTCGACAGCCCGTTCGTGAAGGAGGCGGCGCTCGCCGCTGGCTTTCACAAGGTCGGGATCGCCCGGGCGGAGCCGCTCGACCCGGGGCCGCTCGACCGGATGCTGGCCATCGGGGCCGAGGCCGACATGGCCTGGCTGGGGACCCAGCGCGCCCTGCGGCTCGACCCGCAGCGGCTCATGCCGGAGGCGCGCAGCGTGGTCGCGCTCGCAGTGGCCCACTCCGGAGAGGCGGCGCCCACGCCCGCCGGCCACGCCGAGGTGGCGCGGTACGCGCGCGGCCGCGACTACCACACCGTGCTCAAGCGGAAGCTGAAGGTGCTCGGGGCCCGGCTCCGGGAGCGGGACCCCGAGGTGCGCGCGCTCGCCTCGGTGGACGTCGGCCCGGTCATGGAGAAGGCCTGGGCCGAGCGAGCCGGCATCGGCTGGATCGGCAAGAACGGCTGCCTCATCACCCCCGACCTGGGGAGCTGGGTACTTCTCGCCACGGTTCTCGTGGACCGGGATCTCGCCCCCGACGAGCGCCACCCGGAGCGCTGCGGGGAATGTGCCGCGTGCATGCCGGCCTGTCCCACCGGCGCCATCCCCGAGCCCGGCCTGGTGGACGCGCGGCTTTGCCTCTCCTTCCAGACCATCGAGCGACGAGGCACCGTGCCCGAGGGCGTGGCCGAGCGGGTCGGCCGCTGGGGATTCGGGTGCGACGACTGCCAGACGGCCTGCCCGTGGAACCGCGGTGCCGGCGCGGAGAGCGATCCGGAACTGCTGCCCGTGCGCCATCCGTCCCTCGACCTGCTCCCGCTGCTGCGCCTCACGCCCGACGAGTACCGGGCGCGCTTCTACGGAACGGCGATCGCCCGCGCAGGTCACGCAGGGCTCGTCCGCAACGCGGCGCTGGCCTCGCCCGCCGCCCGGGACGACGCCCGGCTCGAGCCGGAGCTGCGCCGGCTGGTCGGCAGCGAGCTTCCCGGGGTCGCCGAGGCCGCGGGCTGGGCGCTCCGCCGGATCGCGGGAAGGTCGGCGTGATCGAGCTCGTCATGCTGCTCCACTCGGCCCTTTCGGCCGGGACCTACCTCTTCGCGAAGCGGGCGCTCCTCGAGCTCTCCCCCTTCGAGGTCGCGCTGGCGCGGTTCACGCTGGCCGGCGCCGTCTACGCCGCGCTGCTCCTGCGCTTTCCGCAGAAGGTCACGCGCGCGGACCTCCTCCGCCTCACCGTGCTCGGCTTCATCGCCATTCCTCTCAACCAGGGGCTCTTCCTCTACGGCCTGTCCCTCACCACCCCGGGCCACGCGGCCTTGCTCTACGCCATGACTCCGCTCTTCGTCTTCGTCCTCGCGCTGCTGCGCGGGGAGGAGAGGTCGAGCCGGTGGAAGAGCGCGGGAATCGCCACAGCATTTGCCGGGGCGGCGGTGGTGCTGGTGGCACGCGGGCAGCTCTCTGGCCAGGTGGACGCCTCGAGCGCGCTCCTCGGCGACGTGCTGGTGCTGCTCGCGGTGGTGGCCTGGGCGGTCTACGCGGTCTGGGGCAGGCCCTACGTCCTCCGGTACGGCGTGGTGACCACCACCGGGATCACCATCGTCACCGGCACCCTGCTCTACCTGCCGGTAGGGATCTTCTTCTCCCGCGCCGCCGACTTCCGGGCCCTCTCCGCGGTGGGGTGGGGAAGCATCGCCTACCTGGTCGTCCTCACCAGCGTGGTCTCCTACCTCCTCTATTACTGGGCGCTCGCTCGCGAGGACGCGAGCCGGGTGGCCATCTGGTCCAACACCCAGCCGGTGATGACCGCGCTTCTCGCCTGGATGGTGTACGGCGACCGGTTGACCCCTTCCTTCGTGGTCGGCGGGCTGCTCGTCATCGCCGGCGTCGCCATGACCCAGCAGCGCCCGCCTCGGCGGGCGAATAGGATCCGGCCATGATGCTCGCCCAGAAGCTCGCCGCCGCCCGGACGCACGCCGCGGTGGGCCCCGTCGAGTCCCGTGGCGTGCTGCGCCTCGCCGGAAAGGGCGCTCGAGACTTCCTGCACCGGATGTCCACCCAGCATCTCTCCGCGCTGCCGCCAGGAGGAAGCGCATACGCGGCCTTCCTCGACACGCGAGGACACCTGGTCGGGGAGGGGCTCGTGGTGGCCCGCCCGGACGACCTGCTCTTCCTCACCGAGCGGGAGGAGGTGCCCGCGCTCCTCTCCCATCTCCGCAAGTACGTGCTCTCGGCTCCGGTGAAGGTGGAGGACGAGTCCCCGTCACTCGGGGTGATGACCGCGCTGGGGCCGGCCGGCGTCGAGATGGCACGGGCGGCAGCCGGCGACGCGGCGGTCGCCGCCACGCCGCGCCGCGGGGTCCCGGCCGTCGAGATCGTGGCCCAGGTGGAGCGCCTGGCGGAGATTCGCGCGGCGCTCCTCGCTGCCGGCGCCGCCGATCTCGACGACGCCGATCTGGAGGTCCTGCGCATCGAGGAGGGGATGGCACGGTTCGGCGCCGACATGGACGGAGAGCGGTTGCCCATGGAAGCCGCGCTCACCCGCGACGCCATCCACTTCCAGAAGGGCTGCTACCTGGGGCAGGAGGTGGTGCTTCGCGCCACCGTCCGCGGCCAGATCCAGAAGGGGCTCGTCCAGCTCGAGCTGCCACCCGGCGCAGGGCCGGGCACCATCCTCACGGTGGGTGACAAGGAGGTCGGGCGGGTGACGAGCGCCGTCGAGACCAGCCGGGGCCGGCTCGGCCTGGGTTACCTGCGCCGGGCCCACTGGCGCGAGGGCGAGCGGGTGAAGACTCCGGAGGGCGACGCGGTCGTCCTCCGGGTCCTCGTGCACGAGCCGGGATAGCCCCGGCTCGCCGCGATCCAGTCACTTCCGGAGCGGACAGGCTGCGACGGCCGTCGACGGATCGATGGCCGCGCCGCCGGTGATGATCTCCTTCACCAGCCCGTCCTGGCCGATGACGTAGGTGGCGCGGTTGGCCACGCCCAGGATCGGGATCTTCCCGGGGTACTGCTCGACGACGGTTCCCTTCTCGTCCGAGAGGAGGACGAACGGGAGCTTGAACTCGGCCTTGAACCTCGAGAGCGTCTCGATGGAGTCGGTGGAGACTCCGACGACCTCGGCACCCTTCTTCTCCACCTCGGCATACCGGTCCCGGTACGCTTGGTTTTCCTTGTTTCAACCAGGGGTGAATGCCTTGGGGAAGAAGGCGAGGAGCACGGGACCCTTCTCGAGAAGCTTCGAGAGGGTCACGGGCTTGCCTGCGGTGCCGGGAAGCGTGAAGTCCGGCGCCTTGTCCCCCACCTTGAGCGACGCCGACGCTCCGAGGAGCGCGGCCAGGATCGGGATGGTCATGAGAATCTGGTTATCCGGGCATGGCGCGCTGCGCAACGAAAGCGCTCCTTCGGATGTGCGATTGAATTCACGAGGAGGTGGCGATGAAGGCGATGGTGATGCGGGCCCACGGTGGCCCCGAGGTTCTCGAGATGGCCGAGGTGCCCGATCCGGTGGCCGAGCCGGGCCGGGTGGTGGTCCGGGTGCGCGCCGTCGCGCTCAACCACCTCGACATCTGGGTTCGCGCGGGCTGGCCCGGCCTGCTTCTGGACATGCCGCACATCCTGGGTTCCGACGTCGCGGGCGTGGTCGAGGCGGTGGGTCCCGGACTGGAGAGCACCGGCATCGCGCCGGGCATGGAGGTGGTCCTGAACCCCGGCCTCTCCTGCGGCCGCTGCGAGGAGTGCCTGGCCGGCCGGGACACCCTTTGCCGGAGGTACGCCATCCTGGGCGAGCACACGGCCGGGGGATACGCGGAGAAGGTCTCGGTTCCGGCGGCCAACGTGCTCCCCAAGCCGCGGGACATGTCCTTCGAGCAGGCCGCCTGCATCCCGCTCGTCTTCCTCACCGCCTGGCACGCGCTGGTGGCCAGGGCCCAGCTGAAGCCCGGGGAGACGGTGCTCATCCACGCCGCCGGCTCGGGCGTGGGCAGCGCCGGCATCCAGATCGCGAGGTTGCTCGGCGCGCGGGTCATCGTCACCGCCGGCAGCAAGGAGAAGTGCGAGAAGGCGCTGGCGCTGGGGGCGAACCACGCCATCGACTACGAGAAGACCGACTTCCTGAGGGAGGTGCAGGCCCTGACCGGCCGCCGCGGCGTCGACGTGGTCTTCGAGCACACCGGCAAGGTCACCTGGGAGAGGTCGCTGCTGGCGCTCGTGAGCGGAGGCCGCCTCGTCACCGTGGGTGCGACCACCGGCTTCGACGCGGTCACCGACCTCCGCCACGTCTTCTACCGGCAGCTCTCCGTCCTGGGCTCCACCATGGGCTCGAAGGCCGAGCTGTTCCAGGTGCTGCGCTTCGTGGGGGAGAGAAGGCTACATCCGGTGCTCGATCGCGTCCTTCCGCTCGCCGAGGCGAGGAAAGCCCAGGAGTTGCTGGTGCGGCGCGAGCAGTTCGGCAAGGTGGTGCTGGTGCCCTGAGCCGCGGCGGGCGTCACTTCGCGGGTGGAGAGGGGACCTGGCTGTCCTGGACCACGCGCCAGGCGCCGCCCGTCTTCTCCCAGATCACGAGGAAGGTCCCGGTCTTCCGGCTCTTCCCCTCGCCACTTTCCCAGGTGCCGATGGAGGCCTCCATCGTGCCGTCGCGGGAAGTGAGCGTGCGAGCCGCTATCCGTGCGCTTGGCCTTCCCGAGGCCGGCTCGAGCGACGCGTCGAGCGCGGCCATCCAGCGCCCGCTCGCGTCCTTCACCCAGACCGTCACGTAGCGACCCGGGGAGGGGTCCACGCCCTTCTCCTTCCACTCGAAGACCGCGTCGCCGACCGTCCAGCCCAGGTCGCCGGAGCCCGCGAGCCCGGAATCGGTGGGCTTCCAGCGCAGCGTCGGGCCACCGTCGGCGAAGTAGCGGGCCCACTTGTCGCGAATGGCCTCGCGTCCGACCTGGAGGTCCCCGCCGGAGAAGACGGCGTCAGGGGCGACCCGGGACAGGAACGCGGCCTGGTCCTTGGCGGCCAGCGACGCGGACCAGTCGGCGTCCAGCGAGGCGAGCTCCGGTGCCGGGCCTGCGGCGACGAGAACCGCGGCCAGGAGGGGAAGGGCGATCCGGGCGCTGGCCATATTTACTTTACGTGAATCGCACGCCGCGCCGGAGCTCGCGGAGCCGCTTCACGCGCTCCTCGACGGGCGGGTGGGTCGAGAGCAGGGCGGCGAAGGACCGCCCGTGGAGCGGGTTCACGATGAAGAGGTGGGCGGTGGCGGGACCAGCCTGCTCCATGGGCCGGGCCTGGTTGGCGCCCTCGAGCGCGAGCAGGGCCTGGGCCAGCGGTTCCGGGTCACCGGTCATCTGCGCGCCGGTGGCGTCGGCTGCGTACTCGCGCGACCGCGACACGGCCAGCTGGATGAGCATGGCCATGAGGGGCGCCAGGATGGCCCAGGCCAGGGCGCCGAAGATGTTGGAGTCGCGGCCGTCGCCGTCGCGAGCGCCCAGGCTGCCGAACATGCCGGCCCACTGGATCATGTGGCCGAGCGAGCCGATGAGTCCGGCCAGGCCAGCGGCGATGGTGGCGATGAGGATGTCGCGGTTCTTCACGTGGGAGAGCTCGTGGGCCAGCACGCCCTCGATCTGCCGCCGGTCGAGGATGCGCAGGATGCCCTCGGTGACCGCCACGGCGGCGTGCTCGGGGTTGCGCCCGGTGGCGAAGGCGTTCGGCGTCTCGGACGGGATGAGGTAGATGCGCGGCATCGGCATCCCCTCCTTCTTGGTGAGCCGCTCGACGATCTCGTAGACCTCCGGAAGCTCCTCCCGGGTCACGGGCTTTGCCCCGTTGGTCGCGAGCGCGATCCGGTCGGAGAACCAGTACATGGCGAAGTTCATGATCAGGCCGAGGGCGCCGAAGAGGAGCATCCCCTGGGCGCCGCCGACCATGTTCCCGAGGATCCCGAGCAGCGCGATGAGCCCCGCCATGAGGACGAAGGTCTTGAGGTAGCCCTTCGAGCCACCGATCTTCGGTGTCGGCGCCGAGGCGCCGCGGGTCGGGGTCGGTTCGTTCCATGCCATGGGAGGCAATCTAACCACCGCCCGAAGGGGGTCAAACGGAATCGGACAGCGCCGATCCCGGGAATTCCCGAAGGTCGTCCGAGAGTTAGCGTCGGGGTCCGGTCCGTGGTACACGCGAATTCGGGCGATATCGGAGGCGGGTATGGCGGCGAAGGCGGCGAGGGCAGACCAGGGTCAGAGACAGCTCGAGCTGGTGGCGGTGGCGCCTGTGCCCCCTGCGGCCGAGCCTCGGTTCGCCGCACCCCCTGAGGCCGAGCCGCGACGCCCCAAGCGCCGGGCCACGGCCGAGCAGATGGCCACCCGCCAGCGCGAGATCTCCATCTCCGAGTTCTTCACCAAGAACCGCCACCTGCTCGGCTTCGACAATCCCTCCAAGGCGCTCCTCACCACCATCAAGGAGGCGGTCGACAACTCGCTCGACGCCTGCGAGGAGGCCGGAATCCTCCCCGAGATCTCCATCGAGGTCCGCGACCTGGGCTTCGAGAAGTCCGGGGAGCTCACCAAGGGTGAGGGCCGGTTCGTGGTGGCGGTCGAGGACAACGGGCCGGGAATCGTCAAGGCACAGGCCCCCAAGATCTTCGGGAAGCTGCTCTACGGATCGAAGTTCCACCGGCTGAAGCAGTCGCGCGGCCAGCAGGGCATCGGCATCAGCGCCGCCGCCATGTACGGCCAGCTCACCACCGGCCAGCCCATCCGCGTCGTCTCCCGCACCGGCAAGGGCAAGCCCACCCACTCCTTCGACATCCAGATCGACACGCGCAAGAACAGCCCGGTGGTCACGCGCGACGAGGAGCTGCCCGACTGGCACCAGGAGCACGGGACGCTCGTCGAGCTCGAGATCGTCGCCAACTGGCAGGCCGGGCAGAAGTTCGTGAATCGCTACGTCGAGCACACCGCGCTCGCGAACCCGCACTGCACGGTGCATTACGTCCGGCCCAAGCAGCACCGCCTCTCCTTCCCGCGCGCCACCCAGGAGCTTCCCAAGGAGGCGCTGGAGATCCTCCCGCACCCGCACGGCGTCGAGCTGGGCGCCCTCATGACCATGGCGGGCGACTCCACGAGCCACGACGTGAAGGGGTTCCTGCAGACCTCGTTCAGCCGCGTCTCCTCGCAGGTGGCCAGCGAGATCCTGCGCAACGCCAGCCTCAAGGAGCGGCTGCGCCCCCGGCAGATCGCCGCCGACAGGGATCTCGCGGCGAAGCTCCACGCCGGAATCCAGGCCACGAAGATCATGGCCCCGCCGGTGAACTGCCTCTCCCCCATCGGCGACGCGCTGATGCGGCAGGGGCTGGTCTCCTTCCTCTCGGTCATCGAGACCGAGGGACCCGAGGGGGACGACGGCCAGCTCGACCTCGACCAGGTCGCGAAGAAGAAGGGGAAGGGCAAGGCAAGGGCCAAGGAGGCGCCGCCGCCGGAGCCGGTCGAGACCGAGGCCGAGGAGGGGGTCGAGAAGATCAAGGGGCACGACTACTTCATCGCCACCGTGACGCGGCCTCCCCGGGTCTACCGGGGCAACCCTTTCCAGGTGGAGGTCGGCCTGGCCTACGGCGGCAGCTGGCCGGCCGACAAGCCGGTCGAGCTCTTCCGCTTCGCGAACCGCGTGCCGCTGCTCTTCCAGCGCAGCGCCTGCGGCATCACCGAGGCGGTGGTGAAGACCGACTGGCGAAACTACCTGCTCAGCCACCCCAAGGGTTCGCTCCCGGTCGGCCCCATGGCGCTGCTCGTGCACATCGCGTCCGTGTGGGTGCCCTTCACCAGCGAGTCGAAGGAGGCGGTGGCCCACTACCCGGAGATCCTGAAGGAGATCCAGCTGGCGGCCCAGGAGTGCGGCCGCAAGCTCGCGGCCCACATCCGCAAGCGGCAGCACGCCGATTACCAGGCCCAGCGCCGCTCCATCTTCGAGCTCTACATCCACGAGGTCGCCCAGGCCATCGGCAAGATCGTGGGGCGCAGCCCGGACCCCATCCGCCGGGAATTCATGCGGGTGGCGGGGAAGGTCACCGAGGCCGACCTCGCGGCGCAGGACGCGAAGCAAGAGGAGGGCGGGTAGCCCATGGCGCGCATGGACGCGGTGTCGAAGAAGACGGTGGCCAAGATCGAGAAGCTGGCCGAGTCGGTCGTGCGGGCCGTGAAGGGGGGCGCCAACCCCTTCGTCGAGATCCCGGTGCGCAGCCTCGCCAACGTCCGCTTCAACGAGAAGAAGCGGGTGGTGGAGCTGGGGAACCAGCGGCAGAAGCGTTACTTCTTCAACGTCTCGATGGCGAAGAAGTTCATGCAGACCTTCCTGGTCTCGGACGCCTGCAAGGAGCTCATCGAGTCGGGGAAGACCACCAGCATCCGCGACCTCTACTACATCACCAAGCACACCATCGGCGACAGCAAGCAGAACACCTTCGAGGAGCAGGACGAGTCGGATCCCATCATCGAGGACATCGAGGTGGCGCTCGACACGCTGCGCGAGGAGCTCCACCTCTTCGCCTCGCGCAAGGGGACCATGGTCGGCCCCATCACCATCCGCGACTCGGGCGACACCATCGACCTTCGGCGCATGGGCTCGGGGGGCTGGGGCGTGCCCTCCATCGTCGAGGAGAACGTCATCCAGTTCGGGCGCCACGAGGCGAAGTACGTGCTGCTGGTGGAGAAGGACGCCGTCTGGAGCCGCTTCAACGAGGACAAGTTCTGGAAGCGCCAGAACGCCATCATCATCCACGGCGGAGGGCAGCCACCCCGGGGGGTGCGCCGGATGGTGCAGCGCCTGCACCGCGAGCTGAAACTACCAGTGTATGTGCTGGTCGACAACGACCCCTGGGGCTTCTACATCTACTCGGTGGTGAAGCAGGGCTCGATCAACCTGGCCTTCGAGTCGATGCGCATGGCGGTGCCCGACGCTCGATTCATCGGGCTTTCCTCTTTCGACAAGGTCGCCTACAAGCTTCCCTCCAACGTGGCCATCAAGATGGACGACGGCGACGTGGCGCGAGCCAGGCAGATGCTCGCCTACCCGTGGTTCCAGGCCAAGCAGTGGCAGAGGGAGATCCAGGAGATGGTGAAGTCCGGGGTGAAGTTCGAGCTCGAGGCGCTGTCGCGCCGCGGGATCTCCTTCATCACCGAGGAGTACCTGCCGACGAAGCTTCGCGAGAAGGACTGGATCGCCTGAAGCTGGACGGCCCGGGTTGACGTCGCGCCGGCGCTGCATACACTGCCGGCCCCAAGGAGGAACGAGATGGCGAATCTCCGCTCGAATCGAACGAAGCGCAAGGTGAAGAACCGCAGCAAGGTGAAGCGCACGGCCGCCAAGCGAGCCGGCGTGCGGTCGGTGAAGCGCAAGCGCAAGGCCAAGCGCGGCCCCCGGTAGTCCCGGGACTCCGGGCGCCGGGCGCGATCAACGCGCCTGGCGCGCCGGCGCGCGGTCGCCGAAGAAGGGCGCGCTGCGCTCCATCCAGCCGTCGAGCAGCCGGACCTCGCCCGGGGCCAGGCTGCGTCGCGCGATGGGGGGCAGGTCGTCCCGCACCGAGCGCACGCTCTCGTCGTAGCCCTCCCGCGAGAGGGTCCCCTCCACCAGCCGGAATCGCAGGAAGAGCAGCCAGGTCTGCACGACGTCGGTCATGCAGTAGGCGGCGATGCGGTCGATCGCCCCCGACTCGTACAGGGAGTGTACGTCGCGTCCGGCCACGCCCTCCTTGCCCGGCAGGCCGACCAGCTTGGCATAGAGGTCGAGCGGCGCGGCCGGCGAGGCGCGGCCGTTGGAGAGCAACTCCAGGAGGTCGAGGTGCTCCTCGGCCCCCTCGGCGCGCGCGCCCTGGAACCATCGCGGCGCAGGGACCCCCAGCTTGAGCGAACGGAGCTCGAGGACCGGCAGGTCGAACCCCCGGCCGTGAAAGGACACCACCGTCCGCCCCGCGATGCGCTGCCAGGTGCGGCGGAGGAAGGTGGCCTCGTCTGGCCCGCCCCGGTCGGTCCAGGCGGTGGCGTCGACCACCCGCACCACGCCGTCCCGCTCCTCGGCCTCGAGCGTGCACGCCGCCACCGGCCGGTGATACGGCGTGGGGAGGAAGTCGCTTCGACCGCCACTTCGCGTGCGGCGATCGTCGAGCAGGCGCCGGAGCTGATCCGGATACGGGCGCGTGGGCTCACCGTCCACGGCGGCGACGAGTTCCTCGTCTGGGACCGTCTCGAGGTCGAGGGCGAGGAATCGGCGCGGCGTCACGGGGAGGATGGTACGGGCCGGGTCTGACAGCGCGCCGTCACCCATGAGGGGTCTATCGGGCGGGTCCCCACCCGGCGCATACGAGACCCGGGAGGAAGAACGACATGGTCATGGTCGAGACGCGGGCTGCGGTGGCAGGAGAGCTGAAGAAGGCCTGGGGCTGGCTCCTGGCCTGGGGCATCATCCTCCTGGTCGCGGGGGTCGTCGCACTCGGCTACGAGTTCTCCGTGTCGGTGGTGACGACCCTGTTCGTCGGCGGGCTCCTGGTGGTCTACGGCGTGATCGAGGTCGTCCAGGCCTTTCGTCACCAGAAGTGGCAGGGCTTCTTCCTCTTCCTCATCGGCGGCATCCTCTCCATCGTCGCCGGCGCCCTCATCCTGGCGCGGCCGATCGCCGGCATGGAGGTCCTGACGCTCATGATGGCCGCCTACTTCCTGGTCCTGGGCGCGTTCCGGAGCGTCGGCGCCATCAGCAGCCGCCATCCCGGCTGGGTGTGGGGTTTGTTCAACGGGATCGTCTCCATGGTCCTCGGCATGTTCATCTGGAACCGCTGGCCAGAGTCGTCTCTCTGGGTGATCGGCCTCTTCGTCGCCGTCGACATGATCTTCCAGGGTTGGAACTACATCATGCTGGCGCTCGTGGCCCGGAAGGGCGCGCAGCTGGCCGCGCCGGCAGGCGGGCACTGACATGGAACTCATCCTCCGGCTCCTGCTCAACGCGGTCGCCCTCTGGGTGGCGATACGCCTCGTGTCCGGCATCACCTACGACGGAGGCTTCGAAAGCGTCGGGGGCGTCCTCGGCTTCCTCGGCGTGGCGCTGGTCTTCGGCATCGTCAACTCGTTCGTGAAGCCGATCCTCCAGTTCTTCTCGATCCCGTTCATCCTGCTCACCCTCGGGCTCTTCCTCTTCGTGGTGAACGCGTTCGCCCTCTGGATCACCTCCGGGATCTCCGGCTGGCTCGGGCTGGGCTTCCGGGTGAACGGGTTCGGGGCTGCCTTCCTGGGCGCGCTCGTGGTGAGCCTGGTGAACCTGCTCCTGTCCTGGTTCGTGGGGCGTCCGCACTAGCGCCTCGATCGAGGCGCACCGGCCACGCGGGGGTCAGCGCGGGAAGCTGTGCGGCGCGACGTCCTCGAACCCCTCGCCGTCGAGCGCCTGCAGGAAGGCCACCAGGGCCTCCACCTCCCGCGGCGAGAGCCGGAGCGGTTTCACGTCGGGTGACAGCCAGGGGTTGGCCAGGCCGCCACGGTCGTAGAGCTCCACCGCCTCGCGCAGCGTGGCCACCGAGCCGTCGTGCATGTAGGGCGCACGCCGGGACACGTCGCGGAGCGTCGGGGTCTTGAAGGCGCCGGTGTCCCGCGCCTGGCCCGTCACCTTGACCCGGCCCGGGTCTGCGAATCCGGTGGCCGGGGCGGCTCCGGGGGGCGGTGCGCGCCAGCCGACGCCCAGGTTGTGGAAGCGGGAGTCGGTCAGGTTCGGGCCCAGGTGGCACTGGTTGCAGGCGGCCTTCCCGAAGAAGACCTCGAGGCCCAGCTTCTGCTTCTCGTCGAGCGCGGCGGGGTCGCCGGCGTCCCAGCGATCGTACGCCGAGTTGCCGGAGAGGCGCGTGGCCTCGTAGGCGGCGATGGCCTCGGCGACGCGGTCCACGTCGATGCGCGGGTCGCCGAAGGCCTCGGCGAAGTAGCGCGCGTAACCCGGGATGGCGCGGACGGTGGCCTCGACGCCGGCGTGGGTCATGCCCATCTCCACCGGGTTCTCCATGGGCCCCTTTGCCTGGTCGGCGAGCGACGAGGCCCGCCCGTCCCAGAACCAGACCGGGTAGATGGGAAAGGCGGCGTTGAGCACCGGCGGGGCCTTGCGGTTGCCCTTCTGCCCCTTCACGCCGGTGGAGACCGGGTCGCGCTCGCTGAAGCCGGCCGAGGGTTCGTGGCAGGAAGCGCAGGAGACCGTGCCGTCCGACGAGAGGCGCGGGTCGTAGAAGAGCCAGCGACCGAGCCGGACCTTCTCCGGGGTGACGCGGGGCAGCAGGTCCGCGAGCTCGCCGGCGACGCCCAGGGGGGCGGCGGGCAGGGGACGCACCGGATTCTCGGCTTCCCAATCCGGAACCGCGGGGACGCCGGGAGCCGGCGAGGTCGTGCGGGCCTTGTCGGGCGCGCTGCAGGCCGAAGCGACGGCGAGGAACAGGACGGGCAGGAGGGTGCGCGACAAGGGCAGGCTCCGATCGCCACGGCCGCTGCCGAACCCTCCCGCGGCGCCGAGGCTCCAACCTGCGTATCATCATGACCCGGGCCCAGGAAGCGCTGAAAGGGGCCGACCCTTCGAGGGAGAGTGGCGATGGCCAGCAGCGAGAGGTGGAAGCGGGTGTGGAACTCCCAGTGGCGCACGGCCATCTTCGCCGGGGCCGGGGCGGTCGCCGGCGTCGTCTACTACCAGCTGGTGGGTTGCCAGGCGGGCGGAACCTGCGCCCTCACGTCGTCCCCCTGGCGTACGGCGGCCTTCTTCGCATTCGCTGCCGCGGTCGCGGGCTTCCCGCCGCGCGCGCCCGAGGCGAGCCCGGAGAAGGGCCGCCTCAGGTAGCAGATCCGTCGACCGGGACGGTTGGCGCGCCTACCACGACTCCTTGCCGTGGCACTTGTTGGTGCAGGTGCCCCTCGTTCCGGTCGGGCAACCCTTGAGGCCGCAGCTGTATCCAGCCTGGGCCCCGAGGTCGTTCACCCCGTTCTGGTGGAATGCCGCGACCGCGACCGTGCTCGTGTAGCCGGTCGGGTGGCACGCGTCGCAGCTCCGGTTCCGGTGGTCGCTGATGGTGTGCTTCCCGGTCGCCGGTGGGGCGCCGTGGCAGGACGTGCATCCGCCGCCGTCGGCCTTGCCATTGATGTGGCCGCCGTTCGGCTTGATCGTGCCGTCCGCATTCACCGACTGCGGGTGGCACTGGAAGCAGCTCGCCGCGGTCGGAGTGCCGGTGTAGGCGGGGTGGCCCGTGGGCGGCATGCCGTGGCACGCCGTGCACGTGAGCGGGGTCGTGCCGGTCCAGAGTGGCGTGGCGTTCGAGCCGGTGACCGAACCCAGGGTGAAGTTGCCGTGGCAGTAGGAGGCCGCGCAGCCCGCCGTGCCCGCATTGAAGGTGGGTGCGGCGCCGCCGGTCCTCGAGAGCGTGCCGAAGACCACCACGGACGCTGGCGGGTTGGTGGCGTGGGCCGAGTCGGCTGGCACCACGTGGCACTCGTTGCAGGCGATGGGAGGCATCAGGTAGCTCGCGGTCGTCGGGTTCAGGTGACCCAAGTGCGCGCCGACCGCGTAGGCGGGTGCGCTGGCGGGCGCGACGGGAGGTGCCGAGGCGAGGTTCCCGTCGGTGCCGGCCAGGTTGCCCTTGCGGGTGGCGTCGCCGTGGCAGGTCGTGCAGCCCACCGCAGAGGTGTCGTTCAGCCCGTTCAGGTGACCGCGGTCGACCAGGTTGATGGACCCGTTGGCGTTGA
>Ga0209253_10001409_pt1 | contig 21057 bp, 18 predicted proteins | sample FrelakmetBRP12BR_FD_187145 | JGI IMG/M metagenome (GOLD analysis project Ga0209253, IMG submission 187145) | Freshwater lake sediment microbial communities from the University of Notre Dame, USA, for methane emissions studies - BRP12 BR (SPAdes)... | ecosystem: Environmental > Aquatic >...
CCTCTTCATACTGGAATCAGCCCTACAGGAAAGGGGGAGAAAGATGGATATTTTGTGGTTGGTAAATACAAATAGCTTTCTACTCATCATTTTGATCCTGATGGTTTCCTATCTCATCACGCAGGTGAATGCCTTGATCCGTTTCCTAAGAAGGGAGTAACAAGGCTGTGTGCTTCAGATGAGAGAAGGAGTGATGGAAGGAATCAGAGCAGACGGCATCGGAAACGCTCAGACTCCGTCGACACGGTCATTTCAATTTCCACTGAGTTCCGGAAGGGGCATCCTCCAAGAGAATCCCCTCGGCAACAAGGGTATTGCGAATCTCATCCGCCCGTTTCCAGTCTTTATTCCTTCTGGCCTGATTCCGTTCTTCAATCAATCTTAGTATCTCGTCCTCTGAGACCTTCAGTGTTTTCAGCCCCTCTCTTTTCTGCACCTCCAGATATCTCTGCGGGTCTTCCCTAAACAGTCCGAAGATCCACCCAAGCTTGGAGAGCTGGTCGAAGCCCTGCTTCAAGATGGACGCGATCCCTTCGGTGGGACGACCTTTCGAAAGGTTGAGCAGACTGTTCAAACTGGTTTGGAGATCATGGAAGTGCCCTATGGCCAAGGCCGTGTTGAAGTCATCATCCATTGCTTCTTCCACTTTGGTCTGAAAGGATTCGATAGCCTGACGGCACTGGCCAAGGAGGGAAACATCCAGTTTATCCTGACGAGGGACGATCGGTCTGGCCATCTCTTCCTGGAGACCTCTCAGGGTGATATAAAATCGGTTCAACCCGGACTTGGCTTCGGAAAGGCTGTCCTCTGAAAAATCCACCGGGCTTCGATAATGCTGAGAAAGAAGAAAGAGCCGAATCACCTCAGGATGCCATTGTTGAAGGATCTCTTTAATGGTGAGAATGTTTCCAAGGGATTTCGACATCTTTTCTTTGTTGATGTTGACAAACCCATTATGGATCCAGGTTCGAACGAACGTCCTACCGGTGGCGGCCTCGGATTGAGCGATCTCATTCTCATGGTGAGGGAAGATAAGATCCCTTCCGCCGCCATGAATGTCGAACGTTTCTCCCAGGTATTTTTGACTCATCACAGAGCATTCAATATGCCACCCCGGCCTCCCCTTTCCCCATGGACTTTCCCAGAAAGGTTCCCCGGGTTTACTCGCCTTCCAAAGCGCAAAGTCGAGGGGGTTCCTCTTCTTCTCGTCCACTTCGACCCGGGCCCCCGCTTGCATCTCATCCAAATTTCTCTTCGAGAGCTTTCCGTACTCCTGAAATTTCTCGACAGAGAAGAAGACATCTCCACCGCTCGGATATGCGTATCCCTTCTCGACGAGGGTGGAGATCAGCTGAATCATTTCCGGGATGTGATCGGTGGCGCGTGGTCCGATCGTGGGTTTCTCCATACCGAGGCTTCCCATGTCACTGTCGAATTCGTGGATGTATTTTTCAGCAATCGTTCGGTAGTCGACCCCATTCTCATTCGCGCGTTTGATGATCTTGTCATCGATGTCGGTATAGTTACGAACATAGGTTACTTCGTAGCCGCGATATTGGAGATAACGGTAGATAGTGTCAAAAACGATCGTTGACCGAGCATGCCCAATGTGGGACAGACCATAAACCGTGACCCCGCAAACATACATGCCTACTTTGTTACCCTGAAGAGGAACAAAGTCCTCTTTTCTGTCTGTCAGGGTGTTGTAAATACGAAGAGCCATCATTGCACCTCAATGGTTGGGCTTATCCGGATTATCCTGCACTCCCTTGATTTCAGCTTCCCAAAAGAGAAGATCATTCTATTTGGATATTGGACAGTTAAATTTTGATATTGTCTGGACCTTCGTCCTTAGAGTTTAGGATTTTATCCAGTCAAGTTATTTCCAATGCCATTCTTAGTCTCTTGAGGATCCGTTCCTTGCCAAGGAGGGGAAAGGTCTTGATCAACTCCGGTCCTTTCGTCCTCCCGGTGATGCCTGCTCGAAGAGGTGCGTAAAGTTTTTTGCCTTTCCGTCCCGTCTTCTTCTCCATTTCAGCAACCAAGGATGGCCAACCCTCCTGATCGATGCTCGGAAAGCCCTCCAGCGCACCGAGAACCGAGCCGAGCGTTTCCCGATGGGTGGAATCCAATAGGATGGCTCTCGCTTCCTCATCAAAGAAGAATTTTTCGTCAAAGAAGATCCCCAGGTATCCCTTGACGTGAGAAAGAATCCCCAAATTATCTTTGACGGCGGCTGCGACTTGGATGAGGTAGCTCCGATCGACTCGATCCACTGATAGCCCCTCCTTTTCAAGGTAAGGGAGCAATAATTCCGAGAGTTCACGATCGTCCTTGTTTCGAATATAGAAGCTATTCAGCCATTCCAGTTTCTTGAGGGAATGGATCGGAGCGCTCCTCGAAAGGACGCTGAGTGAAAATTCTTCCGCGATCTTTTCAAGGGGCAGAACCTCCTCTCCGGAAGGAGAGGTCCAGCCCAAAAGGACCAGGTAGTTTAACAGGGCTTCAGGGAGAAAACCATCTTCCCGGTATTGGGAAACGGCCGTCGCGCCGTGACGTTTGCTCAAAGGAGATCGGTCTGGGCCGAGAATGAGAGGATGGTGGGCGAACGCCGGCGGCTCCCAACCCAGGGTCTGGTAGACCATGATCTGCCTCGGCGTGTTTGAAAGATGATCCTCTCCCCGAATGACGTGGCTGACGTGCATGGAATGATCGTCGATGACGCAGGCAAAATTATAGGCCGGCATGCCATCCGAACGGACCATGATAAAATCACCTATGCCCTCAGAGGCGAACTTCATCTTTCCGTGGATCAAATCATCAAAAAGGATGGATCCCCCTCCCACACGGAAGCGAATGACGGGCCGGTGGCCCTCCGATTCCATGCTGAGGATGTCTTTCTCGGAGAGGGAGCGACATTTTCCATCGTATCGAGGCATCATCCCTTTCGAAAGCTGATGTTGTCGAAGCGATTCCAATCGTTCAGGTGAACAGAAGCATTTATAAGCCCTGGCTCCGTTGAGCAAACGTTCCGCATGGTCCCGATAGAGAGGGAGTCGCTGGGATTGACGATAGGGCCCCTCGGCCCCATTCTTGTCAGGGCCTTCTTGCCAATGAATCCCCAGCCACTGAAGGTCTTCGAGGATCCGGCCCAGAAACTCTTCCGTCGACCGTTCCAGATCCGTGTCTTCAATGCGAAGAATGACCGTTCCCCGGTGGTGTCTCGCGAAGAGAGAGTTGAAAAGGGCCGTTTGGGCATTTCCAATATGAAGGAGGCCAGTCGGAGAAGGGGCAAATCGGACTCGGACGGCGGATGCCATTCAACCTTCTCCCAGGAGGGCTATCGCGTACGCAGCGATCCCTTCACCTCTGCCTGTGAAGCCCAGTCCTTCGGAGGTGGTGGCCTTCACACTGACCCTCCTGGATTCCATCTCCAGGACACCCGCAATCTCTTGGACCATCCGAGGGATCGCGTCGGAGAGTTTCGGCCTCTGAGCGACGATCGTTGAATCAATATTCACAATATGAAACCCCTTCTCTCGCACCAAACTTGCAACCCTTTTCAAAAGGAATGTGCTCTTGATCCCTCTGTACTGAGGGTCTGTATCGGGGAAGTGTCTCCCGATGTCGCCTTCCCCGATCGCTCCCAACAGAGCATCACACATAGCATGAAGGAGTACGTCCGCATCGGAATGCCCGTGGAGTCCTTGCAGGTAAGGGATTTCCACCCCTCCCAAAACCAAGGGGCGACCGGAGACCAGTGGATGGACATCGTAACCAAAACCCACTCTCATTCGCTATCTCTCCTGCCTGGTTCACCTTCCTTTGTCAAGGTCACTTTTTCAAAAAGGCCCCGCTCCTGGATCAGAAGATGGGCGAGCAGAAGGTCTTCAGGGGTGGTAATTTTAATATTTGAGTAAGATCCCGGGAGGATGTGAACCTTCACACCCAGCCGTTCGACGAGGGAGGCATCGTCGGTCCCGATGAACCGATCCTCGGTCGCCCGACGCAAGGCTTCTTTCATGACTTTTGTTTGAAAGGTCTGAGGCGTTTGGATCTGCCAGATCGATTCCCTATCTAAGGTTTTGAGAACCGTGCCATCGGGGTGAGCCATCTTGAGGGTATCTTTGAGGGGCACCGCGAAAATGACCGCCTGAAAACGAATGGCCGCATGGATGGACTCCTCGATCATCTCCCGGGTGACGAACGGTCGAACCCCGTCATGAATCACGACAATGTCGATGCCTTCCGAAAGGCCATTCATTCCGTTTTTGACAGAGTCCTGTCTCTGCGGCCCTCCAGGAAGGATCTGAGAGACCTTCCGATAATAATATCGTTCAACGATCTCTCTGGCAGAATACTCCAGATCCTCCTGGCCAACCACCAGGACGATGGATCGTATGAGGGGACAGGTTTCGAATTTATCGAGCGTGTGAGCCAGGATGGGTTTCCCGGCCAAGGGAAGGAACTGCTTCTTCCTCTCTTCCATGAAGCGGCAACCCTTCCCTGCAGCAACAATGACCGCGTCAGCCTTCATCGGTTCATCCGTCAGGTTCATGTGTTCCATCCTGGAGTGAAGGGGATCAATAATTGCTGTTCAGAGGGACATCTTCCTTGCCTCTCATTTCTCTGCCCCCCTCTTCCTTCAGACGAGCAAAGATCATTCTCCCCGCTGGAGTCTGAAGGACGCTGGTCACCGTGACATCCATCGTTCGGCCAATGTTCTTTCGTCCGTTGTCGACCACGATCATCGTCCCGTCATCCAGATAGGCCAGCCCTTGGCCTGATTCTTTTCCCTCCTTCAAAATCTTCACATTCATCTCTTCTCCGGGGAGAACGACGGGCTTGAGGGAGTTTGCCAGTTCATTGATGTTCAATACAGCAATCCCTTGGAGCTCTGCCACCTTGTTGAGATTGGAATCGTTGGTGACGATCTTCCCGTGCACCTCCTTGGCCAATTCAATGAGCTTGGCATCGACCTCCTTGATCGAGGGGTAGTCCGTATCGACGATCCTCACGTCGATATCAACCTGTTTCTGGATGTGCCGGAGGACTTCCAACCCCCGTCTCCCTCGGGTTCGTTTTAACGAATCGGAGGAATCAGCAATGTGTTGCAGTTCGCCGAGGACAAACTGGGGGATGAGGAGGGGGCCCTCCACGAAGCCCGTTTCTACGATGTCGGCAATCCGACCGTCGATGATTACACTGGTATCCAGGATCTTTGCATTCTCGCCGCGGGGCAGGCCTTTCGAAAAAGGCTTCCATCCAGGCCAGTGGATTTCCTCCCCTTTTTTCAAGCCGATCCGAAGTCCCATATATCCGCAAACCCCGTAGAGGGAGCCGTAAAGAGGAAGGGTGAAATGGAGAGGGTTCCATAGACCCGAGAAAAAGACCTTTGAGATGAGATTGGCAACCATGATTCCAAGAAACAAACCTACAAAACTGCCGATGAGGCTTCTCAAGGGGATCCTTTTAAGCCTGTTCTCCACGAAGAACGTGACGGCTGCGACGAGACAGCCACCCAGGAGCCCCCATAGGCCCGCGAGCGGAGAGGAAGAAAGGCTGCTAGCAGAGGTGTACCCACTCACACCACAGATGACAACTAATACAAAGCGGAGAATCCATGCGCCCATGCGATTCACCTCCTTTCAACTCGTTTTCGAAAGGTCCATTGACGGAAAGCAGGATGGAGGGCTTCCAATTTACTGACTGAGCAATCCCAGATGGGTCGTCGAGGAGAGTTAAAGGATGGCACGACCCTCACTTGATCCTAGAATTCTTTGCCGAAGATGGTTCGGATTTCTTTCACGATATCCGATTCCTTGACATCTCGCACGATCGCCAACTCTTTGATCAAGAGGTTCTTTGCCGTATCCAGGATTTTTCTCTCGCCAAAGGAGAGCTCTTTTTCGTTTTTCAGAAGATGAAGGTCCCGGATCACCTCTGCGATTTCAAAAATGGACCCGGTGTTGATCTTTTCCATATACTCCCGGTAACGTCGATTCCAGGTCTGAGTATCGATCTCTACGTCTCGGGCCTTTAAGATTTGGAGGACCTTGGGAATCTCCAATTTTCGGATGACCCCTCTCAACCCCACCGCATTGTCTCTGGGGATCATGATCGTCAGGCCATTGTCCGTAATTCGGAGGATATAGAACATCAATTCCGAGCCGGAAATCTGCTTGGTCTCAATGGACTCGATCACTCCTACTCCATGACCCGGGTAAACCGCTTTATCGCCGACCTGGAACATAGAATTTAAAACCCCCTTCCCGTGATTTTCTAAATCTACTGCGTGGGTTGTCTGCTTCCTATTGATCATGGGTTCCTCCAAAAAAGCTGTGTGAGTCCCTCGTGAACTTTACGTCCCTCACCGTTGGGCGAGTTTCAGAATGTCATGCATCTCCGGTTTTCTTTCGTCCACCGGCTTTGCAATTGAAGCGTCCATTCCCAGGAAAGCAGAAATCCGAATCTGCGCTCCTGGTGTTGTCGATCCCCCCGAGTCTGCAGGGTGAAATACCTCCAACAGGTCTCCCACCTTCAGGCCGGTCAGTTTCCCAGCATTGAGGTAGAAGTCTTCGCCTTCCACTTTCACGATCCGGCAGGACCAGTCCAAATCGTCCAAAGCTCGGGACAGTTGTCGACCGAGTTCGGCCAGAGTGAAATCCATCGCCTTGAGCATCGCCTTCTCTTCAGAAAAGGATCCCTTTTCCTGGGACGCCAAGATCGGGTTATTGGCGGAGAGGGTTTTCAGGGTCGTTGCTGAGAAGGTATCTAACACCCTCACCTCCACCTTGATGATGGCCGAGGCCTTTTCATCGGCACCGCCTGTCTTTGAACTGAAAACATAGGGTCCTGATAGATCTCCAACGACCAGGGCTTTTACGCCGAAGACTTCGTTAAGCAGAGAGAGCGCTTTGGGTGTCTCCATGTCCCGTCTGGGGATGCCTCTGGCTTCAAGAAAATCTTTGACCCTCTGATAATCAATGAAGAGGACCCTCTGAGATCTTTGGTCCAATTCTTTCATCAGCCTCTGTGCCATCCAATCGCCAAAGGTTTCATCCGGGTTGACGGTTCGATCGTCGAAATAGGCGATGACCGTCTTATTCTTCAGGCGAGACTCCAACGGCTCAGGAGAAACCGAGAGTGTTTCAACCTCTGAGGTTGAGAGGGCTGGCTTCTTCGCAACAGGTAATTCCTTGGAGGGTATCTCTTTGGAAGGAAGGGAGGCTGTCATTGTCTCTCTTTTCGCAAGGTATTCATCCACAGGGACATAAAGGTTCCTGGGTTGATCCTTCCCCTCCGTGGCTTTCGGATTAACGACCTTGACATACTCCTGCCCGTCGATAAGGACGACCTCTTTGTCTACCAATTCCTTTATCTTTGCCTTGTGAGGGGGGCCTTTCTTAAACGGAAACCAGGATGGTGTCGAACAGGCAAAGGCAAGAAAAAGAATAGCAAGGAGAGCCAAAATGGGTAGACGGAAAAACATACCTCTCGGATCCATTTTTCTCCTGCAAAATCAATAGGATTATTATAGCTGAAAGATGGGAAAAAATCAAACCCAATTTTGGGGAGGATGGATCTCCAAGGCGTTACTCCGCGGCTGACAGGAAGGCCACGATTCTGGAGAGATCTTCTGGAGTATCTACATGCAGGGATGTATAGTTAACCAGGACGACTTTAATCCGGTAACCGCATTCAAGGGCACGAAGTTGTTCAAGTTTTTCAATTTCTTCCAAGGGGGTTGGCCTCATTCTGGAATATCGGAGTAGAAACTGCCGGCGATATACATAGACACCGATGTGTTTGAAAACCTTTTTGAGTTGGAGCTTCCCTCGCTCGGCTGGGTTTCGAAGGAGTCTCTCAAAATGAAGGCCCCGTGGAAAGGGGATGGGGGATCGGGAAAAGTAAAGGGCAAAATTCTTTTGATCGGTGACGACTTTCACAACATTTGGGTTGACCCAATCCTCGAGATCCTCCATGCTTGTCATCAACGTTGACATGGGGATCGATTGATCGGTGAGCAGGGGACGGATGGCCTTGTCGATCAGACGGCCCTGAATCAGGGGTTCGTCTCCCTGGACGTTGACGATGATTTCTGCCTTGAGCTTTCGAGCGACCTCCGCGATCCGGTCTGTCCCGCTCGGGTGAGCGGAGGAAGTCATGACCGCACGCCCGCCGAAACGCTGGACTTCTCGAACGATCCTCTGATCATCCGTCGCCACGAGGACCTGTTCAGTCAATCGCGATTGGCATACCCCCTCATAGACCCGTTGGATCATCGATTTTCCGAGAATATCGACCAGAGGTTTCCCTTCGAAACGGGAAGAAGCATAACGAGCAGGGATGATGGCAACCACCTTCATGAGGGCTCCTTGAGACAGAGGAGGGTCGATTGACAAAACTTCGAAATTTGTGTCAAGTTCAACGGCTCCGGAAATTTCCGAAGAGGCTCTAATAAGTGGGTCGAAAGAGAATCATCCTCACGCATCCGAGGGGCGCAAACCATATTCCTCTGCACTCTCCTTGAACCCTGGAAGTGCCCCTTCGATCACTTTCCTCTCCACGCAGTAGGCAATCCTGAAGTAACCCGGTTTCCCGAATCCCCTTCCCGGAACGGTCAAGATTCGTTTCGCCTGGAGCGCTTTGATAAAAGTAAGGTCATCCTCAATGGGGGCTTTCGGAAAAAGGTAGAAAGCACCCTGAGGTTTCACCACCTGGTAACCGAAGGATCTCAGCGCCCGGTAGATGAGATCTCGTTTCTCTTCGTACTCCCTTACATTGACAGAATTCCTTTGGAGCGGAGCAACCAACCTTTGCATCAAGGCTGGAGCGTTAACAAAACCGAGGGTTCGATTGGCGAAAATGAGGGCGGCCATCATCTCATCCACTGCTTCGCAGCGAGGGTTTACAGCGACATAGCCGATCCTCTCTCCGGGAAGAGCAAGGTCTTTTGAGTGAGAAGTCACCCGCAGGGTATGGGGGTAGTAGTGGAAGGCGGCGGGGAGCTTGAACTGGTCGAAGACGATCCGTCTGTAGGCTTCATCGGTAATCAGATAGATCGTTCGACCCAGCTCTTGACTTTTCTTCTTCAAGAGTCTCCCAAGACCTTCAAGAGATTTTTCATCGTAGACAACACCCGTCGGGTTATTCGGGGTGTTGATGAGAACGGCTTTCGTTTGCTTGCCAATGGCGTGTTCAATCGCCATGAGGTTGAGGGAGAAATCCTCATTCGTTTCTACTAAACGAAGCTGCCCTCCCGCATTGTCGATGTAGAATTTGAATTCCATGAAGTACGGGGAAGGGACGATGACCTCCTCTCCTTCGTCCAGGATGGCCTTGAGGGCCACATTGAGGCCACCCGCTGCCCCGACGGTCATCACGAGATGCTTCTCCTCGAAGGGCAGCCCTGTCTCCTCCGTCAGGAATTGGGCAATCAGCCTCCTCGTTTCGCTGTAACCGCTGTTGGGCATATACCGGTGCATCCCGATGACCGGGTGATCGGCAAGAGCCTTCAGCGCTCTCTTCAGGGAAGGAGGAGGCTCCAGTTCAGGATTCCCAAGAGAGAAATCGAAGACTTTCTCCGCACCATGAAGCCGTTTGAGCTCCTCTCCCTCCTCGAACATCCTCCTCACCCAAGAGGAGTCTTCCATGGCGTTTCTCACTCTGTTTGAGATGGTCATGCTTGTTTCCCCTTTCTAAGAATTCTTTCAGATCTACGATAGAAAAATAAAAAGCCATAGAGGAACCCCTATGGCTAGAAATAAAAAAGCCATGGGGCTTCAGGCCACCCATGGCTTCCTGTCCCGGTTTGGAACAAGGGTCAAGGGTGACTACTGCCAAAATAAAAATAAAAAAAGTAGAAGTTTACAAAACTCATCATACGATTGCCTTTCGCAAATGTGAACATATTCAATCAAGTTTGTCAAGGTCTATTTGACATTTCTAAAAAATCCCTTTAATATTCGGTGGATGCGTGCAGAGCCCCGTTTTCAAAGGGTAAAGCATTCGAGCAGTCGAAGATGAAGTAGGACCTAGGATGGCCAAGGACAAGCGACTCATCCGAACAAGAAATATCGGGTTCATGGCCCACATTGACGCCGGGAAAACGACCGTCACGGAAAGGGTTCTCTTCTACACGAAGAAGATTCATCGCATGGGCGAAGTGCACGACGGAACAGCTGTCATGGACTGGATGCCCCAGGAACAGGAAAGGGGGATCACCATCACTTCTGCGGTCACGACGGTGGAGTGGAAAGGATACACGCTTCACATCATTGATACCCCCGGCCATGTCGACTTCACCATCGAGGTAGAACGATCTTTGCGCGTGTTGGATGGCGTGATTGCGATCTTCTGTGCTGTGGGTGGAGTGGAACCTCAATCGGAAACGGTATGGCATCAGGCGGATAGGTATAGGGTCCCCAAATTGGCCTTCGTCAACAAGATGGACCGGATTGGTGCCAATTTTCACGGGACGGTAAAAATGATGATCGATCGGTTGGGCGCCTATCCCCTCATCCTCCAAATTCCGCTCGGGACGGAGGACCGGTTTATCGGAGTGATTGATCTGATCCGGCTCAAGGGGGTTGTCTGGGACGAACACAGTCTGGGTGCCGATTTCAGAGAGATCTCCATTCCGAAGGAAGCCCAAGAGGAGGCCCTCCTTTACCGATCCAAACTCATTGAGTCGCTGGCCGAGCTGGATGGGCGACTCATGGAGAAGTACGTCAACGAAGAAGAGATTTCAGAAGTGGAGATGAAAGAGGCCATCCGAAAGGTCACCCTTTCCATGCAAGCTGTCCCGGTTTTGTGTGGTGCTGCTCTTCGAAACCAGGGGATTCAACTTCTCATCGACGCCATCGTGGATTACCTCCCTTCCCCTTTGGATATCCCATCCGTGGAAGGGACGAATCCATCGACGGGAGAAACCGAGAAACGGATGACGGAGAACGAGGAGTCCCTCAGCAGCCTCGCTTTCAAGGTGATGATGGATCAGGGAAGGAAACTGGTCTATGTTCGAATTTACTCCGGGGTGCTCAAAGTAGGACAGGAGGTGTATAACCCGCGGTTGAAACGGACCGAGAAGATCTCCCGGATTTTTCAGATGCATGCGAACCAGCGCACTCGGGTTGAGGAGGCGAAGACCGGAGAGATCGTGGCGATCATGGGATTGAAGGATACCACCACGGGGGATACCCTGTGTGATGCGGCCCATCCAATGCTCCTGGAATCGATCGACTTCTACAAGCCGGTGATGTCCGTGGCCGTGGAGCCTCTGACGAACCAGGACCAGGACAAACTGGTTGAATCCCTGGAGAAGTTGAGTGAGGAAGACCCAACGTTTCATGTCACCTTGGACGAGGATACGGGACAGACCATCATTTCCGGGATGGGTGAACTGCATCTGGATGTCCTGGTGAATCGGCTTCTGACGGAATATCACTTGAAGGTTCACGTCGGGAAGCCGCAGGTCGTCTACCGAGAAACGGTGGAGAAGGAAGCGGAGGCCTCTGCCAAGTTTGACAGGGAGATAGAGGACGTCAGGCAATATGGCGAGGTTTCCCTAAAGGTGGCGCCTAATCGCCGTGGGAAGGGAGTTGCCTTTGACCCTGTGATTCCGCAAGGAGCCCTGTCACCGGAAGAGCTTCTGTCCATCGAGACAGGGGTGCGGGAGGCCTCCACGGTGGGCGTGATCCTGGGGTATCCGTTGACCGACCTTCATGTGACGTTATTAAAGGCGCAAACTGATGCCAACCATTCATCCTCGCTCGCGTTAAAGATCGCGGCCGCCAATGCATTGAAAGAAGGTTGCCGGAAGGCAAACCCTGTCTTGCTGGAACCGATGATGGAAGTGAGCGTTGTTGTTCCAGAGGAGTTCATGGGGGAAGTGCTGGGTGATCTGAAGGCAAGAAAGAGCTCCGTAGAGGCGATCGCCCCCAAGGGAAAGGTGGCCCTCATCAGTGCCATCTCCCCTCTGACACGGATGTTCGGTTACTCCACGGCTTTGAGGTCCCTGACCCAAGGCCGGGGGACCTTCACCATGCAGTTCTCTCACTATGACAAAACTGTTTCTTAAACGGCTGATGAAAAACGTCCCTGCCTGCCCCGCCCTCGGTCGGGACCGGGGCCGGCAGGCAGGGGGCCTTGCATCTCGGCGTTTTGGTTCAGCCTCCAGGAAGCTTTTATCTTACATGCCCCGTCGAGTGCAAAAACGCCCAATGGACGAACAAGTCTTAAGGCTTCTGAGAAAGAATCCCTCAGGTTTTGTGTCGGGACAGGAGATCAGTCGCCATCTGGAAGTGACACGGACGGCTGTTTGGAAGAGGGTGAAGTCCCTGCGACATTTGGGATATGAGATCGAAGCGTTCAGACGTCTAGGATACCGACTGGTTCGATCTCCGGACCTCCTCACCCCCTGGGAGATTTTGCCCATCCTTAAGACGAAATGGATGGGAAAGAAGATTCGTTATTTTCGGACGATCGATTCAACGAATTCGGAGGCCTATCAGCTAGCTCTCAGGGGTGCCAAGGAAGGGGAGATCGTGCTCGCTGAATCACAGGAGAGGGGCCGGGGAAGGGTGGGAAGGCAGTGGTTCTCCCCCTCTTCTTTGAACCTCTACCTCTCGGTGATCCTGCGACCCAACCTTCCTCCTCATCGAGCCTCCCTCCTCACTCTCATGGCGGCTGTGGCGACGGCCGATGCCATCGAAACATTTGCGGGTCTTCATCCGACGATCAAGTGGCCCAACGATATCCTCCTCAACGGCCGTAAGATCGCAGGTCTTCTGAATGAGATCCATTCTGAGACGGACCGGATCCATTTTGTCGTTCTCGGTATCGGCGTCAACCTCAACGTGGATAGGCAAAGGTTCCCCCAGGGGATTCGCGACGGGGCGACTTCGCTTAAAGAAGAGATGGGGCAGAAGATTTCAAGGAAAGCTTTCCTCGCAATTCTCTTGGAATCGCTGGAGAAGTGGTATGGCGTTTTCCCAAAAGACGGAGGAGCTTCCGTTCTGAATGCATGGAGAGATCGAGCCCAGATTGCCGGGAAGCAAGTGAGAATCTCGTCTTTTGATGAGGTGCTCGTGGGACGGGCCGTCGATGTCGATTCAGAGGGAGCCCTCCTTGTACAGATGAGAAACGGACAGCGGAAGCGCATCGTGGCAGGAGACGTGGATTACACAGGGACAAAAGCAGCGGGGGGAACCCCAGGGGCAAAGCGCCAAATCCCAAGCAACAAATGACAAAATGACAAACAGATTCGAATCCCGAATGACCCAGTGGCCCAATGGAGTTTTGCGGTCGTTGGAGATTGGATCATTGGAATTTAGTAAAAGGGGGGAGGGCTAATGCTTCTTGTGATTGATGTGGGCAATACGAATACGGTGCTGGGTGTCTATGATGGAGACGTCCTCGTGGACCACTGGCGGATCGGGACGGAAAGGGAAAAGACCTCGGACGAATGGGGGATTCTCTTTCGGAATCTCTTTCTTTTTGACCGGCTCCATATGCAAGACTTTACAGGGATGATCATCTCCTGTGTCGTCCCCCCCGTCTTGAATATGCTGGAGGGGATGGCTGAAAAATATTTCCGTGTCGCTCCCCTCATCGTGGGGCCGGCTATCAATCTCGGTATGCCGATCTTATATGATAACCCTGCCGAAGTGGGGGCAGACCGGGTCGTCAATGCGGTGGCAGCCTATCAACGATATCGAAAAAGTTTGATCGTGATTGACTTTGGGACGGCCACCACCTTCGATTATGTTTCGCCCAGAGGAGAATATATCGGGGGTGCGATCGCACCAGGGGTGGGCATCTCTGCCGAGGCCTTATTTCAACGGGCTTCCAAACTGCCACGGGTGGAGATCGTGAAACCCAAGAAGGTGGTTGGGAAGAACACGACCCACAGCATGCAGTCAGGGATTTTTTTCGGGTACGTGGGATTGGTCGATGAGATCGTCCGTCGCATGAAAAAAGAGGTCAGATTGAATCCAAAGGTGATCGCGACCGGGGGCTTGGCCAGTCTCATCGCCGGCGAATCAGAGACGATTGAAGAGGTGAATGAGTTCCTGACCTTGGAGGGTTTAAAGATCCTCTATGAAAGGAACCAGAGGGAAAAAAGAAGTCGGCGAAGGAGAAAAGCCATTTTATCGTTCGAGCCTTGAAGTGCGGTCACATCAGAACCTCATCTCTCAGCTCGATACCATTTGACAAATCGTTCGATCCCTTCCTCGATCTTGACTTTCGGACGATAGCCCAGCCTTTCTCTCGCCTTGGTGATATCAGCGTACGTGACGGATACGTCCCCGGGTTGCACCTCGAGTTTCTCAATGGTTGCTTTCTTGGCCAGGGCCTTCTCAATCAGAACAATCAATTCCCTCAGAGAGGTCGTCTGTGATTCTCCAAGATTGTAGATTTCGAACCCTTTCAGATGATCCATCGCAGCCAGGATGCCTTCGATGAGGTCATCGATATACGTATAGTCTCTCCGGTAGGAACCATCCCCATACATAGGAACCCTCTCCCCCTGATCGATCAATCGTGTAAACTTGTGAATGGCCATCTCTGGCCTTTGTCTGGGCCCATAAGCGGTGAAAATCCTCAGACAGGCGATGTCCATTCTATAAAGATGGCTGTAAGTGTAGCAGAGAAGTTCTCCAGCCCTTTTTGTCGCTCCATAGGGTGAGACCGGTTGAATATCGAGATCCCTTTCAGAGAAGGGGACTCTCTGGTTCTCTCCATAAACCGAAGAGGAAGAGGCGAAAACGAAACGGTGGATCCCATGAGACTTGCAGGCTTCCAAGAGCGAAACCGTTCCCCGGATGTTCACGTCCTGATAAAGAAGTGGTTCGGCCAGCGAGGGCCGGACACCCGCTCTTGCCGCGAGGTGGATGACGCTGTCGATCCGATGGCTTTTGAAAATCTCGGAGAGATGTTCCGGATTCCGGACATCGCCTGTGACAAGTTCGAATCGGTCTGGGAATGCCTTTCGAATCCTCTCCGCATTCTTGATCTTAAGGTTGGGATCATAGAAGCTGTCGAAATTATCGAGACAGAGAACAGAAGATTCTCTTCGTAATAGCCCTTCGGAGAGATGGGAACCAATAAAACCTGCGCCACCGGTTATCAAAATTGTCTTCATCGTCGCATCTCTCCTTCGATTTTGTTAGGGGGATACTTCAGCAACCCTATGAGAACCAACCCCAGCAGGGGCAGGATGATGATCGATTGGATCGCCATCGGGACGCCCCAGCGATCGGCAATTGCTCCAAGGAGGGTGACCCCGATCCCTCCCGTCCCCATCCCGAACCCTACCACCAATCCCGCAGCCAGGCCAAGATTCTGGGGAAGAAGAGCCTGAGCCATCACGATAGTCACCGAAAAGGATGACACCAAGACCATTCCCGCAAGACCGATGATGATGAAGGCCACCCATCCGCCAACGTTGTAGAATAGAATAAGCAGAGGGATCACGAGTATCATGCTGGCACAAAGGAATTTCTTGTGGTCCCATGAGTCCGCGATGGGCGCACCGATCAGGGTGCCAAGAGCGCCCGCCATCAGAAAGGTTGAAACCAGCTGCCCTGCATAGAGAGGGTCCCCTTTGAGAAATTCGATGTAGTAGAAGGGAATGTAGCTCATCAGCCCCAGGTGAATCCAGGATCGGATGATGACGAAGCTAATGAGGAAAGCAAGGGAGCTGGGGCTCCTTTCTGCGAGGGGCACCCTTGCCTCCTGACTCCGCTGGACCGAAGCCGAAGGTATCGCGGGAATGAGCCAGCCTGCGGGGAGAAGGAGGATCACTCCGATAAGGATCCCAGGCGCAATCATCGCCAGGGTTCCCCTCATCCCAAAGAACGTCACGAGGCTGATGGCCCAGAGGGGTCCAATGGCCATCCCGAGGTTCCCGCCGACGGAGAAAAGGGATATCCCGGTCGCCTTTTTCTCTCCAGTGAATTGATGAGCGGCCCTATACCCTTCCGGATGAAAACTCGCAGCGCCCAAGCCGCTCAGGATGACGCAAGCAAGGAGCAAAAGATAACTCGGTGCGAATCCAGCGAGGGCCATTCCGAGACCGGCAATGAAAGGGGACAAGGGCAAAAACCATCGAGACGGATATCGCTCCAAAAGATATCCGAATGCTGGCTGAATGACAGAGGAACTCAGGTTACTCAAGAGGAGAATGACACCTGCCGTGGTGTAAGAGAGGTTCAAAGTCCCCTTGAAAAAAGGAAGTAGGGTCGGTAGGGCTCCCTGGTTTAGATCTGTTATGAGATGACCAGCGCTCAGGATGAAAAGTGCCTTTTTATTCATCTTCATACATGATCCCTTTAAACGGTTCCATTATTAACGATGGGTATTTCGTTGTCAAATCCTAATGGTTCCTATGGCAAGTACACGGGTTTGCCGGATTTATTGGGCCGGAACATCACGGTGGAACTATTGTCCGATGGACATTTAGCCTTTTTTTGGGTATATAAGTATTGATGAAGATAGCGGTTTCTGGAAAAGGTGGCGTTGGGAAAACAACCCTGGCCGGGGTCATGGCCCGTCTGTTGGCCGATCAAGGACGGAAAGTTCTTGCCATCGATGCGGACCCGGATGCGAACCTTGCCTCGGCCGTTGGGCTTTCCAAGGAGGCGTTGGCTAAACTCTCACCCATTGCGTCGATGACCTCGTTGATCGAGGAGAGAACGGGAGCTAAGAAAGGGAGCTTTGGTTCCATGTTCAAGCTCAACCCCAAGGTCGATGACCTCCCGGATGAGATGGGGGTAGTCTCTCACGGGGTCAAACTCCTGCTCCTGGGCTGCATTCCTCAGGGCGGTGGGGGCTGCTTCTGTCCGGAAAACGTCCTTCTGAAGAACCTGATCCGTTATCTGGTCGTCCAGCGGGAAGAAGCGGTCATCATCGATATGGAGGCAGGGCTGGAACATCTTGGACGGGGAAGCACCGGTCACGTGGACGCGCTCGTCATTGTCGTCGAGCCCGGGCAGAGGGCCATCAATACGGCCCGGCAGATCAAGAAGTTGGGAGAGGATCTGCGCCTCAGGAACATGATGATTGTCGGCAACAAGATCACCTCTGACCAGGACAGACGTATCATTGAAGAAAGCCTTCCGGATTTTCCTATCCTGGGCCACATGAGTTACAACCCGAGAATTCTTCAGGCAGATCGGGAAGGAAAGTCGCCTTACGATATGGACGGTACGCTCCAAGAGGAAGTGAGCGCCATCCTGAGAAAGCTTGAGAAAAAGGTGTGAGAAATTCTTCACGTCTTGTGAGGTCGTCATGAGAAACGGCCTCCTCGGCCCTTTGAAAACACGACCGGGGCATCCCGGCAGCAGGTCATGATCCTATGATCAGGACGATCTTCGTTTGGTCTTGTATCGTGGTCGCCACCTTGGTGGTGGGGCCTCTCGTTGTGATTGTCTATCCATTCGATCGGAGTGGGAAGACCGGCCATGGTCTGGCGAGGCTCTGGGCCAGAGTGGCCCTTCTGGCTGCCGGCGTCGAGGTCAGGATGGAGGGGCTGGAACCCCTCGAGCGAAAAGGTCCTTACATTTTTATGTCGAACCATCAAGGAGGCTACGATATTTTTGCCCTCCAGGGCCATCTTCCATTTCACTTCAAATGGTTGGCCAAGAAAGAACTTTTTTCGATTCCCGTGCTTGGCTGGGCCATGGCGGCGGCAGGCTATATCCCCATCGATCGGGAAGGGACGCGCGAGACCGTAAAGGCGATGAATGAGGCTGCCCAAAAGATTCATGACGGAATGTCAGTCATCATTTTCCCCGAAGGGACCCGAAGTCCAGACGGCTCGATTCAGCCCTTTAAGAAAGGGGGGTTCACGTTAGCGATCAAATCGAAGGTTCCCATCGTCCCTGTAGCGATTGTGGGAAGCCGGGAGATCATGCCGAAGGGACGGCTGACTGTACGCTCGGGTCGCATCCGGATTCGGAGTGAACCCTTGATCGAAACGAAGGATTGTTCTCTGAGAGATTGGAAACCGCTCATGGAGAAGGTGGCTGAGGCCATCTCCAGGAGCTTTCAATTGATTTCCCAGAAGTGAAACGAGGCGGAACGTGACAGAAGATTCTCTGAAGGAAAAACTAAGACATGAGATTGTAGGCATTATGCTGATTGCTGTTGCGGCCTGCCTTCTTCTGGGTCTGGTTTCCTATGATCCTGCAGACCCCTCTTTTTTTTCCTACAGCTCTTCCAAGGTCAATAGCATCCATAATTGGATAGGGGTTGTCGGTGCCTATGCGTCCAGTTTTCTGTTTCAGGCTGTTGGGTTTTCGTCTTTTCTGATCCCGTTCGTCGTCGGTGTCTTTGCCTTCGGTTTTATCTTTCGATATCAGGTCAAGATCCCTTTTCTCAAACTGGTCGGTTGGTTCGTGATCCTATTCGCTCTCTCCTCGCTCTTGGGCCTGTGGCTGGCACCCCTTCGCTTTCATCACCAGGAACTGCTGGCAGGAGGGTTTCTCGGAGAGATCTTCTCAAGGAATCTGGTTCGGTTTTTTAATATGGCGGGAGCCACGTTCCTTTTGGTGGTTGTTTTGATCCTTGCCTTTGTCCTCGGAACAGGAGTCTCCTTTATCGCCTTAGTCCAGCATGTTGGGAATGCCGTGAGTCGGCTGATTGAAAAAGCGGGTACGCTCAAGACCGTTCGGAAAGAACGGGCAAAACGGGCCAAGCTTTTCGACAAACAGAAGCAGGCCAAGGAAGAGAGACAAGAGGTTGCTCCTCCAGCGGTGGTGGTGGAGAAGCCCCCTCTTCCTTCCAAACAGGCGGAGGTCCTCAAACAGGAGGCCTTCGAATTCTTGAAACCCAAAGGATCCTTCCAGCTTCCGCCCGTGTCCCTCCTTGAAGCTGAAGTTGAAAAACGTCAGAGGATCGACCGGGATAGCCTCATCATGAACTCGCGTATCCTGGAGAAGAAACTTCAGGATTATGGCGTGGAGGGACGCGTGGTCGAGGTGAGGCCCGGTCCCGTGATCACCGTTTACGAGTTCGAACCGGCGCCCGGAGTGAAGGTGAGCCGGATCGTGAATCTGGCTGATGACTTGGCGCTGGCTCTCAGTGCCATCTCCATTCGCATCGTGGCTCCCATCCCTGGCAAGTCTGTCGTGGGGATTGAGATTCCGAATTCGATCCGAGAGACCGTCTACCTGAAGGAGATCATCGATTCAGATACCTTTCGAGCCTCCAAGTCGAAAGTCTCCTTCGGGCTCGGGAAGGATATCTCGGGAGATCCCTTGGTCGTCGATCTTGCCCGAATGCCTCATCTCCTGGTGGCGGGATCGACAGGGTCCGGGAAAAGTGTCTCCATCAACTCGATGATCTGCAGCATCCTCTTCAAAGCAACGCCCGACGAGGTGCGATTCATCATGATCGATCCGAAGATGCTGGAACTCTCGGATTATGGAGACATCCCCCATTTACTTCTGCCCGTCGTCACCAACCCCAAGAAGGCCGCCGCGGCGCTCAAGTGGTTGGTGGAAGAGATGGAACGACGGTATACCGTCTTGGCCGAAAAAGGGGTGAGGAACATTGAACACTACCATCAACGGATGGAGAAGGAACTGAGGGAGAAGGGGAAGGTCTACAAGCGAAAAGGCGACCTGCTCGAAGGAAACGAAGAAAAGGCGGAGGAAGAGCCAGAGAAACTTCCCTACATTATCGTGGTCATCGATGAGCTGGCCGATCTGATGATGATCTCCTCCAGGGAGGTCGAGGAATCGATCACACGGCTCGCCCAGATGGCCCGGGCTGTGGGCATCCACCTCCTGCTGGCCACCCAGCGACCCTCCGTCGATGTGCTCACGGGGATCATCAAGGCAAACTTTCCCGCGCGGATTTCCTTCCAAGTGACCTCCAAGGTGGATTCCCGAACCATCCTCGATACGATCGGCGCCGAACACCTCTTGGGGGCGGGGGATATGCTGTTCCTTCCTCCGGGCAGTTCGAAACTGACCCGCATCCATGGCGCTTTTGTCTCCGGTTCGGAGATCAAACGGATCGTTGAGTTTCTCAAGAAACAAGGGCAACCTGCCTATGAGACCTCCATCGTTTTGGAGGAGAAAAAAGACAAAGCCGTGGCAGGGGACGAGGAGTATGATGAGAAATATGATGAAGCGGTCGCCTTTGTCGCCGAAACAGGCCTGGCATCGATTTCTCTCATCCAGAGGCGATTTCGAATCGGTTATAATCGTGCAGCCCGTATCGTGGAGAAGATGGAGGCAGAGGGCGTGGTGGGACCTTCCGATGGTGTTAAGGCGAGGGAAGTTCTCATTAAGAAAATAGAGTGATGGGGAGGAGTGGCATGCGAAAATTTTTTTTGTGGGCAGGGGCAATCCTGATCCTGCACAGCCTGAGCTCGGCTCCCATGATTTTTGGGATGACCGGCACGGCTGTCTTGGCTGAGATTCAGAAGCGGTATGAAACGACGGCCGATTTTGAAGCCCAGTTCGTTCAGGAATATGTAGGGAAGGTGATGCAAAGGCCTCAGAAAGGGGAGGGACAGGTTTATTTTAAGAAGAAAGGGATGATGCGATGGGATTATCAAACACCCAATCAGAAGCTCATCTCCAATGGCCAGACGCTCTGGTACTATCAGCCTGAGGAAAATCAGGTTTTTGTTTCTCAGCTTTCGAGAATCATCAAGGAGAGAACTCCTCTGGCCTTCCTGGCGGGCGAGGGAAATTTGAGCCAGGAGTTCAATCTCGTTCAATGGAACGAAGATGCTTCCCAGAAAGAAGGGAATTACGTCGTGGAGTTGGTTCCTAAAGAGCCCAATCCCACTCTGGCTAAACTGATCCTCACGGTGGACCCAAAGACCTTCACGGTCACCCAGTCAGACGTGATTGATGAACTCGGGAATGTGACACGGACTCGTTTCATGAATATCAAGACCAATGTGTCCCGCCCAGACTCCTTTTTCAACTTCACCATCCCCCCTGGAACCGATGTGTTGAAAAGTGAGGCGCCCGCTTCCTCACCGAGTGGAAAGTGAACTTCGCCATCATTGCGTCCTCAGGTCAAATGAGC
>Ga0209253_10001410_pt1 | contig 21048 bp, 18 predicted proteins | sample FrelakmetBRP12BR_FD_187145 | JGI IMG/M metagenome (GOLD analysis project Ga0209253, IMG submission 187145) | Freshwater lake sediment microbial communities from the University of Notre Dame, USA, for methane emissions studies - BRP12 BR (SPAdes)... | ecosystem: Environmental > Aquatic >...
TCGCCCGGAAAAGACCCGGAACGAACGCCTGATCGACCGCGCCTGTGCGAATTCTCGTCAAGGCCCGAGAATTCGCACGGCGCATGCAACGTCGACGCGGTCACACCGCATCACCGGCTCAGGATGGGTCGCGACCGGCAATCTCCCTGACTCAGCCACCAAATTGTGTTGATCGAGTTCGTTCCGATCCGTGACGTACGCCGAAAGCAGACGGCCTACGGTGAAGAACGACCCACAGCAGAAGTTTGTCCCGCTACAAAGCAGACGTTCAACGTCTGCGTTAAGCCGAGCCGCGAAGCGGCTTCGGCTTGAATGAACTAGGCCGCACCGGCAGGGCGGGTGACGGACGCGACCAAAGGATCAGCCTGAAGGTGCGCTTAGCTCCCAACCGCCTCGTCAGCATCGCGCCGCATACCGAAGGCGCGCGCCTGCCGGTCTAGGTCGCCGGCACGAGGAAGTCCCCACGCCGCCGTGCCGCGCGCAGCAGCAGCGCAACCGCGACCGTGGTCGACACGATCACCAGCAGCGAACTTTCCGGACCGAACATGCCCCCGGTCAGCCAGTCGGGCCCGGCATAGCGGCTTTCGAACGGCGCCAGCGCGCGCCAGTCCTCGATGCCGGAAAGCGGCACACCGCTGAGCAGTATGGTGAAGTTCCATGCCGCGTGATTGGCAGCCACCACCCACAGGTTGCGCGCCAGGACGAACAGTCCGCCCCACAGCAGGCCCAGCAAGGTCACCGAGACCAACATCGCCACCACATCGGCAGTCCTGCCCTGGTGGACGTTTTCCAAATGCCCCACGGCGAATATCAATGCCTGTGCCGCCAGCGCAATGCTCGTTCCCAAGGGCCGCTCCAGCAGCCGCAACAGCAGGCAGCGGTAGACCAGTTCTTCTAGTACGGCCGCGATGCCGATGAGGACCGCCACGCTCCACAGCGCCGGCGAGACGCCACGGAACAGCACCTTTTCGTAGGCGCCGAGCGCGAACAGCACGGCGATCGGCAACGCGACCAGGACGGCGCCGCTTGCGCCGCCAAGCATCAGGTGAACCGGCCGCAGCCGCAGTTCGGTCGCTTCGCGTCCTTCATGCCAACGCACGTAAGCCCAGTAGCCCGCCATTGCCGACAGGAGGATGCCGGCGCGCCTGAACGCACTGAGCAATTCGGGCCCAGGTTGGAACACCGCGTCGATCAGCGGCAGTAGGCCCTGCCGAAAGACCAGCACCGAGCCTAGGACCGCCGCACCACCCAGCAGCAGCGAGCCCAGCGTCCGGCCGGCGACGCGCATGCGCTGCCGTGCGATGCCTCCCGGTGCCACCGAAAGAGTGCGACTCGGGTCAAGGCACTCAGAAGACACGGCATCTTCGCTATATCGGGGCGGTTCGGAGTGGAGAGAACCTACAACTGGATCATGATCTTTCATGTCGGCCTAACGCGATCTGAAAGAGCGGCGCCTCGACTGTGCATGGCGGCGAAGAACCATTGCGTCACTCGCGTGCGGCCGTGGAAATCGGACGGGATGAGCGTGCCCGCCTTCTGAGCGATGTAGAGCCCAACGGCCGCGGACTCGGCGACGACGATCCTTGGCTGCGCAAGCTCCACGCGGACCGCCCAACAATATCAGCGCGGTGGACCGCCTGTCCCACACGCGCCCGCGTTCCGATCGTCCGCTTCTGGCCGAAAGTACGCGTACGCGAATGTCTACTCTTTACCCCGAACGCGCAGTAAGGACCAACATGTTTCGGTGACAGAGCCAAAGAAAAAGGGCGCCTTGGGCGCCCTTATCGATTTCGGTCGGTCGGGAGTTTGCGGGTGGGGCCGCCTTCCGACTAACCCCTTCCTGCCCTTCCTCGCCTTCCTGCCCTGCCTTAGCTCTTCGCCCGCGACAGGTATTCCCCCGTCCGCGTGTCGACGCGGATGACTTCGCCTTCGTTCAGGAACAGCGGCACGCGCACCATGGCGCCCGTCTCGAGCTTCGCCGGTTTCTGGCCACCTGTCGCGGTGTCGCCACGCACGCCCGGATCGGTCTCGACGATCTTGAGTTCGACGTGGGCCGGCGCGTTCACCGACAGCGGCACGCCGTTCCACAGCATGACCGTGCACATCGTGCCGTCCTTCAGCCACATGGCAGAGTCGCCCATCGCTTCCTTGCCGGCGGTGTGCTGTTCGAAGTTATCCGGGACCATGAAGTGCCAGAAATCGCCGTCGCTGTAGAGATACTGCATCTCGGATTCCTGGATGTCCGCGCCTTCGACGGTGTCGCCGGACTTCATGTTGCGCTCGAGCGTGCGGCCCGACTTCAGGTTGCGGATACGGACGCGGTTGAACGCCTGGCCCTTGCCCGGCTTCACGAACTCGTTCTCGACGATCACGTACGGGTCGCCGTCGATCATGATCTTGAGGCCGGACTTGAATTCGTTCGTGCTGTAGGTGGACATGGGTGTACTGCGCCTGACGGATACGATTGGCTGATGCGGTTGAAGCGGGAGCGGCAGGGACCGACAATGGCGGGCTGCCGAAGGCTAGCCGCATATGATACCCGCAACCCCCTTCCTCCGTCATCTGAGCCCGACCAACTGGCAGCAGGCCTTGCAGGACTGTGTCAGCGACCCCCAGGAACTGGTGGATTGCCTTGGCCTGGGCCAGGAATGGGTCGAATCGGCCCGTCGCGCGGCTGCGCGGTTTCCACTGCGAGTGCCACGCAGTTACGTGGCGCGCATGCGCCGCGGCGACGCAGGCGACCCGCTGCTGCGGCAGGTGTTGCCACTGCATGCCGAACTGCTCGAGACCCCTGGCTACAGCGCGGATCCGGTGGGCGACCTCCAGGCGCTGGCTGCGACCGGGCTGTTGCACAAGTACCACGGCCGCGTGCTGCTCGTGACCACGGGCGCCTGCGCCATCCATTGTCGTTACTGCTTCCGGCGCGAGTTTCCGTACGGCGAGCAGCACGCGGGACGGAATGCCTTTGGTAGCGCACTCGAATCGATCCGCGCCGACTCGAGCGTCACCGAAGTCCTGCTGAGTGGCGGCGACCCCCTCACCCTGAGCGACCGCCGGCTGGCCGGCCTCCTCGAAGGTCTCGAGACGATCCCGCACGTGCGTCGCGTCCGCGTGCATACGCGGCTGCCCGTCGTGCTGCCTGAACGCATCGATGCCGGATTCATGGCCATGTGGAATTCACTGCGCCGCCTGCAACGCGTCGTGGTGATCCATGCGAATCACGCGCAGGAACTGCGTGCTGTCGCCGACGTCCAGGCCGCGCTCGGCGCATTGCGGGCATCCGGCACTACGCTGCTGAATCAGTCGGTGCTGCTGCGTGGCGTCAACGACTCGATTGCAGCACTCGAGGAACTCAGCGTTGCACTGTTCGAGTCCGGCGTGCTGCCCTATTACCTGCACGTGCTGGATCCGGTCCGCGGCGCCGCCCACTTCGACGTTACAGAGGACGTGGCCCGCCGGCTGCACGCCGAGCTGACAGCGCGGCTGCCTGGATATCTCGTGCCGAAGCTGGTGCGGGAGGATTCCGGCGCCGCTTCGAAGACAATGCTGCCACCTGCGTCACGCTAGGCGGGCAGACCCCGATGCTATGATCCCTGCGAATTTGACATTACACGCGCGCGGGGGCCAGGCCGGCCGGATCCGTGCCTGACGGGGTAGGCAATTGGGCGAAATCAGCGCCATTCCAGTGGTCGTCCTGTCCAGACAGCAGGACCCCGTCGAGATCATCAACAGCACCCTGCGTAACGCGGGCCAGGCAGTTCACTGCACGTGGGTGCGGGACCTCAACGACCTCGCGGACGCGCTCGCCACGTCCGATGCGCCGCAGCTGTTGTTCTTCTGCGTCTCCGATGCGGATGAAATCGGCAGCGCGATGGAGCAACGCGCTCGTCACGCTCCGCATGTGCCGGTCCTCGTGGTACGCGAGTCACTCACCGAAGACGACCTCGTTCGTGGCCTCGAGCTCGGTGCCGCCGACGTCGTGACACTGACTGCCCGCGGCCGGCTGCAGACCGTGGCCGCACGCGCTCTCGACGCCGCACGGCTCGACCATGCGCTGAGCGGCACGCTCGCGTCCGCCCGCCAGTACCGCGACCAGATGCGTGCGTTCATGACGGGCTCGACCGATGCGATCGCGCACGTGCAGGAAGGCATCGTCGTGGACGTCAATCCCGCCTGGAGCGAACTCTTCGGACACGCGGATCCGGGCGACCTGCTTGGGCAGCCGCTCATGGACATGTTCGACGCCCGCAGCCATGCGGCCCTCAAGGGCGCGCTCGTCGCCGCGGCACAGGGTCGCTGGTCAGGTCACGCATTGAGCGTGATGGCGCTGCAGCCCGCCGGCGACTCGCAACCGCTGGAACTCAGCTTTGAACGCTTCGAGTTCGAAGGCGATCCGGCCGTGCGCCTGCGCGTCGCCACGCAGAAACGCGACCTCGAGTCGCTGGCCAACCAGCTCGAGCAGGCGATGCGCCTCGATTCGCGCACCGGACTGCTGCGTCGCGAAGCGTTCATCGAATCGGCGCAAGCGCGCGCGGTGCAACCGCTCAAGGCCGGCTTGCGTGCCGTTGCCTACCTGTCACCGGACAGCTTCGGCAACCTGGAGCTTGAATACGGACCGATCGTGGCCGAGGAAGTGCTGGATGCACTGTCGCGCCGCGTGCAGGAACAACTGCAGCCCGGCGACCTCGCGAGCCGCGTCTCACCACACGGTATCGCGCTGCTCGTCGAGCGCGGCAACCCGCGGGACCAGGAAGCCTGGTTGGCGAAGCTGCGCGAGCGCATCGCGGCAGAACCGTTGCTGGCGGACAAGGCAACCGTCGAACTCACCTGCAGCATTGGTTCGGCATCGCTGCACGGCCATGGCGGCCCGCTGCAGAAGGCGCTCGAGACCGCGATCGCGGCGCAACGTGCAGCAGCCGACGCCGGCGGCGACCGCTGCCTGCATCGCGAACCGGCGGGTGCCAAGCCTGCGATCGACGAAGCGGATCGCGCCTGGGCGAACCAGATCAAGGCTGCGCTGATGGCGAACCGGTTCCGGCTCGTGCAGCAACCGATTGCGAATCTCGTCGGTGAAGAGCGGCCGATGTTCGACCTGCTGGTGCGCATGCTCGACGAATCGGGCCAGGAAGTCCTGCCGACGGAGTTCCTCGCCGCGGCCGAACGCACCGACCTGATGAAGAACATCGACCGCTGGATCGTCGGCGCAGCCATGTCTTTCTGCGCTGCGAAGCAGCCCCACCGGGTGTTCGTGCGTCTCTCCCGCGATTCGATGCACGACCAGACACTGGGCACGTGGCTGCAGCAGCAACTCAAGGCGTCGGGCGTCGAACCCAGCCGCATCGTGTTCGAGATCACCGAAGAGATGGCGCGCGAGAAGCCGCGCGAGGCGCGCTCGCTGCAAGGCCTGCTCTCGGCGCTCGGAATCGAATTCGCAGTCGAGCACTTCGGCGCTGCCGGCGATGCCGCGGCACTGCTGCACCGACTGCCCGTAAATTACGTGAAGATCGACGGCGCACTGATGCAAGGTCTCGCCAATGACCGCCCTTTGCAGGAACGCGTGAGGGCGCTGGTCGACGTGGCGCGCGGACACGGCGTGACCACGATCGCCGAACGCGTCGAGGACGCGAACACGATGGCCGTGCTGTGGCAGCTCGGCATCGAGTTCATCCAGGGCTATTTCGTCAACAGCCCGGAACGGGTCGTGATGTAGGGGTTAGGGCCCCAACCCCTATCCCCTAACCCCTATTCGACTTCCAGGCCTTCCGCCTTGCGCCAGCCGCGCGGCAACACCGCGCCGCGCTGGCCGCGTTCGCCCCGGTACTCCGCCAGGTCCCGGTACGACAAGCCCATCGTGCGGTCGCCGCAGAGCACCTTGAGCGTCTGACCCGGCGCGACGGCCGCAATCGCCAGCAGGGTTTCGGGCTCGACCAACGACTTCCTGGTCGAAATGCCGAAGATCTTGTTGCCCTTGCCGCGCGGCAGTTCGGGCAGGTCGGCCACCGGGAACGTCAGCAGGCGCCCTTCCGAATTGACGGCAGCGAGCAGCGGCTCATCGCCCGGCGGCACGACCGTCGGTGCGATCGCTGCGTAACCATCTGGCACGTTGAGTACGGCTTTGCCAGCACGGTTGCGACTGTGCAGGTCCTCGAGCTTGACGACGAAGCCGTAACCCGCGCTGCTCGCCAGCACCCAGCGATCCGCGGGATCGCCGATCAGTACGCCGGGGAACGTTGCACCATCGGGCGGATCGAGCCGGCCGGACAATGGCTCACCTTGCCCGCGCGCCGACGGCAACGTGTGCGCCAGCAGGCTGTATGCACGACCCGTGCTGTCGAGGAACACCGCGAACTGGGTGCTGCGGCCCCTGGCGCAGGCACGGTATTCGTCGCCGGTCTTGTACGAGAGCGTGCGCGGATCGATCTCGTGTCCTTTCGCGGCGCGAACCCAACCGCTCTTCGACAGCACCACCGTGGTCGGTTCGCTCGCGACCAGCTCGGTCGCGTCGATCGCCTGCGCGGCCGCCCGCGCCACCAGCTTGCTGCGACGTTCGTCGCCGTACTTGAGTGCGTCCGCCTGGATCTCGTCGCGTACCAGCTTCTTGAGCTTCGCCTTGCTGCCGAGCAGTTTCTCCAGGCTGTCGCGCTCCCTGGCGAGCTCCGCCTGCTCGCCGCGAATCTTCATTTCCTCGAGCCGCGCGAGGTGGCGCAGCTTCGTTTCGAGGATGGCCTCGGCCTGCGCCTCGGAGAGCTGGAAACGCGCGATCAAAGCCGCCTTCGGCTCGTCCTCGGTACGGACGATGCGGATGACCTCGTCGAGGTTCAGGTACGCGATCAGCAAGCCGTCGAGGATGTGCAGCCTCGCGTTGACCTTCTCGAGCCGGTACTGCAACCGGCGCGTCACGGTGTCGACGCGGAACGACAACCACTCCTCGAGCAGTGTGCGCAGCCCCATTACGCGCGGGCGACCGTCGCGTGCGATGACGTTAAGGTTGACGCGGTACGTCCGCTCCAGGTCCGTCGTCGCAAACAGATGCGCCATGACCTGCTCGGTGTCGACGCGGTTGGAGCGCGGCGTGATGACGAGACGCGTCGGGTGCTCGTGGTCGGACTCGTCGCGCAGGTCCTCGATCATCGGCAGTTTTTTTGCGCGCATCTGCGCGGCGATCTGCTCGAGCACCTTCGAGCCGGAGACCTGGTACGGCAGCTCCGTCACGATGATTTCGCCGTCTTCCATCTCGAACCGGGCGCGCGCACGGAAAGTGCCGTTGCCGGTTTCGTAGATTTTCTGCAGTTCTTCGCGCGGCGTGATGATCTCCGCGCCGGTCGGGAAATCCGGGCCGAGCACGTGCTCGCAGAGCTGTGCCGTCGTCGCCTTCGGCTCGTCGAGCAGGCGAATGCAGGCGGCCGCGACCTCGCGCAGGTTGTGTGGCGGAATGTCGGTGGACATGCCCACGGCGATGCCCATCGCCCCGTTCAACAGCAGGTTCGGCAGCCGCGCGGGCAACAGGCAAGGCTCGTCGAGCGAACCATCGAAGTTGGGCTGCCAGTCCACCGTGCCCTGGCCCAGCTCGGACAGCAGGACTTCGGCGTAGCGCGAGAGCTTCGACTCGGTGTAACGCATCGCCGCAAACGACTTCGGGTCGTCCGGCGAACCGAAGTTGCCCTGCCCGTCAACGATCGGATAGCGGTACGAGAACGGCTGCGCCATCAGCACCATGGCTTCGTAGCAGGCCGAGTCTCCGTGCGGGTGAAACTTGCCGATCACGTCGCCGACCGTGCGGGCCGATTTCTTGGGTTTGGCGGTGGCCGCAAGACCGAGCTCGCTCATCGCATAGATGATGCGGCGTTGCACCGGCTTGAGGCCGTCCCCTACGTGCGGCAGCGCGCGATCCAGAATCACGTACATCGAGTACTCGAGGTACGCACGTTCCGTGAACGTCCGCAACGGCTGGCGTTCGACGCCCTCGAATTCGAGCGTCGCGGTCGATTCGGTGTCTTTGCTCTTGCTCATCGTTACTCTGCCGCCACACCGTCGATCGCCTCGATCGGCGCGACGACACTGGCCAGGTTGCCTTTCGTCTCCAGCCAGTCACGACGGTCGGATGCGCGCTTCTTGGCGAGCAGCATGTCCATGAGCTGGTCGGCGTTGTCCGCCGCGTCGACCGTGAGCTGGACCAGCCGGCGCGTCTCGCGCGCCATGGTGGTCTCGCGCAGCTGCAGCGGATTCATCTCGCCGAGACCCTTGAAGCGCGTCACCGACGGCTTTGCGCGCGCGTTCTCGGCGCGGATGCGCTCGAGAATGCCGTTGCGTTCGGCGTCGTCGAGCGCGTATTCGACGTGCTTGCCGTAGTCGATGCGATAGAGCGGCGGCATCGCCACGTAAACGTGACCTGCGAGCACGAGCGGCCGGAAGTGCCGCAGGAACAACGCGCAGAGCAGCGTGGCGATGTGCAGGCCGTCGGAGTCGGCGTCCGCCAGGATGCAGATCTTGTCGTAGCGCAGGTCCTTGACCGCGTCGGAACCCGGTTCGACGCCAATTGCCACGGTGATGTCGTGGACTTCCTGCGAGGACAGCACGTCGGCCGCCTCGACCTCCCAGGTATTCAGGATCTTGCCGCGCAGCGGCATCACCGCCTGGAACTCACGATCGCGAGCCTGCTTGGCGGAACCGCCCGCCGAGTCGCCTTCGACCAGGAACAGCTCGGCACGCTGCGGGTCCTGGCTGCTGCAGTCCGCGAGCTTGCCGGGCAGTGCCGGCCCGGCCACGACGCGCTTGCGCGCGATCTTCTGGCTGGCCTTCAACCGCGTCTGCGCATTGACGATTGCGAGCTGGGCGATCCTCTCCCCCGCCTCCGGGTGCTGGCTCAGCCACAACCCGAACTGGTCCTTGACGATGCCGGAGACGAACGCAGCGGGTTCGCGCGACGACAGGCGTTCCTTGGTCTGCCCGGCGAACTGCGGGTCGCGCATCTTCATCGACAGCACGTAGCTGGTATCGTCCCAGACGTCTTCGGGCGACAGCTTCAGGCCGCGCGGCAGCAGGTTGCGGAACTCGCAGAACTCACGCACCGCTTCGGTCAGGCCGAGGCGGAAGCCGTTGACGTGCGTCCCGCCCTGCGCGGTGGGGATCAGGTTGACGTAGCTCTCCTCGAACCGCGTGCCACCGTCCGTGCGCCAGACTACGGCCCAGTCGACACCTTCGTGCTCGCCTTCGACCTTGCCGACGAACGGTTCATCCGGCAGCCACTCGGTGGACTCGAGCGACTCGCGCAGGTACTGCGACAGCCCTTCGCTGTAGAGCCACTCTTCCTTCTCGCCAGTCTTCTCGACGTTGAAGCGCACGCGCAGGCCCGGGCACAGCACGGCCTTGGCCTTGAGGACGTGCTTGAGCTTCGGCAGCGCGAAATCGGGGCTGTCGAAATACGACGTGTCCGGCCAGAAGCGGACCGTGGTGCCAGTGTTGCTCTTGCCGACCTCACCGACGACTTCGAGCTTGGAATGCACCTTCCCGTTCTTGAACGCGATGTTGTATTCCTTGCCGCCGCGGCGAACCCAGCACTCGAGGTGCTTCGAGAGCGCGTTGACCACCGAGACACCCACGCCGTGCAGGCCGCCCGAGAACTTGTAGCCGGAGTCGGCGGAGAATTTTCCGCCAGCGTGCAGGCGGGTGAGGATCAGCTCGACGCCGCTCACCTTTTCTTTCGGGTGGATGTCGACCGGCATGCCGCGGCCGTCGTCGACGACCTCGAGCGACCCATCCTTGTAGAGGGTCACGTCGATCTTGCTGCAGTGGCCCGCCAGCGCTTCGTCGACGCTGTTGTCGACGACTTCGTGCGCGAGATGGTTGGGCCGACTGGTGTCGGTGTACATGCCCGGGCGACGCCGGACGGGCTCGAGTCCGCTCAGGACTTCGATGTCCTGGGCGGTGTAGGACTGGCTCATTCTTGGATCGGTCCGCGGGCTCGCGTGGGTGGTGAAAAGCGCGCGAATTCTAACAGCTGGGGGGAGGAAGTGCAGGAAGGGCAGGAAGGGCAGGAAGGGCAGGAAGGGAGGAAGTCAGATAAGCAGCGTGGTGTATACGATTTCCTGTGCCGTGCGAGTGCTTGCGCTTTGGCAAGGACTCGCCCAGGCGCGTGATGTCAAGCGCCCGTTCCGGCATTCTTTCCCGCGAGCGTGTCTGCCTTTCCGCTCGCGGGAAAGAATGCCGGAACGGGCGCTGACGACCTCCTCCGCGCCGCTAGGCGAGATCCGCGACCAGAGCGTCGCGAATCGCCGGAGCGACCGGTTCAACCGCATGCCGGTAATTCGGATGATCGATCCCGACACCGATCGCCGCACCATTCTTCGCCGCCGCAACCATCGCGGGCGACAGCTCGAAGCGCACGAAATGCACGGCCGACGTCTTCTCGTCGTTCTCGCGCTCGAGGTCTTCGTCGGCAATCGCATGCACGCGCTCGTGCCCTGCAACCTGCACCCAGCAGCGGTCCTCCACTCCCTTGAGTCCGGCGAGCGCGACCTTGCGCTCCTCCGGCTCCGGGTACTCGATCAGCAGCGTGCCTTTCCAGTTGCTGCCATCCGGAATCAACGGGTTGTAGGCGCCAAGCTCGTCGGCAATGCCTGCGGACTCGAAGATGCGCTCGATACGCAGCATCTCCTGCACCTGGTACTGCACGGTGAGGCGGTCCTCGAACAGGATCGTCGCATTCGGGCCGACCTGCAGCGTGCGGCGCTTCTTGTGCGCAAGCACCTGGGGCCGGAACTGCGGACGCTGCTTCGAATACTGCTCGAGGCTGAACAGGTCGTCGGGCGACAGTTTCTGGAATCCACGCGCGATCGTGGTGTTGGTCGTCATGGTCGTTGCGATCTCGAAAGTCCGGTGTCAGAGGCCATACGCGATGCGCAGCAGCCTGAGCGGATGCGTCGGCGGCTGCGGATCGGCGCCGAGCCCGGATTCGATCTGGTGCCCCGCCATCGGGCAGTCGCTCGCGTAATAGTCGGGTGCGGCGTTCTTGACCTTGCTGAACACGGGCTTGCCGATCTTCATCGAGGTCTCGCGGTATTCCTTCTTTACGCCGTAGGTGCCATTGTGACCCGAGCAGCGTTCGATCGGCTCGATCTCGGTACCCGGAATCAGCTGCAGCACGTCGCGCGTCTTGAGCCCGAGGTTCTGCACGCGCAGGTGACACGGCACGTGGTAGCTGACCTTGCCGAGCGGCCGGGCGAAATCCGTGCGGAGCAGTCCTGCCTTGTGGCGCAGCGCGAGGTATTCGAACGGATCGAACATCGCGGACTGCACCTTCTTCACCTGCGCATCCTCGGGGAACAGCAGCGGCAGTTCCTGCTTGAACATCAATGCGCACGATGGAATCGGCGCGACCAGGTCGTACCCCTGCTCCACCATCGCGGCCATCGCCGGGATATTCACTTCCTTCGCACGCTGGATCGACTCGAGGTCGCCGAGCTCGAGCTTCGGCATGCCACAGCACTTTTCCTGCGGCACGACGGCCACAGGAATGCCGTTATGGCGGAACACCGTGGCGAGATCGTCGTCGATGTCCGGCTCGTTGCGGTTGCAGTAGCAGGTCGCGAACAGCGCGACCTTGCCCCGCGTCTCTGCCGTGGACCTGACCACGATAGCGTCCGGCTTGTGTCCGCGCTCGACGCGCGTGCGGCCTGACGTGCTGTGATAATCGGGAATCGGCGCTTCCGGGTGAACTCCAAGCGTCTTGTCGAGCATGCGGCGGCCGAACGCCGTGCGATTCACCTTGTTGACGATCTGCGACACCACCGGGATGCCGGCAAGCGTACCGACCATGTCGGTCGAGCTCAGTATCCGGTCGCGCGTGCGTGTTCCGCCCTGCCTGAACCTGACTGCCTTCGCTCGCAACATCAGGTGCGGGAAATCGATGTTCCATGGGTGCGGGGGCACGTACGGACACTTCGACAGGTAGCACATGTCGCAGAGGTAGCAGTGATCTGCCACCTCCCAGTAGACCTTCTTGTCGACGCCATCGAGTTCGCCGGACGGCGCGGCGTCGATCGCGTCGAACAACAGCGGAAACGAGTTGCACAGGCTGAAGCAGCGACGGCAACCGTGGCAGAGGTCGTACACGCGTTCGAGTTCGTGGACCAGCTTGTCTTCGTCGTAATACCCGGGCTCGCGCCATGCGATGGGATGGCGCGTCGGCTTCGACAGGCTGCCTTCACGCGCGCCGCTGCCCGTGCCTTTGCTGCTGGTTTCTTCGGTCATGGCGTGTTCCCCGACACAGATGTTGCGGGACGGGTTGTCAGCTCAAGGCAGGAGGGCGGGCCCAAGCCCGCCCTCCAGGTGAGTCGCTGTCATCCGGGCGACGTGCCCGGAGGCCCGATCAGAGGACGTCGAGCGCCTTCTGGAAGCGGTTGGCATGCGAGCGCTCGGCCTTCGCCAGCGTCTCGAACCAGTCAGCGATTTCGTCGAAGCCTTCGTCGCGGGCGGCCTTCGCCATGCCCGGGTACATGTCGGTGTACTCGTGCGTTTCGCCGGCGATCGACGCCTTCAGGTTGTTCGAGGTCGAGCCGATCGGCAGGCCCGTGGCCGGGTCGCCTACGGCTTCGAGGTATTCGAGATGGCCGTGCGCGTGACCCGTCTCGCCTTCCGCCGTCGAGCGGAACACGGCAGCCACGTCGTTGAAGCCTTCGATGTCGGCTTTCTGTGCGAAATAGAGATAACGGCGGTTGGCCTGCGATTCGCCGGCAAATGCGGCCTTCAGGTTGCCCTCGGTCTTGCTGCCCTTCAACGTCGCCATGTCTGTCTAGCCTCTGTGTCGGTTGTTTGCGGTGGATTGCGAGGGTGACGCCGACTGCTCAGGCGGCCCTCAGCGTTTAGTAGACCAAGTCCAAAGCCTAGTCAACGCGGAATGCTCGAACCTCGGCAGACGGTAGACTCCCCGGCCCGGTTTGGCGAGTCGCAGTCGCCGCAATGACCGACCCGAGGGGCGACGACGGGGCGCGTTGACCCATGCGGACCCCTGTGCAAGGCTTCCCGCCCTCCGGAGGCCCCCGCCAGTGACCGAAACGCCTGCCAATCCCCCAGACTTCGAGCGCGCCCTGGGCGAACTCGAGGCAACCGTCGACAAGCTCGAACACGGCGACCTGTCGCTGGAGGACGCGCTGAAGCATTTCGAACGCGGCGTCGCCCTCGCCCGCGACTGCCAGGTCTCGCTCAAGCAGGCCGAACAGAAGGTCGAAATCCTGCTGCAGAAGTCGGCCTCGGCGGCGCCCGAACCGTTCGAGCCCGGCGACTCATGACCTTGCAGCCGGCGGGTCCCTCGCCGCGTGAACCGCTCGCCCAGGCGCTCAAGACCTGGTGCCTGCGGGTCGAGCGTGAACTCGACGCATGGCTTCCCGCCGCAACGGCAGTGCCTGGCCGGCTCCACGCCGCGCAGCGGTACAGCGTTCTCGGACCCGGCAAACGCATCCGTCCGGCCCTCGTCTACGCGACCGCGACAACGCTTGGCATTCCGCTCGAACAGGTGGACGCGGCAGCCTGTGCCGTCGAGCTGATTCACTGCTATTCGCTCGTGCACGACGATCTGCCGGCAATGGACGACGACGACCTGCGTCGCGGCCGGCCAACCTGTCACAGGCAGTTCGACGAAGCGACAGCGATCCTGGCCGGCGACTCGCTGCAGGTGCTGGCGTTTCACCTGCTGGCATCGCATCCGGGCCTGCCGCCGGATGCCACGGTCCGCGTGCGCATCATCGATACGCTCGCCGTCGCGAGCGGCACCGCCGGCATGGCCGGTGGCCAGGCGCTCGACCTCGCCGCCGAAGGCGGCTCGCTCACCGTGGCCGATCTGGAGCGATTGCACGCACTCAAGACCGGCGCGCTCATCCGTGCGAGCGTGCTGATGGCCGCACATTGCAGGTCGGGACTTGCTGCCGACCAGCTTTCGGCGCTGGGCATTTTTGGCGAGCACGTGGGCCTGGCCTTCCAGGTGCAGGACGACATTCTCGACGTCGAGGGCGACGTGCAGGTCATCGGCAAACCGCCAGGCAGCGACGAAGCCCGCGGCATGCCCACTTACCCTGCGATTGCGGGTATGGCAGCCGCCCGGGCACGCGTGCGCCAGCTGCATGACGAGGCCAGCCGGCAACTCGCCGCGCACGGTTGGCAGGACAGCCCGCTGGCCGACCTGTCCCACTGGTTGCTCACCCGGAACCGTTAAGCAGACGGTCCAGGACCGCGGCAGTGTAAAATTACTGAAATGTCGCGCCCCGATCTCTATCCGTTGCTTACGCGCATCGAGGCGCCGTCGGACCTCCGCAGGTTGCCGGAAAACAAGCTGGCACCGCTGGCCGGCGAGCTGCGCGAATTCCTGATCCAGACCGTCAGCCAGATGGGCGGCCATTTCGCCGCCGGCCTGGGCACCGTCGAACTCACGGTCGCCCTGCATTACGTTTTCGACACGCCGCGCGACCGCCTCGTCTGGGACGTCGGCCACCAGGCGTACCCGCACAAGGTGCTGACCGGTCGTCGCCAGCGACTGCAGACGATCAAGCACAAGGGCGGACTCGCGCCGTTCCCGAGCCGTGTGGAGAGCGAATACGACACCTTTGGCGTCGGACACTCGAGCACGTCGATCAGCGCGGCCATCGGCATGGCGCTCGCGGCCAAGAGCAAGGGCGAAAAGCGCCGCGTGGTCGCCGTCATCGGTGACGGCGCGATCACCGCCGGCCAGGCCTTCGAGGCGCTGAACCACGCCGGCGCGCTCGACGCGAACGTGCTCGTGATCCTGAATGACAACGACATGTCGATCTCGGAGAACGTCGGCGCCCTGTCGAACTACTTTGCGCGCGTGCTGTCCGGCAGGACCTACGCCGCGCTGCGGGAAGGCGGCAAGAAAATCCTGCGCCGCATGCCCACGGTGTGGGAACTCGCGCGCCGCTCCGAGGAACACTTCAAGGGCATGGTGCTGCCCGGCACCTTGTTCGAGGAAATGGGATTCAACTACTTCGGGCCGATCGACGGCCACGATCTCGACATGCTGGTGAAGACGCTCACCAACCTGCGCGATCTCGAAGGCCCGCAGTTCCTGCACGTCGTGACCCGCAAGGGCAAAGGCTACGCGCCCGCGGAAGCGGATCCGATCAAGTGGCATGGCCCGGGCCCGTTCGATCCGCAGGCCGGCACGATCTTCAAGGAAAAGACGACGGGTCCCGTGTACTCGCAGGTGTTCGGGCAGTGGCTGTGCGACATGGCCGAGCGCGATCCGCGCATCGTCGGCATCACGCCCGCCATGCGCGAAGGCTCCGGGCTGGTCGAATACTCCAGGCGCTTCCCCGACCGCTATTTCGACGTCGCCATCGCCGAGCAGCACGCCGTCACGCTTGCGGCCGGCATGGCCTGCGAAGGACTGCGGCCGGTGGTCGCCATCTATTCGACGTTCCTGCAGCGCGCATACGACCAGTTGATTCACGACGTCGCATTGCAGGAATTGCCAGTGACCTTTGCGATCGACCGCGGCGGACTCGTGGGCGGTGACGGCGCCACGCACCAGGGCGCGTTCGACCTGTCATTCCTGCGCTGCATTCCGAACATGGTCGTGATGGCCCCGGCCGACGAAAACGAATGCCGGCAGATGCTCTACACCGCGGTCACGATCGACGGGCCAGCCGCCGTGCGCTATCCGCGCGGGCCCGGCCCGGGCGCTCCGCTCGTCACGGAAATGAACGCGTTGCCGGTCGGCCGCGCCGAGATTCGCCGCGAAGGCCGGTCGGGCCTGCTGCTGCTCGCGTTCGGCACGATGGTGGCGCCGTGCGTCCCCCTGGCCGAAGGGCTGGACGCCACCCTCGTCAACATGCGCTTCGTGAAGCCGCTCGACGAGGACACGGTCTGCCGGCTTGCAGCGACGCATTCGTGCATCGTCACGCTGGAGGAGAACGTGGTCGCCGGCGGTGCAGGCAGTGCCGTCGGCGAGTGCCTGGCCGCCCATGGCGTCGAGGCGCAGGTCCACCACATCGGCATCCCGGACAGGTTCATCGAGCACGGCTCGCGCGAGGACTGCCTCGTGATGGCTGGAATCGACGCGCCGAGCCTCGAAAACCAGGTCCGGCGGATCTGGGCGGCCCACCGCCCCACCCGCCCGGCCGTCGCCAGCCGGGCCTCCTGAAGCCTGCGAAACGACGCCCGCTCCGCGGCAAGCCCGGACAGAGTCTCGTATACTCGCCAAACCTGGCGGGAATTCACGCTCCGCCCCTATTCGAATGGACGACAGCACCTCCCGCCCGGACCAAAGCATGAGCCGCCCGTCTAAAACGCTTGGCAAAACGCTCGGCAGCGCCAGCGTGACGCCCATCGAGGACGTCCAGGGACGGGCCGACTCGCGCCAGGTCCCGATCAACAAGGTCGGCATCAAGGACGTGTATCACCCGGTCCGCGTGCGCGACCGTTCGGGCGGCGAGCAGCACACGGTCGCCAACTTCAACATGTACGTAGCCCTGCCCCATAACTTCAAGGGCACGCACATGTCACGGTTCGTCGAGATCCTGCACCTGCACGAGCGGGAGATCTCGGTCGACTCGTTTCGCGCGATGCTCACCGAAATGACGGAGCGGCTCGACGCCACCTCCGGCCACATCGAGATGTCGTTCCCGTACTTCGTCATGAAGCAGGCGCCGGTCACCAAAGTGGAGAGTGTCGTCAAGTACGACGCCAGCCTGATCGGCGAGATCCACGACGGCGTCGAAGAGATGTGGATTCGCGTCGTGGTGGCCGCGACGAGCCTGTGCCCATGTTCCAAGCGGATCTCTGACTACGGCGCGCACAACCAGCGTTCGCACATCACGATCAAGGCGCGCGTGCGCGAGCACGTCTGGATCGAGGAACTGATCGACATCGCCGAGCAGGAAGCGTCGTGCGAAGTGTTCGGCATCCTGAAGCGCCCTGACGAGAAGTTCGTGACCGAGCGCGCGTACGACAACCCGAAATTCGTCGAGGACATCGTCCGCGACGTGGCCATGCGGCTCAATGCGGAAGAGCGCGTGCTCGCCTACGTGGTCGAAACCGAGAACTTCGAGTCGATCCACAATCACAGCGCGTATGCGCTGATCGAGAAGGACAAGGAAAGGGGTTAGGGGATGGGGGTTGGGGGATAGTCGGAGCGGCCGAGCCGCCAGAACGCCCCGCCACTCAATCGTATATCGCACCCGGCTCCAGGATTCTCGCGCGGAACGCGCCGGGCGGCTCCTTGACATCATCCTCGGTACGGTCGGGGATTTCGAAATTCAGATCGGGCACCAATATCCGCCACGCATCAAGCGGATGCGTGCCCGCGTAGATGAGCGCGCCGATAGGACCCTGCGGTATGGCACGACGTTCGGGCAAGGGTTCGAGCCGTTGGCCATGGACGATGATCTCCTCGAGTTCGTCCGGCAACGGCGTCGCGAGTTCAGCCGCATCAACGTAGCGACCAATGTCACCGATCGACAGGTCGATGGGTGCGGGCTTGGCCACCGCCTGCTGCTTTGACCGGGACGAGCGCGGCGATTCTTCCGCCATGACGGTATGGGCCGTGCAGGCAAGCACGGCAAGCGCGAGATACGTGGAATGTCCGGAACTCACGGCGTGATGCTAGCGAACCGCGAGCCGTCGCAGAACTGAGGGCGGGTTACCGAGATTGGGGCCACACCTCCGACTATCCCCCAACCCCTATCCCCTATCCCCTACTTCTTGCCCCGCTGCAGCCGCCCGATCAGCTCCCGCACGAACACCTTGTGGAAGCGCAGCTGGCAAGAGAGCGACGACTGCTCGAGCAGCGTCGCCGTCACCTTCAGCATCGTCACCGCGCTTTCAGCCTCGACGACCGTGTCACGGCGCGAACCTTCGGCATAACCGGCTTCACCGAAGCAGCCGCCCGCCGGAACGCGACCGATGATGTCGCCGCCGCGGCTCAAGCGCACGGCTCCGGAAACCACGATGTAGAACCGGTCGTCGATGTCGCCCGGACGCAGCACCGGTTCACCCGACTGGCATTCGGTCCAGACTCCCGCACGCATCACTTCGCGGATCTCGGCATGCGAGAAGTCGTGGAAGAAGCGCAGCTTGCGCATGACCGCGAAGCGCTCTTCGTCATCGATCTCGGCCTGCGAAGCGCGCAGCCTCTGGTGTACGCGCGTGAGTTCGGCGGCGAACTCGGTGCCCGTGCGGTACCGGTTGTTCGGTTCCTTCTGCAGCGCGCGCTTGACGACTTCCTCGAGCTCCTCGGGGATCTCCGGGCGGATGAGGCGCAGCGATTCGGCTTCCGACTGCACCACCTGGCGCAGCAGCTTGCCGAGTGCGCCGGCACGGAACGGCCGCTGCCCGCACAGCATTTCGTACATGACGGCCCCGAGCGAATACAGGTCGGAGCGCGCGTCTAGCTCGAGGCCCTGCACCTGCTCCGGCGACATGTAGGCCGGGCTGCCCGCGACGCCCTCGAGCCGCGAGACGTCGGAATCCGCGACCAGGGCGATGCCGAAATCGACGATGCGCACGTCGCCGTCCTGCGTCAGCAGGATGTTCGACGGCTTGATGTCGCGATGGACCACACCGCGCGAATGCGCGTAATGCAGCGCCTTCGCGCACTTGTACAGGATGGAGACGACCTGATCGATCGGCAGCAGGCTGCCGGAGCGGCAGTACGCGCTCAGCGTACGTGCGCCGTGCACGTGCTCGGTGACGACGTAGCGGCGGCCGTCCTCCTCGCCTGCGTCGAAAATCGGCACGATGTTCGGGTGCTGCAGCTTGCCGACCATCTTCGCTTCGCCCATGAACATGCGGCGGGCGTTGCGACTCTCGGCGTCGTCCCCGATCGTGGCGTGGTAGAGCTTGATCGCCACGTCACGACCATAGAACGGGTCGTGCGACAGGTAGACCGTGCCGGTGCTGCCACGGCCCACCTCGTGCACGACGTAGTACTTGCCGATCCGGTCAGGCGTGCCTGGCGGCGATTGCATCGTCAAGGTCTGCGTCTGGACGTGCGGATGCACGGACGACGGTGCCTCGGATCGATCGGCGGGACTGGCTTTCGTCACGTGTACTTCTTGATGACCAACAGCAGGGCGGCGGCCATGACGGCTGCCATTACGTCGTCGAGCATAATTCCCAGCCCCCCGCGCATTCCGTGATCGACCTCCCGGATCGGCCAGGGTTTCCACACGTCGAACAGCCGGAACAGCCCGAACGCCAGCGCTGCTCCCCACCAGGTGGCCGGCGCGGCCAGCAGTGTGAGCATCATTCCGGCCACCTCGTCCCAGACGATGGCGGAATGGTCGTGTACACCGAGCTTGCGCGCGCTTTCGCCACAGATCCAGATCCCTGCGATGGTCACGGCGATCGTCACCGCCAGGGCGATCCAGAAGCCGAAAGGTGCGACCGCCAGCCCGAACAGCAGGCCGACGATCGAACCGAACGTTCCCGGTGCCACTGGCGCGAGGCCGGAGCCGAACCCCAGTGCGAACAGGTGGACGGGATCACGCAGCAACGCTGCCGGCACCGGGACACGGTCGCGCTTGCGTCCGGACTCAGGAGGCGAAATGGTCATAGCCTTTTCCCGCGACATCTACGCGCGCGCCTGCGCGACGGCACTCGACGCCCTCGCCCTGCACCATCGAGCCAAGGCACCGCAGGCTGCAGCCACCGGCCTCGGCGAGGTGCGCGATGTGCCCGAAGTGATCGGCTGGCAGCGTGAACAGCAATTCGTAGTCGTCGCCGCCGTGCAGCACCAGGCGCTCCTGCTCGGCCAGTGGATACGCCGCGAGTTCGGGCGCCAGCGGCAGGCATTCGAGATCGATGCGCGCACCGACGCCGCTCGAACGCGCGAGCTTGCCGAGATCGCCGAGCAGACCATCCGAGACGTCCATCGCAGCCGTCGCGAATCCACGCAGCGCGCGCCCCAGGGCCAGCCGCGGTTCGGCACGCAGGAAGCGACGCACTCGCGCATCCTTCGACTCGAAGGTTGCCCGGCCCGATTGCAGCTCCTCGAGCCCGGCCGCAGCCACGCCCGGTGTGCCGGAGACGATGATGAGGTCGCCAGCCCGCGCACCCGAGCGCCGCAGCGCGACAGCGGGCGGCACGAATCCCAGCACTTCGATCGTGACGACGAGCGGGCCTGATACCGTATCGCCTCCGACGAGTGCAACGCCGTGGCGTTCGGCCAGTGCATACAAGCCGTCCGCGAAGCCTGCGAGCCAGCGCTCGTCGGAGTGCGGCATTGAAAGTGAAAGCAACGCCCATGCGGGTTCGGCGCCCATCGCGGCCAGGTCGCTCAAGTTCACGGCCAGCGCCTGATGCCCGATCGCGTCGGCGGGCGTGCCCGGCAGGAAGTGACGGCCTTCGACGAGCGTATCCGTTGCCGCGACGAGGGCCTGGCCCGGGGGCGGGGCCAGCAATGCAGCGTCGTCACCCACGCCGAGCAGGACGTCGCCGCGTGGCGAACTGCGTGAAAAGTAGCGGGCGATGATGTCGAACTCACCGAGGGGCACGGGTGCTCCGGGGTTCGGGCGGTCCGGTTACTTGCCCGGCGAGCGTCGCGCCGTGGCCTGCTGCTCGGCCGCGCGCAACTGGCGCGCAGCGCGATCGAGCACTGCGTTGATGAACTTGTGGCCGTCGGTCGCCCCGAACTTCTTCGTCAGTTCGACGCACTCGTTCAGCACCACCTTGTACGGCACGTCGATGTGGGCGCGGAGTTCCTCGACGCCGATCAGCAGCACCGCGTGCTCGACCGGATCAAGCTGCGCCACCGGCCGATCGAGCCACTCCCCGATCATGGCGTCGAGTGCTGCGGAATCCTCGACTACGCCCTGCAGCAACTGCTGGAAGTATTCCGGATCGACCTCGGCATGACTTTCGTCGGACGCGTACTGGTTGCGCAGCTCGGGAAACGACTGGCCGGTCATCTGCCATTGGTAGAGCGCCTGCAGCGCGAGGCGGCGCGACAGGCTGCGCGCTCGTCCGGAACGGTCGCCGCGGGGTCGCGTCATTCTCAGACGTCCAGTCGACGCATCAGGTTCGCCAGCTCGATCGCCACCA
>Ga0209253_10001411_pt1 | contig 21040 bp, 24 predicted proteins | sample FrelakmetBRP12BR_FD_187145 | JGI IMG/M metagenome (GOLD analysis project Ga0209253, IMG submission 187145) | Freshwater lake sediment microbial communities from the University of Notre Dame, USA, for methane emissions studies - BRP12 BR (SPAdes)... | ecosystem: Environmental > Aquatic >...
CACCAGTTTTTCGGTATCCATGCGTGAGTGAAGGCCGGTCTTGCCGCGCGGCCGGGGCGAGCCCATCACCACCAGGTTGATGCCAGCGCGTTTGGCGCGCTCGATCAGGCAGTCTGTGGGTTTGCCCAGTACCATATCGGGGCGGTAGCGGATGCGGCGCTTGGTCGCCAGCTTTTGCAGGCGCCGCACGTGGATGCGGATTTCATCTTCCAATTGAGACTCGATGTAGTTCCCATAGGTTTTTTGGGTCATAGCGTTGTTCAGCCAGTCGTCGCCCATCATGCCTTTCCAGAAGTCCGGCACCACAATCAGGTGATGCAGCGTGCCGCCTGGCGGACACAGGGCCAGCGCAGCCTTCTCCGCAGCGCGTGCACCGTCAGTGCCGTGGCTGGCGAGCAGGATATGGCGGGTCTTGATCATTCGGTGCAACCTTCAAAGAAAACCCGGTGGGGCGCAGGGCGCACCACCGGGCGTAGTTGTAAAACGATGACTGTTATAACGCGTGTTATTTTACGAACACGTATACCAGGAAGGCGATGGCCAGCGAGACTAGCAGTGCCGTGAAGTCCTCGACACGATCGCTCTTGAATATGGTCAGCGCTGTACCGCGGTCGAATTTCTCTTTCATGTTTTCGTCCTCTCGTAAGCGTTAGATGGTTTCGGACACGAACAGCAGGACCACGATCAGCGAACCGACCGCCTTGAGCGTGCCCACGACCGTGCCGATGACGAGCGGCTGGCCACCGGCCTGTTTGATCGACGCCATGGTGATCTGCATGCCGAGGCCGACCAGACCGAAGGTGAAGAACCAGCCGATGAGATCGCGGAACATCGCAATCTTCGGGGCGGTGTGATAGACCGCGCCGTGTGCCTTCTTCAGGACCTCATTGCCTTCCTTCGATATGATCTTGCCATTGACTATGCCCTGCACCGTGGAAGCGTCATCGATCGTCATCACCTTCTTGTTCTCGATCAGGCGGGCGAGGGCGGCCTTCTGGTCCTCACGCTGGACCTTGCCGGCCTCCGCCTGCAGGGTGGCGACTTCTTCGTCCTTCAGCAGCTTGCTGGTGACCTTGCCTTCCTTGTCGGTCTTGACCAGCTTGGCTTCGCTGTTGTCGAAGAACTTGCCCTGATAGTGCTGGGCTGGCGCGAACACACCGGTGGAGGACAGCGCGAACATCAGGATGAAGCCCAGCACGAACACTGGAAACTTGCCGACGATGACCTCACCGAGGTTGACCTTAAGGCCGGTCTGCTCGCGCTTCACGTACCATACCGCCAGCCACAGCACGATGATCGGCAGGAACAGTACGCGCGTGATGTTGAAGATTTCGGCGACCTTGAGGGTCTCGATGCCATCCGGCTGGAAGGCCAGCGCGGCACCCGCCACCTGCGCGGAGTTCAGAATGCCAGTACCGGCCCAGGCGCCGAACTGGATCGGGCCCATGTGCATTGCCTTTCCGACGATCGGGAAGATGAACATCATCAATATGCCCCACAGCAGGATGGTGCCGATGGTGTAGGCGATTTCAGAAGACTTCGCCTGCACAACCGGGGCCGCCGCGACTGTGGCGGACACGCCGCACACGCCCAGACCGGCCGAGAGTGCGCCGGCCATGGAATTCGGGATCTTGCGGCGCGCACCCATCCACAGCACCAGACCGACCGAACCGAGCACGAAGAAGCCGATCAGCACCACCGACAGCTTGCCGAGCTGCGCCAACTCCGCGAGGCTGTACAGGGCGCCAAGCAGGATGACGCCGGTCTTGAGGCCCAAGCGTGACAGACGCACGCCGTTCTGCGCCCAGTCAGGAATCTTGAACACGTTCACCGCGATGATGCCGGCGATGATGCCCATCACCACGTAGTTCAGGTTCAAGACGCTATGGATGTCAAAGCCGAGAGTGGGCTTGAGGGCTTTGCCCCATGTTCCCATCAGCGGATCAAGGCCCCACTTCACCACGAACGCGATCAGCATGATGAACGTGACGCCAGCGATAGTGGACAGGTAATAGTCTCCCTGTCCTTGCTTCGGAGTGATGAGCAGCTGCCACAGGCCGATCACGATTGCGATGCCGCCGAAGGCGTACCCGAGCGTGACCATTTCGCCGGTGAGCTTGCTGGTGGAGAGAAATTTGAGTAGCGGTTCCATCGCGCCGGTCGACACCATATAGGCGTAGGCCGCCATGATGACGCCCATGATCAACGTCCATGGCGTTTTCTTTGTATAAATCATCGCTGTGAATCCTCCAGGTTGGTTGGCAGTGCTGCACAGCATGAACCTGGAAAGGACGTCCTCCCGGACATGTGTGCATCATTTATTTCTTATATACTTATACGATTACTTGACCACGCGGGCATTCAAACACAGCGTTCCATGCGCTGACAAGAGTTAGATTTGCAATCGGGCAATCAAGTTTGTTTGGGGGGAGTTGGAACTGTGGCGCAGGAAACATCCGGTTTATGCGGTTACTGCCGGATCCAGCGAATAGGGCAGGTCCGTGAGATGCAGGCGCGCACCATCACTGCTCGCTAGATGCAGTACTCCGGCTGCCTGGCTGCTCAGGTGCGCGACGGCAAGGAGGTCGTAGCCGCCTTCCGGTGCCTGCTGGGCGTCCAGCACGCTGCCGGTCCTCTGGCCGGGCAGGTCCGGAGAGTACACCGGCATCCCGGGTTGCGGCGGCAGTGCGCTCTCGACATGCGCGCGAAACATGCGTTGCTTGAGTCGCCCGAGGTAATGCATGCGCGCGACGATCTCCTGTCCCGGGTAGCAGCCCTTGGTGAAGCTCACCCCGCCGACCAGTTCCAGATTTGCCATCTGCGGTACGAATTCCTCGACCGTGCCGGGCAGGATCACGGGAATGCCAGACATGATGTCGAGCCAGGACCAGGGCCCGGCGCCGATCGGCGTCGCCTTGGCGGAGAGTGTCTGCCACATCGGCATGAGGCGCGCCAGCGGCGCGTGCAGCGCGAAACGTGCGTGCGGGCCGGGCAGGCGGACGACCGTGACGTCATCGCTCGTGATGCTGTCGTAGTCATTTGCCGGTGCATTGCCCAACGCATTCTTCAGCAGGGCTTCGGCGTTCGGTCCGGACAGGCCGATGCGCCCGAACCCGGCATCCGCGAATTCAAGTTTTACCTTGGCACGCAGGATGAACATGCGCAGACGTTTGAGCGTCGGCTCGGCCAAGGCGGCAGGTAGTTGCAGATAATACGCACCGTCCGTGCGCTGAAAAATCAGAAAAATGGCAAACATGCGTCCCTTGGCGTTGCAATAAGCACTCAACTGGGCACGCGCCTCGCTGACCAGGCGAATATCATTGCTGAACTGACCCTGCAGGAAGCTTTGCGTATCCGCGCCGTCAGCGCGCAGCACGGCGAGGTGCGAGAGATCCGCAAGGGTGTCGGCGTTCGCCGCGCTGCGTCGTTCGGCTTCCGGGTTGCCGTAATGCAGGACATGGTCATCTTCGAATACGGCGCCCGCGTGGGTGAGAAACGCACGCCACTCGGCGCTCATCGGTGCAAGGGTCGTTGTGGCTGGCTGCATGGGTGGGGCGGCTCCTGTCTGTGAGTGGCAAGTATACCGCCGCTGCTCGCGACCCTCAGCCTAGTCCTTATGGCTATCAAGGGTTTGAGTTGCCGGACATTCTAGGCGAGGATGGTGAAGTGCAGAGCGGGCCGGTTCAGCTGAAAGTCACGGGAATGAGAGGTAAACTGTATTAAGTGGAGCGCAGGGAAACGGTATGACCGAAAAGAGCAAAAAACGCCCGAAAAACCTCGACCTGCTGCACATTCATCTGCCGATCGGCGGATTTGTTTCCATTCTGCACCGGGTTACCGGAGTCCTGCTGGTTCTGGCGCTGCCGCTCGCATTTCTCCTGTTACAGCAATCGCTTCAGGGCCCCGAGGATTTCGCGCAAGTCGTTGCGCTCCTGAGTTCCCTGCCGGCGCGTGCACTCCTGCTGTTCGTCACAATCCTGCTGACGCATCATTTTCTGGCCGGCGTGCGTCATCTGCTGCTCGATCTCGATGTCGGTATCAGCCGCAGCGGTGGGCAGCTGGGTGCCTGGCTGGTGCTGGGCGGCGTGGCGGGCGCTGCATTGATCGCCGGAGGATGCCTATTCCTATGAAGACAATGAGCCCTCGGGGAAGTGGCAGCGCGCATCGTGGTCTCGGCGAATGGCTTCTGCAAAGACTGAGCGCGCTCTATCTCACCGGTTTCGCGGTATGGCTGGTGGCACGGCTCGCGATTGCGGCGCCCGCGGACTACGTCGCCTGGAAAGCGTGGATGACGGCTGGCGGAGTGAGGCTGGCATTCGCGCTGTTTTTCCTGAGTGTACTGGTACATTCCTGGGTTGGTATGCGCAGCGTGTTCCTCGATTATCTAAAGCCCCTGTGGGTGCGGTTTGTCACACAGCTGCTGCTGGCCTTCGGTCTGCTCGCGCTCGCTTTTTGGGCCGCGCAGATTCTGCTGGTGGAGGCGCACGGATGAGCATCGCGCGCCGTAAATTCGATTGCCTGGTCATTGGCGCGGGCGGCGGCGGGCTGCGCGCGGCCCTGCAACTTGCCGAGGGTGAGGCGCATGTCGCGGTCGTTTCAAAAGTGTTTCCGACCCGCTCGCACACCGTGGCCGCGCAGGGCGGCATGAACGCCGCACTCGGCAATGTACTGCCGGACAACTGGCATTGGCACATGTACGACACCATCAAGGGCAGCGACTTTCTCGCCGACCAGGATGCGGTCGAGTACATGTGCCGTGCGGCGCCGCGCCTGGTGATCGAGCTTGAGCACTACGGCGTGCCATTCACGCGCCTCGACAACGGCCGTATTTACCAGCGACAGTTCGGTGGCCAGAGCCAGAACTTCGGCGGCGCCCAGGCGGCGCGCACCTGTCCGGCGGCCGACCGTACCGGGCACGCCATCCTGCATACGCTATATCAACAGAACATCAAGGCACGTACCCACTTCTTCGACGAGTTCTTCGCTATCGATCTGCTGCGCGATGCCGACGGTTACGTGCTCGGCGCGCTGGTGCTGGAGATCGAAACCGGCGAGCCGCTGGTGATCGAGGCCAAAACCACACTCATCGCCACTGGCGGTGCGGCACGCATGTATCGAACCAGCACCAATGCCATGATCAACACCGGCGATGGCATGGCCATGGCGCTGCGCGCCGGCATCCCGTTGCAGGATATGGAGTTCATGCAATTTCACCCTACCGGCATCGCTGGCTTCGGTATGCTCATCACCGAGGCCGCACGCGGCGAAGGCGGTTACCTGCTGAACAGCCAGGGCGAACGCTTCATGGAGCGTTACGCCCCCAACGCCAAGGATCTGGCGAGCCGCGACGTCGTGGCACGCGCTATCGAAGTCGAGGTGCGCGAGGGCCGCGGCTGTGGACCAAACAAGGATTACATCCATCTCAAGATCGATCACCTGGGCGCGGAGCTGATCAAGAGCAAGCTGCCCGGCATCCGCGAGCTGTCCATGCGCTTCGCGCATGTCGATCCAATCGAAGCACCCATGCCGGTTTACCCGACTGCGCACTACACCATGGGCGGCATACCGACCAACCGCTTCGGCCAGGTGGTGGCGCCGGTGCAGACCGGCCCGGAAGAGCCGGTGCCCGGCCTGTATGCAGTGGGTGAATGCGCCTGCGTGTCCATCCATGGCGCCAATCGTCTGGGCGGCAATTCACTGCTCGACATCGTGGTGTTCGGACGTGCCGCAGGCAATCACATTCTTGAATACCTGAAGGACAGCCGCTATCACCGCACGCTGACAGAAACGAGCATTGAACCAGCGCTACAACACTTGCTGCGCTGGGACGCAAAGGGTGATGGCGAGTCGGCAGATAAGTTGGCCGAGGAACTGCGCCGTACTATGGAGCAGCACTGCGGTGTGTTTCGCACTCAGGAGATACTCGACCAGGGCGTGGCAAAGGTGCTGAAACTGCGCGAGCGCTTGCAGAATGCCCGCCTGCGGGATCACAGCAAGGTATTCAACACCGCGCGTATCGAAGCGTTTGAAACCGAGAACCTGATGGAAGTGGCGCTCGCCACGGTAGTATCGGCGGCGGCGCGCCATGAAAGCCGCGGGGCGCATTCGCGTGTGGACTATCCGGAACGGGACGATCTGCAGTGGCTCAAGCACACGCTCTACAGCCGCGATGCCCAGCGCCTCGATTACAAGCCGGTGCGCATGAAGCCGCTCACAGTCGATTCGTTCCCGCCGAAGAAGCGCGTGTACTGAGGGGGCCCATGAAATTCTCCATCTACCGCTACAACCCGGAAACGGACAGCAAGCCGCGCATGCAGGATTACGAGCTGCCGGATGACTGCGGCGCGATCATGCTGCTGGATGCGCTGCTGCTGCTCAAGCAGCAGGATGATTCCCTGAGCTTTCGTCGTTCCTGCCGCGAGGGCGTGTGCGGGTCGGATGGCATGAATATCAACGGCCGCAATGGACTCGCCTGCATACTCCAACTCGATACGCTCAAGCAGCCGATCACGCTCAGGCCATTGCCGGGCCTGCCGGTGATCCGAGACCTGATTGTGGATTTGACCCAGTTCTACAATCAGTACCGGACGGTAAAACCCTGGCTCATCAATAAAGATCCCGAGCCCGAGATCGAGCGCCTGCAGAGCCCGGAGGAACGCGCGCGTCTCGATGGGCTGTATGAATGCGTGTTGTGCGCCTGTTGCACGACGGCCTGCCCCTCGTTCTGGTGGAATCCGGATCGCTTCCTCGGACCGGCGGCGCTATTGCAGGCCAACCGCTTTCTGAACGACAGTCGCGATCAAGCCACGGGTGAACGCCTCGACGATCTCGACGATCCCTTTCGGCTGTTCCGCTGTCACACCATAATGAACTGCACCGACGTCTGCCCGAAGGGGCTCAACCCTGCAAAGGCGATCGGCCATATCCGCCAGCTGCTGCTCAAGCGCGTGCTGTGAGTGACGTCCAGGACGAAACCTTGCGGCGCCTGCGCTGGCAGTGTCGGCGCGGTCTGCTGGAGCTCGATCTTCTGTTTGTGCACTTTCTGGAACATCACTACAGCGCGTTGAATGTGGAGGAGCAGAGCGCTTTCCAGCGTCTCCTCGAACAGCCGGATCAGACACTCCTCGCATGGCTCCAGGGCCAACAGGAACCACCAGCCGACTTAAAGACAATTATTGATAAAGTTATTCAATAACTTGATTATAAACATAAAAAAATCATTCATGCTGACCACAATCGTGCTCAGTGTCCATGCTGGCGCACTGCTGCTGATTTTCGTTCTGCCGATCGCGCTGGCTCATATGATCGGACTCGCTGCATTTATTGGCGCGAGTCTCTGGTGGCAAGGCCAATATGGCGTACGGGCGAGTGAGTGCGAGATAGGGTTGGAGGAGGACGGTTCCTGCATCCGCACTGCTAACGGCGAGCAGCGTCGCTATCGGATCGCGCGTGCGACCGCCCATGCCGGCTTCGTGCGCCTCACGTTACAGCGCGCGGGCGGGCGAGCACGCATCCAACTCGTGCCGCGGGACGCCGTCGAGCCGGAGGTGTATCGAGTTTTGCGCGCCCGGATTGTGCAACAGCGTCTGCCAGTGCCCGACAAGACACCGGCTTAAGCGCCGACGGAATGTTCCGGGGTGAGCACGGTGTCGCGTGCCTCGGCCGCTAGCTGCGGATAGTCGCGCGAGTAGTGCAGGCCGCGTGATTCGTGGCGTTCCTGTGCCGAGCGGATGATGAGCTCGGCGACCAGTGCCAGGTTACGCAGCTCGATCAGGTCGCTGTTGATGCGGAAGTTGCTGTAGTACTCACGAATTTCCTCGCGCAGCAGCTTCACGCGATGTTGGGCGCGCTCCAGGCGCTTGTTGGTGCGTACGATGCCGACGTAATCCCACATGAAGCGGCGCAGTTCGTCCCAGTTGTGCGACACCACCACCAGCTCGTCCGCATCCGACACGCGGCTTTCGTCCCACAACGGCAGGTCGGTGGCGGCGGACGGCGCCTGTGCGAGTTGCGCGCGGATGTCCTCGGCGGCGGCCTCGGCGAATACCAGGCATTCGAGCAGTGAGTTGCTGGCCAGGCGATTCGCGCCATGCAGACCGGTGAAGGCGCATTCGCCGGCGGCGTACAGGCCGGGCAGATCGGTGCGTGCATGCAAGTCGGTCATGACGCCGCCGCAGGTGTAATGCGCGGCCGGCACAACCGGGATCTTCTGCCGGGTCATGTCGATGCCATATTCCTTGAGCCGCGCGTAGATGGTTGGGAAATGCGTGCGCACGAAATCCGCCGGCTTGTGGCTGATATCGAGGTACACGCAGTCGAGGCCGCGGCGTTTCATCTCGAAGTCGATGGCGCGCGCAACCACGTCGCGCGAGGCGAGCTCGCCGCGCGGGTCATGCGCTTGCATGAACGGCTTGCCATCCGGCAACAGCAGTCGCCCGCCCTCGCCGCGCACTGCCTCGGTAATCAGGAACGTGCGCGCCAGCGGGTGGTACAGGCAGGTTGGGTGGAATTGCACGAATTCCATGTTCGCTACCCGGCAGCCGGCGCGCCAGGCCATGGCGACACCGTCGCCGGTCGAGGTGTCTGGGTTGCTGGTATACAGATACACCTTGGATGCGCCGCCGGTGGCCAGCACCACGAAACGTGCGCTGAATACTTCGACATGACCGGTCGGCTTATTCAGGGCATACAGGCCGAGGACACGGTTGTCGCCGTCACGCCCGAGCTTGCGGCGCGTGATCAGGTCCACGGCGATGTGGTTTTCCAGCAGGGTGATGTTCGGATGGGCCCGCACTCGGCCGGCGAGAGTGGTTTCCATGGCCTTGCCGGTGGCATCGGCGGCGTGAATCACGCGCCGGTGGCTGTGCCCGCCCTCGCGGGTCAGGTGATAGTGCGGCCGTCCATCCGGGCCGATCTCGCGAGTAAAGCCCACCCCCTGGTCAATCAGCCAGCGAATGGCTGCCGGGCCGCGCTGCACGGTGAATTCCACGGTATCGGGGTGACAGAGCCCGCCCCCGGCCTGCAGCGTGTCCTGAATGTGCGCGCCGAACGAATCGGCGTCATTCAGGACTGCAGCCACCCCCCCTTGGGCGTAGAGACTGGATCCCTGGGTGAGGTCGGCCTTGGCCAGCAGGGAAACTTTGGCGCTATCGGCCAGGCGCAGGGCCAAGCTCAGGCCCGCTACACCGCTGCCTACGATCAGAACGTCCGTGACGTGTGAAGGTTGGGCTGTGGTCATGTTATGCAGGCGACGGGCAGAGCAGGTGAAATATGGGGTATTATCCTGCCGGTTGAATAGTCCGGTTGTGACGTTGTCCGTATTGATAACAATCAACGACAACTATAACCATGGTTGATGCGGCAGGGCGAACTTTATTTTCCTGCCGTGGTCTTTATATCCGGTGACGCACCGTTGCCGGGCAGGGGAAGGGGACAGTCCCGGATGGTTGGCGAGCGCAGTATTGATCAGCAGCTGGTGGTGCGGGTCCAGAAAGGCGACAAATCCGCCTTCGACCTGCTGGTGCGCAAATATCAGCACCGCATCGCCAAGCTAGTATCGCGGTATGTGTACGACCGGTCGGAGGTCGAGGATGTCACCCAGGAGGCCTTTATTAAGGCTTACCGTGCCATCAAGGGTTTTCGCGGCGAGAGCGCCTTCTATACTTGGCTCTATCGCATTGCGATCAACACGGCCAAGAATTACCTGGTGGCGCAGGGCCGCCGGCCGTCGATCGCCGATGTCGAAACGGAAGAGGCGGAGGCAAGCGACATCGGCACCAACCTGCGCGATGCCACCACGCCGGAGCGCCATCTTCTGGCTGATGAGATCGGCCGCACCGTGGAGCGGGTGCTGGCGGCGCTGCCTGAGGATCTGCGCACCGCCGTCACGCTGCGCGAGATTGAAGGATTGAGTTACGAGGAAATTGCCGAGGTCATGGATTGCCCGATCGGCACGGTGCGTTCGCGCATCTTCCGGGCGCGCGAGGCGATCGACAAGGAATTGCAGCCGCTCCTGGAAGACTAGGGGCCACATCAACGAATTTCAGTCAGGACTGGATACGTATGAAAGAACAGATTTCGGCGTTACTGGATGGTGAAGGGAACGATCTGGAACGTGAGCATGCGCTACGCGCGCTGGGCACCGACCCGGCGCTGCGCGGAGCCTGGGAGCGCTATCACCTGGCGAGTGCTGCCATACGACGCGAACTCGAGGTCATGGTCAGTCCCGGTCTTGCCGACCGTCTGCAAGAGCGCCTGCAACACGAGGCCCAGGAGAATACAGCCCGCCGCTCCCTCTCGCCGCGTGTCCTGAAATTCACCGCCGGCCTCGCCATCGCCGCCTCAGTCGCCACCGTCGCCATTCTGAATCTCCCGCCACTCGTTTCCCCTTCCGCCGTCTCCGTTGCCCGCAACGCTTCCAGTCCGGCTACCGGTAAGAGTAAGAGCACCGTGGCAGAAACGCGCCAGACACCACTCGATCAGCGGAACGCCCTCAACCCGTATCTGGTGCAGCATGGCGAATTCACGCCGGCCGCGGGCATGAACGGCCTGCTGTCGTACGTGCGTGTGATCGGCCGCGATAGCGCCGCCACGGACAATGCAAACACGGAATGACCGGGTTCTTCCTTCGTCGCTTTACGCTTGCAGTTCAGCTGGGCCTTGCGGCCTCGTTGGCGCAGGCCGCCGACGCGCAGACGTTGTTTGCGCGCATGCATCAGGTCGGACGCAGCCTCGATTATGAAGGCACTTTTGTCTATCAGCACGGCGATCAGCTGGAAAGCCTGCGCATCGTCCATAAGACAGGTACGAGCGGGGTGCGCGAGCGGCTGGTGTCACTGAACGGCGCACCGCGCGAAATCATCCGCACCGACAGCGAGGTGCGTTGTTACCTTCCGGACGAGAATGCGGCGCTGATCGAGCACCGCCGCGCCGGCGATCGCAACTTTCCGGCGCTTCTGCCTGACTCGCTCGCGCTGCTGAAAGGCAATTACACGGTCCATGTCGGCAAGGAAGGGCGCGTGGCCGGTCGCAAGGCAGTCTCGGTGCGCATCAAGCCGCGCGATGCCTATCGCTACGGTTACTTGTTGTGGGCGGACGAGGCGAGCGGCCTGCTGCTCAAGGCCAGCCTGCTCGATGAACGCGGTGGCGTGGTCGAACAGTACATGTTCACGCAGGTGTCTATCGGCAAACCCATACCCGAATCCGAACTCAAACCGCAATACCCGACCAAGGGAATCGTCTGGCAGCATGCGGACGACGAGACACAGGCGCTGTCCACCGGGCAGTGGACTGCTACACGTCTGCCGGTCGGCTTCACGCTCAGCGCGCGTATGATGCGTATGCTGCCGGCGCACAAACAGCCGGTCGAGCACCTGGTGTATTCCGATGGTCTCGCCGTGGTCTCGGTGTTTGTCGAAAAGGTTGGCGATGAAGCCAAACCCAATGCGCTCTCCGGTTTGACCCACATGGGCGCGGTACACGCCTTCGGTAAGGTCGTCGACGGCCATCAGGTCACCGTGGTTGGGGAGGCACCTGCCCTGACGGTGGACATGATTGGCGAATCGGTTGGGTCTGGGCCGTGAGAACAAGCTGTCGACGTACCCCCGTTGCCATGCTCTTCGGCCTGTGGGCGCTGGTACTGACCATCCCCGTACCGGCCGCACCGCTGGTGCGTGCGCTGCCGGACTTCACACTGCTCGTGGAAAGCAGTGCCCCGGCGGTGGTGAATATCAGCACCACCCAGATGGTAAAGCGCCCGGTTGGGCCGGGCGCCGAAATGCCGGAAGCCCCGGAGGGCAATGGCCCCTTCAATGATTTCTTGCGCCGTTATTTCGGCGAAGACGAACTGCCCCCCGAATTCTTCGACAACAAATCGCTCGGTTCGGGTTTCCTGGTCTCGCCGGACGGTTACATCCTGACCTGCGCGCACGTGGTGGAAAATGCCACCGAGATCCTGGTGCGCCTGACCGACCGGCGCGAATTTACTGCCAAGGTGATCGGTGCCGACCGGCGCAGCGACGTCGCACTGCTCAAGATTGACGCCACCGGCCTGCCGCAGGTGCGGATCGGCAACCCGGAGAAGGTGCGGGTTGGCGAATGGGTGCTCGCGATCGGCTCACCGTTCGGTTTTGAAAGTTCCGCTACCGCCGGTATTGTTTCGGCCAAAGGCCGCAGCCTGCCACGCGAGAACTACGTGCCGTTCATCCAGACCGACGTTGCCATCAACCCCGGCAACTCCGGCGGGCCGCTGTTCAATCTGCAGGGCGAGGTGATCGGTATCAATTCGCAGATCTACAGTCGCACCGGCGGCTTCATGGGGCTGTCGTTCGCAGTGCCGATTGACATTGCCATGCAAGTGGCGAAGCAGCTTAAGGCCAGCGGGCATGTGCAGCGCGGCTGGATTGGCGTGACCATTCAGGATGTCACACGCGAGTTGGCAGAATCGTTTGGCATGAAGCGTCCGTCCGGCGCCCTGATCGCCGATGTCCTGCCGGACGGTCCGGCGGCCAAATCCGATCTGCGCGTAGGCGATGTGGTGGTGGAGTACGAGAACCATCGTGTCGACCTGTCTGCCGATCTGCCGCCCCTTGTGGGGCAGACCGCACCCGGCACGCGCGCCAAGCTCGGCATCATCCGCAACGGCCAGACCAAGACGCTGTCGATCACCATTGCCGAGCTCCCGGAAGAAGCTGCCGAGAACCGACCCGAATCGCCGCCTGGCCCGGAACGGCCGGGGGTGCTCGGCATGCAGCTCAAGGATCTTACGCCCGCACAGCGCAAACAGTTGGGCGTGAGCCAGGGTGTGTTGGTGGAAAAGGTTGCTGAAGGGCCGGCACTCAAAGCCGGGGTACGACCAGGCGACGTGATCCTGCAGGTGCAGGGCCGGCCGATGCGTTCGGCCGCCGAGCTGCGCGATCTGGCGCCTCAATTGCCACGCAACAAACCGGTGCCGGTGCTGGTGCGACGCGGGGCCGCGGCCCTGTTCCTGGCGCTGCGCCTACCGGAATAAGCCGGTACAAGCACCCCTGAAACCGGGTATGATTGGCCTATTCAATCCGCAGTTGTCCGCTTGATCACATGGCATTATTTCTTCTGAACGGTGCAGGCAGGGCGCCCGCAGCACCCTTTTCTTATCCCGCTTATCCCGACACAGGTCTTTCCGAGGTGGCGGTATGAGTGGCTGGGATCCGCAGTACATCCGCAATTTTTCCATCATCGCGCATATCGATCATGGCAAGTCGACGCTTGCCGATCGCTTCATCCAGTTCTGCGGCGGACTCGAGGCGCGCGAGATGCAGGCGCAGGTGCTCGATTCCATGGATATCGAACGCGAGCGCGGCATCACCATCAAGGCTCAGACCGTGGCGCTCAACTTCAAGGCGAAGAACGGCCAGGTCTATCGACTGAATCTTATCGATACCCCGGGGCACGTCGACTTTTCCTACGAGGTGTCGCGCTCACTCACCGCCTGCGAGGGTGCGCTGCTGGTGGTGGACGCCTCGCAGGGCGTGCAGGCCCAGACCGTGGCCAATTGTTACACCGCGTCCGAATTGAACCTGCTGATCCTGCCGGTGCTCAACAAGATCGATCTGCCACAGGCCGATCCCGAGCGGGTGATCAAGGAGATCGAGGACATCATCGGCATCGATGCCACCCATGCGCTCACGTGCAGCGCCAAGACCGGTGTTGGCATACCCGAGATTCTCGAAGCCATCGTCGAACACGTTCCGGCACCACAGGGCGACGCCGAGGCGCCGCTACAGGCGCTGATTATCGATTCCTGGTTCGATAACTATCTCGGCACGGTGGTGCTGGTGCGTGTCATGCAGGGCACGCTGACACCGAAGCAGAAGATCCGGCTCATGGCCACGGGTGACGAGTTCCCGGTTGATCATGTCGGGGTGTTCACGCCTAAGCGCACGCCGACCGAATCGCTGGGTGTCGGCGAGGTGGGTTTCATTATTGCCGGCATCAAGGACGTGCGCAGCGCGCGCGTCGGTGACACGGTGACGCGCGCCGACAAACCGGCCGCCAAGCCGCTGCCGGGCTTCAAAGAGATCAAGCCGCGCGTATTCGCCGGCCTCTATCCGGTGGAGGCGAGCGATTACGAAGCGTTTCGTGACGCGCTGCAGAAACTCACGCTTAATGATGCCTCGCTGCACTACGAGCCCGAGACCTCGCAGGCGCTCGGTTTCGGGTACCGTTGCGGCTTTCTCGGCATGCTGCACATGGAGATCATCCAGGAGCGTTTGGAGCGCGAGTACAATCTGAACCTCATCACCACCGCGCCGACCGTCGTCTACGAAGTGCTGACCGTCAAGGGCGAGGTGCTGCAGGTCGAAAACCCGGCCAAGCTGCCCGAGCCGACGCTCATTGAAGAAATCCGCGAGCCGATCATCCGCGCCAATATCCTGCTGCCGTCCGAATACATCGGGCCGGTCATAGCGCTGTGCGTGGAAAAGCGCGGCATCCAGAAGAACATGTTGTATGTCGGCCGGCAGGTGATGCTCACTTATGAAATGCCGCTGGGTGAAGTGGTGCTGGATTTCTTCGATCGGCTGAAATCGGTGTCGCGTGGCTACGCGTCGCTTGATTACGACTTTCTTGAGTTCCGGCCGACCGACGTGATCAAGCTTGAGGTGCTCATTAACGGCGACCGGGTGGACGCCCTGTCCAGCATGGTGCACCGCGCGCAGGCACAGTACCGTGGGCGCGATCTCGTCACCCGGCTGCGCGGACTGATCCCGCGCCAGATGTTCGACGTCGCTATTCAGGCGGCCATCGGTTCGCATATTATTGCGCGCGAAACCGTAAAGGCGTTGCGCAAGAACGTCATTGCCAAGTGCTATGGCGGCGACATCTCGCGCAAGCGCAAACTCCTTGAGAAGCAAAAAGAAGGAAAAAAACGCATGAAGCAGGTCGGTTCGGTGGAAATTCCGCAGGAAGCATTCCTGGCGGTGTTGCGCGTGGACGAGAAATAGGCCATGGACTTCGCGCTCATCATGTTTGTCGCACTGCTGACCACCGGCCTCATCTGGGCTGCCGACCACTTCTTCTGGGCGCCGGTGCGCGCGCGCGCCGCCGCGGCGCTGCAGAAGGCCGGCGAGCCGGAAGCGACCGTGAACAAGGCGCGGCACGAGCCGCTCATCGTCGAATACGCGCGCGCGTTCTTTCCGGTGATTCTGTTTGTGTTCCTGCTGCGTTCGTTTCTGGTCGAGCCGTTCCGCATCCCGTCGGGCTCAATGATGCCGGGCCTGCTGGCCGGCGACTTCATCCTGGTCAACAAATATACCTATGGCCTGCGCTTGCCGGTGATCAACCGGAAAGTGGTCGATCTCAGCGCGCCCAAACGCGGCGATGTCATGGTGTTCCGTTTTCCTGGCGACCTCTCGGTCAATTACATCAAGCGTGTCATCGGTCTGCCGGGCGATCGCATCGTGTACCGCGACAAGAAACTGTTCATCAACAATCAGCCCATGTTGCAGACGCCGGTCGGCGACTACACTTACACGGAGTCTGGTGACCACATAATATTTTCCCGGATCCTCAAAGAGCAGATCGATGGCGTGGAACACAACATTCTGCATGGCGAAGGCCAGAACTCGGGCGTACTGGAGTTTAGTGTGCCGGAGGGGCATTATTTCATGATGGGCGACAACCGCGACCGCAGCAATGACAGCCGCTACTGGGGCATGGTGCCGGAGGCAAACGTAGTTGGTCGGGCTTTTCTGATCTGGTTCAGTTGGGACATGGTGAAGGGTGGCGTGTCCTGGAGCCGGATCGGCAGTTCAATACAATAAACCAAACATATCTCGGAGGCGTAGGATGCTGACATCAAAATCGAAACAGAATGGCATGACTTTCTGGGGCCTGATGATGGTTGCGGCCGTGTTCGCGTTCTTCGTTCTTCTGTTCTTCAAACTGTTTCCGTCATATATGGAACATGCCAAGGTTAAGACTGCCCTGGAAAATATCTCGCGGCAGCCGGGCACGAGCGACATGGAAAAGGCCCAGATCAAGTCGGCGTTTGAACGGCGTTTCGATATCGAAGATGTCAGCAATATTGACTTGAACAAGAACCTGTTTGTGGAGAAGAAACCCGGCAGCATGACCATCCGCATCGCCTACGAGCGCCGCGTTCCGATTGCATACAACGTCAGTGCCTTGATCGAGTTTGATGACAGCGTACAGGTCAATGTCCGTTGAGCGTTGCCCGCAACGAACTCACCAAGCAGCTGGGATACGTTTTTCATGACGCGACGCTCCTCGCGCGCGCGTTGACTCATCGCAGCCATGGCAGCCAGAACTACGAGCGTCTTGAATTTCTGGGTGACAGCATCCTGAGTTTTATCGTCGCCGATGTCCTGTATGACCGCTTCCCGCAACTCAGCGAAGGCGAGTTGACGCGCCTGCGCGCGACGCTGGTGCGGCGTGAAACCCTGGCGACACTTGCCCGTGAACTGGATCTCGGTGACTGTCTCGAGCTCGGCGGCGGGGAACTTAAAAGTGGTGGCTTCGACCGTGATTCGATTCTTGCCGATGCCCTGGAGGCGGTGTTTGGGGCCGTCTACAAGGACGGCGGCATCGAGGCAACGCGGGATGTGGTGTTGCGCCGCTATCAACCAATACTGGACAGCATTGACCCGAACAGTATTCTCAAGGACCCAAAAACACGTCTGCAGGAGTTTCTGCAGCGCAAGTCCCTGGCCACGCCGATCTACACCGTGCTGGAGCTCAGTGGCGAGCCGCATCAACAACGCTTTGTGGTGGAATGCCGTGTGCCGGGCCTGACGGAAGCTGTACGCGGCGAAGGCAGCAGCCGTCGTTATGCCGAGCAGGCGGCGGCTACACGCGCTTGTGAACTCCTGAATTGCGAAACCGATGACTAAGGCCACGTCTGTGCTCACGCCGCCTGCCGACGGTTTCCGCAGCGGGTTCGTCGTGATCATCGGCCGGCCGAATGCCGGAAAATCCACGCTGCTCAATCGCCTCGTCGGGCAAAAGGTCAGCATCACCTCACAGCGTGCCCAAACCACGCGCCACCGCATTCTCGGTATTCACAATGCGCCGCAGGCGCAGATCATCTACGTGGATACACCCGGGCTGCACCGCGGCGAAAGCGACAAGCAACTCAGCCGTCTCATGAACCGCGAGGCCCGTGTGAGCCTCGAGGGTGTCGACGCCGTGGTGCTGGTCATGACCGCAGACGGCTGGACAGAGCGCGACGAGCCGGCGCTCGAATTGGCGCGGCAGGCGAACTGCCCGGTGATTCTGGCGATCAACAAGGTGGATCGCATGAAGGTGCGCGAACGCCTGCTGCCGTTGATAGAAGCGATGCAGCAGCGCTACGCATTCGCAGAAATCGTGCCACTGTCAGCGCAAGACGGCGATAACGTACCCGTGCTGGAGAAAATTCTGCTGCGGCTATTGCCCGAACATCCCGCCTATTTTGATGCCGAGCAGATCACCGATCGCAGCGACCGGTTTCAGGCTGCAGAGTTCGTGCGCGAGCAGGTGTTTCGCAGCATCGGCGAGGAAGTGCCGTACGCGGTGGCGGTCGAGATCACCGAGTTCCGGGAGGAGCCGAAACATCTGCACATCGAAGCCGTCATCTGGGTAGAGAAAGAAGGTCAGAAGGCGATCCTGATCGGCAAAGGCGGCACAGGTCTGAAAGAGATCGGGCGTCGCGCACGTCTTGAAATGCAGAAGGCCTTCGCACGCAAGGTGTACCTCGGACTCTGGGTCAAGGTACGTGAAGGCTGGTCAAATGACGTGCGCGCCCTGAAGAGCCTTGGCTACTCCAGCGAGGAGGACTGATGCGCGTCAACCAGGAGTTGGCCTATGTTCTGCATCATCACGATTATGGTGAAACCAGTCTTCTGCTTGAAATGTTTACCCGTCGGCACGGACGCCTCGGGGTTGTTGCCAAGGGCGCGCGCCGCGCGCGTTCACCGTTGCGCGCCGTGCTCATTCCCTTTCAGCCGCTGGTGATGGGTTTCAGTGGACGCGGCGAACTTCCGACGCTGACTGCCGCCGAACCGGCCGGCGCGGCGCCGGCGATAGCTGGCGAGGCGCTGTTTTGCGGTTTGTATCTCAATGAACTGCTGTTGCGTCTGTTGCACCGGCATGATCCGCATGAGCGCCTGTTCGAAAGCTACAGCGAAGCGCTGGGCCGGCTCGGCGAAGGCATGGATACGGAGGCGGCACTGCGTGTGTTTGAGAAGCGCCTGCTCGAGGACATCGGTTTTGGCCTGGTGCTCGATCATGATGTCCAGGATGGTGCGCCCATATTGCCAGAGCATTTATATCGATACATTCCAGAACGTGGCCCAGTGATAGCGCATGCCGCGGACGGCGAAGGCATTGCCGTACAGGGCGCCAGCCTGCTGGCACTGGCGCGTGAACACCTGGATGATGCGATTGCGCTGCGTGAAGTGAAGCATTTGATGCGTGCACTGCTGGCGCGTCACCTCGGCGAACGGCCGTTGACCAGTCGTGGCCTGTTTCGTCCGCGATCTGTGCAGAATGCGCTAGAATACCCGCAGACCATGACAGATGTTGAAAGGAGCAAGCTGTGATCAGGCTGGGCGTGAACATTGACCATGTGGCGACATTGCGCCAGGCGCGTGGAACGCGCTTTCCGGACCCAGTGCAAGCTGCGATCGAGGCCGAACAGGCTGGTGCGGACGCCATTACTTTGCACCTGCGTGAGGATCGCCGCCACATTCAGGAGCGCGATGTCGAACTTCTGAGTTCAATATTGCAAACACGCATGAATCTGGAAATGGCCGTGACCGAGGAAATGGTCGCGTATGCGGTGCGTCTGCGGCCAGCGGAATGCTGTCTGGTACCAGAACGTCGCCAGGAACTCACTACCGAGGGCGGCCTGGATGTCGTCACGCACGAGAAGAAAATCAGCGCGGCCTGCGAACTTTTGGCCGAGGCTGGCGTGCGCGTGTCATTGTTCGTGGACACCGAGGTGGCACAGATCGATGCCGCCCAGCGCAGCGGTGCGCCGGTGATCGAAATCCATACCGGACGTTATGCAGGCGCCCCGAGTGCCGATGAGCGCGGAGAAGAGCTGGCGCGTATCGAGCTTGGCGTGCAGCAGGGTCTGGATCTGGGATTGCAGGTGAATGCCGGGCACGGCCTCAACTACCACAATGTGCAGGCGATCGCGGCCATCCCTGGCATCGCCGAACTCAATATCGGTCACGCGATCGTGGCGCGCGCGCTGTTCAGCGGATTGCAGGAATCGGTACGTGAGATGAAGCGGCTGATGCGCGAGGCACGCGCGCAGTGATCTTCGGCATTGGCACGGACATCGTGCGCGTGGCGCGCATGCAGAAGAACATCGAGCGCTACGGCGAAAAATTCGCCGAGCGCATTCTCACGCCGGCTGAGCTTTCCGAGTACCGGAAGGAATCGCGCCAGGCGCATTTTCTCGCCAAGCGTTTCGCCGCCAAGGAGGCCGCCGCCAAGGCCATGGGCACCGGCTTCCGCGACGGCCTCATGTTGCACCACATTGGCGTTACACACGACGCCGCCGGCAAACCGCAACTCGCGTTTACTGATCAGGCCGCCGAATTCGTGCAGGCCAATCGGATTACCAGTGTGCACGTGAGCCTGGCGGACGAGGAAGACCACGCGGTCGCGTTTGTAACCCTCGCGACCGGATAGGCTAAAAGCTTATGCAAGGACGAACGAAGGCCGCTCCTGCGCTCGCGGCATTCGCTTACTTCTTGCGCTTCGGTGGGCTGTAGCCGGCCGGAAAATTTCCGAATTCGCCCTCGCTGAACAGAAAACCGAGCATGTGTTGCTCGATTACCGCCATACTCGCCGGATCAGCGGTGCTCAAACCGTTGTCATTGATCAAAACCGTGAGATGCGCCAACCAGCGTTGCCATGCTTCACGCGAGATATTCTCGTAGATGCGTTGACCGAGCGGACCAGGATGAGGTGGGAAGTCGAGGCCTTCGGCTTCGCGTTGCAGAACATGGCAAAAGACAGTACGTGACATAGGGGCTTCCTGAGGTCATTTCGCCTAATTGTACCGGATAGGCGCTGATTTCGAGAATCTGTCAGGTATCTCGTTGGCGTATGGGGGCACAGGTTGCTAGAATATCTGCATTCAGCCAACTCATCGGAGTCGCCGCATGACAGCTCTAGCCCAGACCGAACGCACGGATGTGAGTGCCAAGAACCTGTTACAGATCACCGCATCCGCCAGGACCAAGCTGGCCGAGTTGTTAACGGAGGCCGGAGACGAGGCATCCGCCATTCGCGTGTTTGTTTCCGGCGGCGGCTGCGGCGGCATGGCTTACGGCATGACCTACGCCGACCAGACAACCGACTATGACCACGTCATCGAGACGCCGGAACTAAAAGTTGTGGTTGATGCCGTGGCCCTGAATTTCCTGCATGGCGCCGAGATCGACTTCACCGCAGACAGTCTCAACCCGGCATTCGTTTTCCGTAACGCCTACACGGCACCCAAAGTGGGCGGCGGCGGATGCGGCAGCGGCGGCTGTGGCGGCGGAGGCTGCGGTCGCTAAACCGCGCGTCCTGCTGGTCGCCCCGCGCGACAGTTATCGTACGGCGCCGTACATCGCGGCGGCGCGCAAGCAAGGCGTCGATCTCCTGATTGCCTCTGAGGGCAAGCTCGCCCTCTCCGGGCTAGATCTGCCCGGTGTGCAGGTCAACCTGCACGATGCGCCAGGCGCCCTGCAGGCGGTACTCACGGCGGCGCAGGAACAGCCGTTCGTGGGTGTTATCGGCACGGACGATGCCAGCACCGAGCTTGCCGTGCTGGCCAGCATGCATTTGCAACTTCCGCACAATCCACTCCTTTCGGTGCGTCTCGCGCGTCGCAAGGACTTGGCGCGCGGTCATCTGGCGCGCGCCGGTGTGCCAGTACCCCGTCACTGGAAGATTGACCTGACAAGTCCGCTTGCACCCCAGCTCACGCATGTCATTTTTCCCTGTGTGGCCAAACCGGTAGCGTTGTCCGCGAGCCGCGGTGTGATGCGCGCCGATGACC
>Ga0209253_10001412_pt1 | contig 21040 bp, 19 predicted proteins | sample FrelakmetBRP12BR_FD_187145 | JGI IMG/M metagenome (GOLD analysis project Ga0209253, IMG submission 187145) | Freshwater lake sediment microbial communities from the University of Notre Dame, USA, for methane emissions studies - BRP12 BR (SPAdes)... | ecosystem: Environmental > Aquatic >...
TCATTGAGCCCAAACCGCGCACATCTTTAAGCGCTGGTGTTTTAGCTTGCGCTGCTTTGAGTCTTTTAATGAGTTTTTCACCCAAATAATTGGCACGCGCGACCAGCTTTTCTTCTTCCATTACATCAATTACCGCATGCGCAGCAGCAATCGCTAACGGATTACCCGCGTAAGTACCACCAAGACCGCCTGGCGCTGGGCCATCCATCACTTCTGCCTTGCCGCTTACTGCTGACAATGTCGTGCCACCGGCCATACTTTTAGCCATAGTCATAATATCAGGCAGAACGTCGTAATGTTCTGCTGCGAACATTTTGCCAGTGCGGCCAAAGCCAGTCTGTATTTCATCATAAATTAGCAGCATGCCATGCTCATCACAAAGCGACCTCAAGGCACGCATAAATACAGGCGGCGTTACATAAAAACCGCCCTCGCCTTGCACAGGCTCAATGATAATCGCCGCAACCCGCTTAGGGTCGATATCCGCTTTAAATAACGACTGTATTGCATTCTTTGCATCATCAATGCTGATGCCGTGCAAATCAATCGGAAAAGGCACGTGATATATCTCAGCAGGGAAAGGCCCGAAACCAATTTTATAGGGCGCTACTTTACCTGTGAGCGCGCAACCCATCATGGTGCGCCCATGAAATGCGCCGGAAAAAGCGATAATGCCAGAACGACCAGTGCTAGCGCGTGCTATTTTGATTGCGTTTTCAACCGCTTCAGCACCACTAGAAAAAAAACAGGTTTTTTTGGCGTACTTGCCTGGCGTGAGTATATTAATACGCTCGGCCAATCGCACATAACTTTCGTAAGGCAACACTTGATAACAAGTATGCGTAAAGTGTTGCAATTGTGCTTCAACCGCTGCGATCACTTTTGGATGCCTATGCCCAGTATTCAGTACGGCAATACCGCCTGCAAAATCAATGTAACGCTTACCTTCTACATCCCATACTTCGGAATTTAGCGCACGCTCAATAAAAAAATTGGCCATCACACCAATACCACGCGGGGTAGCAGCTAGACGGCGATCATGTAAATGTTTGTTAGTCAGCATAATGAGTCCTGGTGTGATTCAAAGTCGTATCCAAGTCGTTTTCAATTCAGTATATTTTTCCAGTGCATGCAGTGATTTATCACGACCATTGCCTGATTGTTTATAGCCCCCAAATGGCACGGTAATATCATCTTCATCATAGCTGTTTACATGCACAGTGCCTGCACGCAATGCTTTTGCCACCAGGTGCGCACGCGAGATGTCACGTGTCCACACTGCAGCCGCCAAGCCATAATAGGTATCATTAGCAATGCGAATTGCCTCGTCCTGTGTATCGAAAGTAATAATCGACAGCACTGGGCCAAATATCTCTTCCGCAGCTATTTTCATGTCGTTTTTTACGTCATCAAACACCGTCGGACTCACATAAAACCCACCTGTTTCACTGCGCACACGCGCTCCACCAGCCAATAGATTCGCGCCTTCTTCCTTGCCTGATTCGATGTACTTTAAAACCGTTTCCATCTGCCCGCAATCCACCAGTGCGCCCATGCTAGTGTTCTCATCCAGCGGGTCGCCAGGCTGATAGCTTTTGAGTTCAGCAAGCACTTTTTTAACAAATGCATCTTTAATCGATCGCTCGACTAACAGCCGAGAAGGCGCATTGCAGCTTTCGCCCTGGTTGTAAAAAATTGAACCCGCAGAGGCTGCGGCTGCCTTGTCCATATCTTGGCAATCAGCAAACACGATATTGGGTGATTTACCACCCAGCTCGCACCAAGCGCGCTTGAGGTTACTTTGCCCTGCCATCACCTGGATTTTTTTGCCCACTGCGGTCGAACCCGTAAACGCGATGCAATCGACATCCATATGCAAAGCCAGCGGCGAGCCCGCTTCGGCACCATAACCTGGCAGCACATTCAGCACACCTGCTGGAATACCTGCTTGTAAAGCCAAATCACCTAATCGCAAAGCTGTAAGAGGTGATTTTTCTGAAGGTTTGAGCACCACACTATTGCCAGAAGCCAATGCTGGTGCAATTTTCCATGCCGCCATGGCGATTGGGTAATTCCATGGCACGATTGCGCCAACAACTCCAATCGGTTCGCGGGTAATCATCGCAAGTGTGTTGTCAGCAGTAGGTGCAATCTCGTCATATACCTTATCTACTGCTTCACCAAACCAACGCAGTGTATTCGCTGCAGAGTTCACATCGGTGTTCAAACTGGCAGTAATGGGTTTCCCCATATCCAGTGTTTCAAGCAACGCCAATTCTTCACGATTTGCCAATATTAAGTCGGCAAAACGAATCAAAGTTTGCTTGCGCTCTTTTGGCGACAATCCAGCCCAACGTCTGTCATTAAAAGCCATGCGCGCGGCAGCGACCGCCAAATCAACATCTGCAGCTTTACAGCTCGCCACATCAATAAGTTTGCGATTATCAATCGGCGAAAAACATTCAAAAGTTTGACCATCAGCGGCATTCACGCGCTTACCATTAATCACGGCGCGTCCATCAATTTTTAGTGCCTTTGCACGTGCATGCCAATCAATAGCGTTAGAAGTATCCATGATTACTTGTCCAATCCTGCCATGGCGATATATTTAATTTCGAGATACTCATCAATACCGTAATGCGAGCCTTCACGACCCAGTCCCGATTGCTTCACACCACCAAATGGCGCAACTTCATTGGAGATCATGCCGGTATTGACGCCCACCATGCCATACTCTAGTGCTTCTGCGACACGCCAAATGCGGCCGATATCGCGGCTATAGAAATATGATGCCAGGCCAAACTCAGTACGATTGGCCAGCTCAATCACTTCTTCATCAGTTTTAAAGCGGAATAGTGGCGCTACTGGACCAAAAGTCTCTTCTTTAAAAATCAGCGACTCCGCTGTCACGTCTGCAAGCACTGTCGGTTCAAAGAACGTGCCGCCAAGTGCATGACGCCTACCACCTTGCACCAGTTTTGCACCTTTTTTAACGGCATCCGCAACATGACTTTCGATTTTTTCAATCGCCGCGTTATCAATCAATGGGCCTTGTGTGACGCCATCTGCTGTACCCTCGCCCACTTTAAGTGCACTGACTTTAGCGGCTAATTTTTCAACAAATGCATCAAACACACCGTCTTGTACAAAAAGACGGTTAGCACAAACGCAAGTTTGCCCTGCATTGCGGAATTTGCTAATCATCGCACCTTCCACCGCAGCGTCCAAATCGGCATCGTCAAACACGATAAACGGTGCGTTGCCGCCGAGTTCGAGCGAAAGTTTTTTAATCGTATCCGCGCATTGGCGCATCAAAATACGGCCAACTTCGGTGGAGCCAGTAAATGAGAGTTTCGTCACCACAGGGCTTTCACATAGCACGGCTCCAATTTCGCGCGCTTTGCCGGTGACGACTTGCAGCACACCTGCTGGCACGCCGGCTTGTTCTGCCAGCGCCGCCAACGCTATGGCGGAAAGTGGTGTTTGCTCTGCCGGCTTGATGATCATAGAACAGCCAGCAGCCAGTGCTGGTGCTGCTTTTCGTGTAATCATTGCTATAGGGAAGTTCCAAGGGGTAATAGCAGCAGTGACACCAATCGGTTGCTTAATTACCAATAGTCGGCGATCTCCGGCAGGTGAAGGAATCGTTTCGCCATATACACGCTTAGCTTCTTCTGCAAACCACTCAACAAAGCTGGCACCGTAAGTTACCTCTCCTCTCGCTTCCGCGAGAGGTTTGCCTTGCTCGCTTGTGAGTATGAGCGCCAGATCTTCACGATGTAGAATAATGAGATCAAACCAGCGCTTCAGAATAGCTGCACGTGCTGCGGCAGTGAGATTTTTCCAAGACTTTTGTGCCGCTTCTGCAGCAACAATCGCGCGCTCGGTTTCCGCTTTACCCATGCGCGGCACTTCGCATATAACTTGACCACTGGCTGGGTTGGCGACTGCTATTTTTTCGCCAGAATCTGCACCTACCCACTGCCCTGCAAGCAAGCTGCTATTTTGCTTAAGCAGACTGGGGTACTTTAATTTTAAGGTCATGAAAAATCTCTTATTTATTGGAGTCGCTATAAGCCAGTGCCATTTCACGCTTACGTTTGCGCTCAACGTGCGAGGTATAAAAGCTGGAAGCCACCACTGCAATTGTCACGACAGTAATGGTAACGGTGGCCACCGCATTAATGGTAGGGTTTAAGCCTAAGCGTGCGCGCGAAAAAATCACCATCGGCATGGTGTTATAACCGGGGCCAGACAGGAATGACGACAGCACCACATCGTCAAACGAAAGCGTAAATGTAAGCAAAAAAGCAGAAATTAAGGCTGGCACCAGTAATGGGAAGGTAACCAGTGTGAATACCTGCAAAGGTTTACAGCCTAAATCCATAGCTGCTTCGTCCAGTCGTTTATCCATTTCTTTTAAGCGCGATGTCACCACCACAGCCGCATAAGCCGTGCCTAGAAGCGCATGGCCGAGCAAAATAGTGAATAAACCACGCTCCGGAAAGCCAAGCCAGTGCTGAATTGACACTAGCATCAATAACAAAGACAAGCCCACAATAACGTCGGGCATCACCAGCGGTGTAGTTGACATGGAATCGAGCAAAGTGCGGCCGCGAAATCGGCTGTAACGATTAAGTGCAAATGCTGTAAATGTACCAAAAAATACCGACATTAATGCTGACAAAAACGCGATCTTTAACGACAAAAACACCGCCGAAATTAAATCACTATCTTGCATTAAGGCACTATACCAGCGTGTGCTAACGTGGGACCAAACTGTGACCAGTTTTGAATCGTTGAAAGAAAACACAACCAATGTGACGATAGGCAAATACAAAAACAAATAAACCGCGACCATCCAGCCATTTGCAAAAAGTTTGTTTGAAGTTTGGCTCATTATTTTGCCTCCTCTAAACTTGCTTCAGCTCTATTTAAGATAGCCATCGGTACCAAAATCAAGGCAATCATCACAACAGCAACAGAGGCAGCCATCGGCCAATCGTTGTTACTAAAGAATTCATCCCACAATACACGACCTATCATTAAAGTATCTGGCCCACCCAATAACTCAGGAATCACAAACTCACCGACTGCAGGAATAAACACCAGCATAGAACCTGCAATAATGCCTGCTTTTGATAGCGGAACGGTAATCAGCCAAAATGCTTTAAATGGACTGGCACCAAGGTCAGCTGCAGCCTCTAAATAGCGTATATCTAATTTGGATAAATTGGCATACAGCGGCAAAATCATAAATGGCAGGTAAGAGTAAACCATACCAATAACCAGCGAAAATGAATTATTCATCATCACCAACGGTTCGTTGATGATATGCATACTTAGTAACACATTGTTAATCACACCATTACTCACTAATAAAGTTTTCCAAGCGTAAATACGTAGTAAAAATGAAGTCCAAAATGGCAACATAATCAGCATCAACAATGTAGGCTGAATATGCTTAGGCGCACGCGCCATAAAGTAAGCAAATGGGTAGCCAATCGCTAAACAAATTAAAGTGGTAATCAGCGCATATTTGATTGAAGATATATAGGTTTTAACATAAAGCGCATCGCTAAAAATAAACTGATAATTTGCAAAATTAAGTTTCAGAGTTGGTAGGCCTTTGGTCCAGCTAACCATATTAGAAACAGAAGTCGCCTCCATTTCTGACAAGCTAATTTTCAGCACTATGAGTAGAGGAATCGCCACCAACAAAATAAACCAGCCATACGGAATGCCAATAACCAACTTGTTACCTTGAAATAGACCTTGAAAGTAGCGCGTTAATTTATTCATCGCTACACTCCTTAGTGAGTTAATACAATCATGGCCAAATCATTCCAATGCATATAAGCATGGTCACCCCAAGTGAGACCGCAGCTTAAATCACGCGTATTATTGATTTCTTGCGCTTTAATCACCTTGCCGGTCTTGGTTTTGAGGTGATACGTGGTATGGTCGCCAAAGTACACGATCTCCACCACTTCACCTTCGCACCAATTGTATTCACCCTTTGGTTTTTCTTTAGAAAGCATAATTTTTTCTGGGCGCAACGCCACCCCAACAGCCATGCCTAAATTGCCCGTAATGCCATGCCCGACATAGTGTGTACATTCATCGCATTTCACGATGACGTGATCAGGTTCATCGACGATTACCACACCTTCAAACATATTCACATTACCAATAAAATCTGCCACTGAGCGACTATTTGGCGTTTCGTAAATTTCGTCTGGCGCACCAATTTGCTGGAAGTAGCCCTCTGACATCACCGCGATGCGGCTAGCCATGGTCATGGCTTCTTCTTGATCATGCGTCACTAATACACAAGTTACACCAACTTCTTCAATAATATTCACGAGCTCTAGCTGTGTCGTTTCACGCAGTTTTTTATCCAAAGCGCCTAGAGGCTCATCTAATAATAACAACTGTGGACTTTTCGCAAGACTGCGCGCTAAGGCAACGCGTTGTTGCTGGCCACCTGAAAGTTGATGCGGTTTACGCTGGGCATATTTAGTTAACTGTGCAAGCTTGAGCATGGCTTCAACACGGCTTGCAATCTGCTCCTTTGGCAGGTGGTCTCGTTTTAAACCAAATGCGATGTTTTCCCAAACCGTTAAATGAGGAAATAGCGCGTACGATTGAAACATCATATTGATTGGGCGTTGATAAGCTGGGATGTTTGTGATGTCTTGACCAGCAAGATAAATGTTACCCTTGGTCGGCTTCTCAAAACCTGCCATCATGCGCAACAATGTTGATTTGCCGCAGCCAGAACCACCTAATAGGCCGAAAATTTCACCTTTCATGACATCAAGCGAAACATCATCTACCGCTTTAACTGTGCCATCGTAAATTTTGGTAACGCCTTCAACTCTGAGCAAAACTTCTTTTTCAGCTGGTTTGCTATCTGTATGAGATTTAGGTGCTGTCGCCATAGTGACCCCGAAATAAAGTAACAGTTAAAAAATAAGTTTGAGTCTACAAGAAGACGTGGGCTTGCCTGTAGGCAAGCCCGTGCAATCATTTTTTAATTATGTGCCTGTTTTAAATTGCGTGTATAAGCGTGTTTCTATACGACGCGTTGCATTATCCACATTGCCTGGCGGAATTAGATTTTTAACATCGGCTTCTGGCAAGAAGATAGTTTTATTGTTTTTAATTTCTGGATCAACAAATTCCGTTGCAGCTTTATTTGGGTTGGCATAAGTCACTGCATTGGTTAAGCCCGCATGCACTTCTGGCCTTAAGATATAGTTGATGAACTTATGTGCATTGCCAGGATGTTTGGCATCCGCCGGAATCGCCATGGTGTCCATGAACATATAGCCGCCCATTTTAGTCACCAGCGCCTCTATGTTCTGCTCAGACTTGTTTTCGATTGAGCGTTTACGTGCCAAGTTGAAATCGCCCGCCCAACCAAGAGCCACGCAGATATTACCACTGGCTAAATCTTCAATTTGACCACCTGAGTTAAAACGTTTGATATCAGGACGCACCTTCATCAGCATATCAAAAGCTACTTTGTAGTCATCTGCATTTAGACTAAATTCTGGTTTATGCACATAGCGCAATGCAATTGGAAACACTTCCGAAGGTGCATCTAAAAATGAGATGCCGCATGACTTAAGTTTTGAGGTATATTTTGGATCAAACACTAAATCCCAAGTGTTTTCAGGCATGGGCATGTCACCCAGAGCTGTCTTCACTTTATCCACATTAATACCAACTGTCGTGTAGCTCCACAACCAGTCCACCAAGTATTGATTGCCCGGATCAAGCTTAGCCATTTGCTCTAAAACTGCAGGATCTAAATTTTTCCAATTAGGCAATTTGCTCTTATCTAATTTTTGCAACAAGCCGCCATCCATTTGCATTTTTCCCCAATTAGAGGATGGCACCACAATGTCATAGCCTGTGTTTTTGGCAATCATTTTTGCATGTAAAATTTCGTTGCTATCAAAAATATCGTAGCGTACTTTAATACCTGTTTCTTTTTCAAAATTAGGAATGGTATCTTCGGCCAAATAATCTGACCAGTTGTAAATGTTAAGCACTTTTTCTTCTTCTGCTGCCGGCGCCGAGGCTGCTGCGGTAGCAGCAGGCTGACTTGAGTCTGTGGCTGCATTTTCTGATTTCCCGCAAGAAGCGAGCGTAAATCCAACGCCTACTATTGCTATACCTAACAAGTATTTACTAGATAAATTCATAATTAAATAGCTCCTTAAAATTTGTGAATGATTGAGAAAGTTTTATTCGTAAATCCGTACAAAAGACTACTAACATAAACTATTAATACCGTATGTTCAAACAATTCTATCATGTTAAAAATTCTTGTCATGCAACATTCATTTTTGGTGTGTCATTTTGTATTAAACCACGTTTTTCGAGGTCTTCTAACGTGGCATCCAAACACTTGTATATCAGAGCTATCATTTCATCAATTTGCGCTTTTGTGGTGACTAGTGGCGGCGCAATAATCATACGGTCACCCACCGCGCGCATAATCAAGCCGTTTGCAAAACAATGGCCACGGCAAATCATGCCAACCGCTAATTCTTCATCAAATGCAATATGATTGGCTTTATCTTTCATCAGCACAAAACCGGCAACCAAACCACAGGTTTCAGCACCGCCGACTAGTGGGTGATTGGACAGTTCCGCATATTTTTCTGCTAGGTATGGGCCAGTTTCGTTGCGTACACGGTCAACCAATCCTTCTTTTTCTAGAATATCGATATTTGCTAAAGCCACTGCGCAGGCAACTGGATGCCCAGAATAAGTGTAGCCGTGATTAAACTCTCCGCCTTTCTCTATCAGTACCTCCGCAACTCGCTTACTCACTACAACGCCGCCAAGAGGAATATAGCCAGAAGTAACACCTTTGGCGAAAGTCATTAAATCTGGTTTAGCCCCGAGTAATTGAGAGCCAAACCATTTGCCAAGACGGCCAAAACCACAAATCACTTCATCACAAATCAACAAAACGCCATACTTATCACAGATTCGTTGAATTTCTGGCCAGTATGTTTTCGGTGGAATAATCACTCCGCCAGCACCTTGCACAGGCTCACCAATAAACGCTGCAACCTTATCTGCGCCCACTTCTAAAATTTTATCCTCCAACCATGAGGCCGCTCTAATTCCAAACGCATCTTTATCTTCGTCTGGTGCTAAACCATAATGATAAGGCTGCTCGATATGCACTATTCCAGGAATGGGCAAACCGCCCTGCGCATGCATGCCACCCATGCCGCCAAGAGAGGCGCCCGCGACGGTTGAGCCATGATAGGCATTGTTGCGCGAAATAATCACTGTGCGTTCTGGCTGACCCAAAGTCGTCCAATAGTGGCGCACCATGCGTAAATTGGTATCGTTTGACTCTGAACCAGAGCTGCTAAAAAACACATGGCTGTAATTGTCACCCGCCAGTTGGATAATTTTTTCTGCCAACTTTACGGCAGGCACATTGGTGGTTTGAAAAAAGCTGTTGTAATAAGGCAATTCCTGCATTTGCTTGGCAGCCGCATCCACCAAGGCTTTGCGACCATATCCAACATTTACACACCACAAGCCGGACATGGCATCAAAAATCTTGGCACCCTCAGAGTCCCATATATACACATTGTCAGATTTTGTAATAATACGTGCGCCCTTATCCGCCAAGCTTTTGTGGTCGGTAAAGGGGTGCATATAATGTGCTGAATCTATGGCTTGAATGTCTTTTGTAATGGTCATGTTGCTCTCAATTCTTTATTCATTTCAAGTGGTTATACATGCATCAAAAGATGCTCTCTCTCCCATGGACTAATTACACGCATAAATTCATCGTGCTCCGTTTCCTTCACTGCCAAATACACATCAACAAAATTTTTGCCGAGCACTTCATGCAATGCTTTTGCATCTTCTAATTCACGCAAAGCTTCTGAAAGCCCGCGCGGCAGCTGGTAATCATGCGCATAAGCGCTACCCGTGGTTACTTCGGTCGGTTTTAATTTTTCAACAATGCCTAAGTAGCCGCAAGCAAGCGTAACAGCCATCGCCAAATAGGGATTTGCATCTGCCCCGACCACACGGTTTTCTACACGACGCGCATTAGGATCTGAAATTGGTACGCGAATTCCCACTGTACGATTGTCATAGCCCCATTCAATATTAATTGGTGCTGCGCCGTTACGCACAATGCGACGATATGAATTTACGTAAGGAGCAAGCAGGGCCATGGCTGCTGGTAGGTATTTTTGCAAACCTGCAATGTAATGGTAGAAAAGCGGCGAAGCCTCGCCATTTGGCTTGCTGAATATATTCATTCCAGTTTTGGTATCAATCACACTTTGGTGAATATGCATGGCAGAACCTGGTTCATGTTCCATAGGTTTTGCCATAAACGTGGCATACATATCATGCCGCATAGCCACTTCCCTTAATGTGCGCTTAAAGAAAAATGCCTTATCTGCCAGCACCATAGGTTCATCATGCAAGAAGTTAATCTCCATCTGACCTGCGCCGAATTCATGAATCAGCGTATCAAGCTCCAAACCCATGATTTCACAGTAATCGTAAATATCTTCAAATAATGGATCAAACTCGTTTACCGCATCTATGCTATATAGCTGGCGGCTGGTTTCCTTGCGCCCGCTTCTGCCAATTGGAGGTGTCAGCGGCAGATCTGGATCAGTATTACGTGCAAGAAGATAAAACTCTAGTTCAGGCGCCACGATTGGTGTCCAGCCCAAATCTTTGTACAAATCTGTCACACGACGCAATACATTTCTTGGTGCAAAATCAATGAGCTTACCATCATGGCCGACGCAGTCCATTATCACTTGAGCGGTGGGATCAACCGCCCAAGGAACGAGTCTCAAGGTTACAGGATCCGGCAATAGCACCATGTCTTTATCAGTAAAACCCATTACTCGGTCATAGCCTTCGTGGCCTTCAGGTGATTCACCTGTCACGGTCACACCCAAAACGGCCTCTGGCAAGCGCATCGCACGCTCGGTAGAAAACTTTTCTCGCGGTAAAATCTTGCCACGCGCAACGCCAGTCAAATCAGGTACCAAGCATTCTATTTCCGTAACATTGTTATCTGTTAGCCAACGATCCATTGCTGCAAGATCAAAATTTTTACGTCCTAGCATTTTTATTCCCCAACCCTTGTTTAATTTATTTCTAATTTAATATTTCGGTTTTATTTCAAGCTTGCATTCTTATTCTACACGCATCGCCAAAAGCCTTAAAAATCGCCAGATATTGCGGATTTTCCATCACTTTCCACTCAGGATGCCATTGCACACCTAAGGCAAACGCTTTAGCACCTGCAACACTCACCGCTTCCACCAAGCCATCTGGCGCTTGTGCTTCAACGCTTAAGCCTGCACCTAACCTGTCTAATCCTTGGCCGTGAATAGAATTCACCATCATTTTATCTACACCTAGCATTCTATCTAATCGGCCTCCAGCATTTAGAGTAACTGAATGCGACACTGCGTATTGCATTTCTATTGGTAAGTCTTTTGCTTCACGATGATCGTTCAAGCCAGCAACCTCTTGTACTGCCTGATGCAAGCTACCACCAAAAGCCACATTCAACTCTTGAAACCCACGGCAGATAGCTAATAGCGGAATACCTTTATCTATAGCCGCGCGAATCAACTTTAGCGTTAGCGCATCGCGTGCCAGATCAAGCGGCAACGATAAGTCATGCACTTCTTGTCCAAAATGTGAAGGATGCAGATTTGAGACAGATCCTGTCAGTAGAACACCGTCTGCCATTTCCAATAACTCTTCAATCTCTATTTGGCTGCTAATAGCCGGCACTAATAGAGGTAGAGCACCAGATGCCTCTGCCACTGCCATGATGTATTTGTGCCCTACCACATGAAAAGGATGTTCGCCCAGCTGTTTTACATCTGCTGGAATCAAAACCACTGGCTTTCGTTGATGATTTTTCATGTTTTGGTGAGCTAATTGCAACTTAAGTTTGATTATATGCCTACTTAATCAAGCATTACCAATGTTTGCAACAATTCAGTTACAAGTATACTATCGCTTTAATTGGTAATGCTACAAGAGCCATTTAGGTTATTTAGTTAGAACCACTTTAAGAAAATATGCTGCACGACAAAACAATACGATGAAGCAATTAGTCCTCTCAGAATGGCTGCTCACACAGCTGAGCCACAACAGATTTCCTGCGCGCATGCCTAACCATAGGCGCGTATATGAGGCTATTCGTCGCGCAATTACCGAGCAAGTTTTACCGTCTAGTAGCCGCCTACCTTCCACGCGCAGTCTTGCAGCAGATTTAAGTGTATCTCGCAATACCATTCTAGCGGCCTTCGACCAACTACTGGACGAAGGCTATGTTGAGGCCAGAACAGGTAGCGGGACCTATGTTGCTTACAACCAACCAGACGAGTTTACAAAAAACCCACGAGAGACTCCTCTGCTTAATGTTGAAGGCACAATCGGGCTTTCTAAGCGCGGTATGGCGGCTTCTGACTCACCTAACAACCTTGCAAACAATCATGAAGTACAACCCTTTACACCTGGCGACGATGATTACTCACGCTTCCCTATCGCTCTTTGGCGGCGTTTACTTAATCGCCATTGGCGAGCACTCGATCCTAAGTTACTTGATTCTAGTCATGAAGGCGGCTATTTACCTTTACGGCAAGCTATTGCCGATTATCTACGCGTTTCACGTGCGGTCAATCTAACGGTAGATCAGGTAATTATCACTTCTGGCACCCAGCAATCAATTGACTTGTGTGCACGTTTGCTCACAGATCACAACGACTGCGCATGGGTTGAAAACCCTTGCTATTGGGCAGCGCGGCGTGTGCTGGAAGTCAACGGCTTGCGGCTGCATCCAGTCGCTGTAGATAGTGAAGGAATGGCGCCCAGCACGCAGGATTTTCGCGCAAAGCCGCGCCTAATCTACACTACCCCATCGCATCAGTACCCTAAAGGCATGGTGATGAGCTATGGCCGCAGACGCTTGCTATTGGATTACGCGCAAAATAGCAATGCATGGATTATCGAGGATGATTACGATAGCGAGTTTCGCTTTGAAGGCCGCCCTATTTCATCGTTGCAAGGAATGGATCAACATGGTCGAGTGTTGTATTTAGGTACCTTTTCAAAAGTGATGTACCCAGGAATTCGCATGGGTTATATGGTGATTCCGCCACAATTAGTGGATTCATTTAAGTACGGCTTGTATGAGCTTCAGCGTCCGGGGCAAGTCATGATTCAGGCCGCATTGGCAGATTTTATTGAAGAAGGTCACTTCGCTAGTCATATACGTAAAATGCGTCAAACTTACGCCGAAAGACGTCGTCTATTGCAATCAGCATTGGCGCCAATTGCCAATGCAGGCGCGCGACTTTCGCCAGTCGATTCCGGCTTGCATTTAGTAGTGGAGTTTGACGCGCATGTTGACGATATTTATGTAGCTAAAATGGCTGCCAAAGAGGGCTTGCGCGTGTATCCGCTCTCCAATTACTGCTTCGGGGAAAAACAAGAAAAAGGCTTGATTATTGGTTACGCTTACGCCGCAACCGAAAGCATTGCAAAATATGGCGATGTGTTGGCGGAAGTAATTCAGGCGGCTTTGAGTAAATAATAAAATGAGTGCTTTCAAAATTCGCTTAGCCAATATCCAAGACCTTGAGTCACTTTCTTTGCTATTTGATGCTTATCGTCAATTTTATGAACATACACCTGATGTCGCATTGGCGAAAAACTTTATATCTGACCGATTAAATAATAAAGATTCGATAATTCTGGTTGCTCAAAACAGTTCGCAAATCTTAACCGGATTTTGTCAAATTTACCCAAGTTTTTGCTCGATAATCGCCGCAAAAATCGGAGTGTTGTACGATTTATTTGTCGATACTTCTGCACGTAAAACAGGCGCAGGACGTGCTTTAATGCTGGCTGCACACGAATATGCCGCAAATAATGGCATGGTGCGTTTGGACTTAACAACGGCCAAAGATAATTTAAAAGCACAAGCGCTATACGAATCGCTCGGCTGGGAGCGCGATGAGGTTTTTTATACTTACAACAAAAACCTAACTTAAAAACCACTAAAAAAAATGCCCTGTAAGCCAATATCCATGCGCCTTACAGGACATCTATTTTAAAATTACAAATCGCTTTTAACCCAGTTTTTCTTTCAGCCGGTACCACGCCATCCCTAGTACTAAAGCAGGCGTACGCAATAATTTACCACCCGGGAAGTCGTGATGCTTAATTTTAGAGATTAAGTCCAAACGCTCGGCTTGGCCGCTAATTGCCTCCGCTACTAGCTTTCCCGCCAGACCGGTGAGCGCTACCCCATGCCCCGAAAACCCTTGCAAATAATAAACATTTGGCGAAATTCGACCAAAATCGGGCGCTCGACTCATGGTGATATCCACAAAGCCACCCCATGTATATTCAACTTTTGTATTAGCTAATTGCGGAAAAGTCTCTGTCATACGTGCTTGCATTTTTTCAGTTAAATTTGGTGGCGTCATGGCGCTATAACTTACACGGCCGCCATATATCATGCGGTTGTCACGAGACAATCTAAAATAATCTAATACAAAATTGTTATCGCATACCGCAGCGTTTTTTGGCATCAATTTGGCAGCTAATTTAGCTTCGATTGGCTCTGTGCCAATGATATAAGTGCCTACAGGCATAATGCGCTTAGCCAAATTTGGCGCTAACTTTGGTGAAACTTCAGGTAAATACATATTGCCCGCCAGCACCACAAATTTGGCTTTTACCGATCCTGCAGCTGTGTTTAGAATGTTTGTTTCACCATTCTGCATGCCAATCACAGCAGATTGTTGAAATATCTGCACTCCCAAACTTACTGCGCCGCGCGCCAAACCTAAACAATAATTAAGTGGGTGTAAATGACCACCACGCTTATCAAAGTAGCCATTAAAATAGCGCGGGCTATCAATCCAACTACGAAGATGCGCGGGCTCTATCCATATCGCATCGCCATCATAATTGTATTTTTGCGCCATGTTGTCATACCACTTACGCAAGCTTTTACCTTTGCGTTCACCAACGGAAACACCCAAGAACCCATCCACCAAATCACACTTCATATCAAAACGTTTAACACGCTCACGCACTAAATCTAGTGCTTCCAGTGTCATCCCCCATACTTGCTTGGCAGCCTCAAAACCCAGCGCGCCTTCAATCACATCTTGCTCGCACGCCAATCCCGCAATAAGCTGCCCACCATTCCGACCACTCGCGCCAAAGCCTATATGATGCGCCTCTAGCACAGCGACTTTATAGCCACGGTCTACCAGCTCGATCGCCGCAGATAGCCCGGAAAAACCACCACCTATCACGCACACATCCACTTCAATTTCACCCTGCAGCTTAGGATAATTTGGCTGCTCGTTTGCGCTGGCGGTGTAGTATGAGTTTTGCGTAACTTTCAAATCAATTGCAGACATAGTTTCCTTTAAAAATACCAACTCAATTTAGATCAACAATGTACAGATTTGACATTATAGGTAGAATACTAATTAAATGCTGGTCTTAAAAATAGTGCCATTTATCTAAAACTAATAGAACCATTTGTAGGTAGAACTCCATGCAAAAATTAATTAACAAAGCCCAGCAAATCATAGAAACCGAGCGCAAGCGCTACCTAGATCTGCATCCGCGTTCTATTGAATTATCTCAACGTGCAAACCAACACTTTCTATACGGCGTACCGATGCACTGGATGAACGATTGGGGTACGCCTGTGCCACTGTTTGTGAAGCAAGCGCAAGGTGCGCATTTTAGCTGTGCGGATGGCATTGATTACTCGGATTTCTGTTTGGGAGATACTGGCGCCATGTTTGGCCATAGCCCGCCAGCTGTGGCAAAGGCAATGAGCGCGCAAGCAAATAATGGCTTTACCGCCATGTTGCCTTCTACCCAAGCACCTGCTGTGGGTGAGGCTTTAAGCGATTTTTTTGGCTTACCTTATTGGCAGCTCGCCACCACAGCCACAGACGCCAATCGCTTTGTATTGCGATGGGCGCGCGCCATAACGAATCGCAAAAAATTATTGGTCTTTGACGGCTGCTATCACGGCACTGTTGATGATACTGAAGTTGATGTAGCAGATGGCAAAACCATCAATCGCACCAGTTTGCTAGGGCAAGTGTACGATTTAGGTTTATATACAATGGCTGTGCCGTTTAACGATTTAGCAGCGGTTGAGTACGAATTAGACAAAGGTGATGTTGCCTGCCTGCTCACGGAGCCGGCACTTACCAACTGCGGCATGGTATTGCCTAACGCTGGCTTTATTGAAGATTTGCGTGCACTCACCACAAAATACGGTAGCTTGTTGATACTGGATGAAACGCATACAATCTCTACAGGCCGCGGTGGCTGGGCAAAAAACAATGGCGTCAGACCAGATTTTTTAGTTGTTGGCAAACCGATCGCTGGCGGATTGCCTGCTGCCGCTTACGGCTTTAGCGCAGAAGTGGCAGCCCGAATGAAAACTGCCAAAGACAACGCGCCGCTCGGACATTCTGGCATCGGCACAACACTTTCAGGCAATTTGATGACGATCGCAGCCATATATGCAACTCTCGCAGAAACAGCAACAGAAGCGGCTTACGGCCACATGCTGTCATTGGCAAGCCTGCTTGAGCAGCAATTATCAACCTCAATCAAAGCGCACAATCTGCCTTGGAATATTACGCGGCTTGGCGCGCGCCTAGAACTGCAATTTTGCGAAAACATACCAATTAATGCACGACAGGCGCGTGGTGCGCAAAACGACATTTTAGAAAGTGCCATTCACCTATATTTACTCAATCGCGGCGTATTACTGACACCCTTCCATAACATGATGTTAGTTTGCCCCGTTACCAGTCAAGATGACGTTAACAAACTGATGCAAGCGTTTAACGATTGTTTAAAGGAATTAACGAATGACTAAGAATATTAATGACATAATAGATTTTTCAACCAATCATGTAGAAAAAGAATTTGGCACAGTGCCACATAAGTTAATAAAAGCAGGCATCGCAGGGCATGCAGTAAAAGAAATAAATACAGTTACTTTGAATCATTACACCGACCCCACCAAGCAATTTTTGCAGGCATTTGGCAATCAAGCGTGGGAGCAAAAACCGTGAATTATACTGAGGAAGAAGTTTGCGTTATTTTAGAAGGTCGTGTGCGTTTAAGCGATGTAGAAGGTAATGCAAAAGAGTTTGACACTGGCACGCAGGTTTTAAAGGAATCTGGGAAACCTTAGAAGCAGTGAAAAATTTATGTGATTTGGCAGACTAAATAGTCTTAGCCTTATCTAACATCCAGTTAAAGACCTCATTCGCAACTTGTGTGCGGGGCGTCAAACGTGAACGCATCATCCATAATCGAGGTAGCGATTTTGCAGGAACTTGCGTTAACACTCTAACTTTACCCTCTTTAATCGCCTGACTTGCAAGGGCGTTTGATACAAATCCGATTCCTAATTCATGTATAACCGCTTCAAGCAGTAATCGATTATCGTCTATTGTGGCACCACGCACCAACTGCAAGTCTTTGAGCTCGTTACCAGATAATCTGCCTCCCCATGCTGGTTCACTTTCAAGAAGCAGCACTGGTGCTTTTTCTAATAGCTTAGGGTACGGGAAATGGCGGATACGCTGCGCAGTTTGCACGCCACAAATGGCAATTAAATGATCTTCTAACAATGCCGCACATTCAACATCTTCGGTATGAATTGGCCTTCTAGATATAACTAAATCGACATCAATGCGGTCAATTTCCCGTACATCTTTCTCAGTCATAATCCAGACTTCAATTGCAGGATAAATGAGCTTAAGCTTCCCTAATCGCGGCATTAACCAACCTTGTGCAAAATCAGGTGGACAAGCAATGAGTACAGAATCGCTACTTTTATAAGGCTCAATTCGACCAATACCTGTTGATAATCTAGACAAAGTATCACGCACTGTTTCATATAGCAATTCTCCCGCTGCAGTTAAAGTGACGCCTTTACCATTTCGAAAAAATAAGCTCTGGCCTAATAGCTCTTCTAACTTAAGCAATTGCTGACTAATGGCAGATTGCGTAAGCGACAATTCCTCGGAAGCCTTAGAAAAGCTGCTTAATCTAGCAGCTGCATCAAAAGTAATCAGGTATTTAAAAGGTGGTAACGTTTTACTCATGGTATTAAAAAAATTAATATCTAAGCAAGTATAACTAATTGCTTAGCGCACGTAAACATGACAATATAGTTAGCATAAAAATAAGGAGAAGATTATGAGCACATCAGACACACTCGGCGATAGCGCTATCGTACGTAAAAACCTAAAAGGCTATGAACGAGAAAACACCTATGCAGGAGTTTTATCGTTCATGCGCAGGCAATACGCCAAAAATCTAGATGGGGTAGATGTTGTGGTTTCCGGCGTTCCGCTAGATCTGGCGACTACCTTTCGCAGCGGCGCACGCATGGGGCCAGCCGCAGTGCGTGCCGCATCTGTGCAGATGAACGAGCTCATACACCCCTGGGGATTTGGCCCCTGCGATAGATTGTCTGTCATCGATTATGGCGATTGCTGGTTAGATTCACACAATCCGCACACCATATTCTCATCCATCTATGAGCATGCAAAAGCCATATTGAAATCCAATGCAAAAATGCTTACTTTAGGCGGCGATCACTTCATCACCTACCCGCTTTTAAAGGCGCATGCAGAGAAATATGGTGCGCCACTCTCGATAATTCATTTTGACGCACACTGTGACACTTGGGCAGATGACGAGCCAAACTCACTTAATCATGGCACAATGTTTTATAAAGCGATTAAAGATGGCCTGATAGACCCAGCCACCTCTGTGCAAATAGGCATCAGAACATGGAACGAAGATTTTATGGGTGTAAATATTTTAGGCGCAGACTGGGTACATGAGCATGGCACCGCCGCCGTAGTGAAAAAAGTGCATGAGATTATTGGCAAGCGAAATGTTTATTTGACGTTTGATATTGATTGCCTAGACCCTGCCTTTGCGCCCGGCACTGGCACACCAGTTGCTGGCGGCTTAAGCTCTGCGCAAGCGCTGGCCATTTTACGCAAATTCGTCGGGTTAAATATCATCGGCATGGATGTAGTAGAAGTCGCGCCCGCTTATGACCATAGCGAGATTACTGCATTAAGCGCCGCACAAATTGCCGCAGAAATGCTGTGTGTTATCAGCGCGCAGCAAAAATAAACTGATATGCATTTAAATTTTTAATGAGGAATCTCAAATGACTTTGAATCAATGGTGTAAACATTTTTTATCAGTCTTTATTGCATTTTCATTGGCACCTGCTATCGCCATGGCAGCCCCAGAAAAAGTATTAAATATTAATAACTGGGCAGAATACATAGGCGAAAACACAGTTAAAAACTTTGAGAAAGAAACTGGCATTAAAGTGCGCTATGATAACTTCGATTCGAACGAAGTACTGCTCGCTAAGGTCATTGCTGGCCAGACTGGCTACGACATCGTGATACCCTCATCTGACTTTGGCCGCATCATGATTGATGGTGGAAAAGTACAAAAAATAGACCGTAAAAAACTCACCAACTGGGGCAATTTAAACCCTGCAGTGATGAAGCAGATGGAAAAACTTGACCCGGGTAACCAATACATGGTGCCATGGTTGGGCGGCTCGGTCAGTGTGGGTTATAACGTAGATAAAGTAAAAGCAGCGCTTGGCACTGAGCCTATTCCAGCCAACCCTTTTGAATTAATGTTCAACCCAAAATATACGGCCAAGCTTAAAAAATGCGGTATTTCTATGCTGGATAGCGCGAGCGATGTATTCCCTTCCGCGCTCATCTACGTGGGCAAACCCGCATTTAGTAGCAATGCGGCAGATTACAAATTAGCCGCAGATATGCTGCAAAAAGTACGCAAGGACATTAAGATTTTCACTTATAACGGCCATATTACAGATTTAGCAAATGGAAACATTTGCGTGGCACTTGGCTACGGCAGTGATTTTAACAATGCCGCCATGAAAGCCAAAGAAGCTAATAACGGCATTCGTATAGAAGCGCCATTACCACCCAACGGCATGCAGTTTGGCTTTGAATCGATGATGATTCCTGTAGACGCGCCGCACCGTGAAAATGCGCTGCTATGGATGAATTATATTCTGCGTCCGCAAGTGCAGGCGGAAATTACCAACTACACCATGTTTACCAGCCCCAACTTGGCGGCGCGTAAATATATAGACCCAGATGTACTTGCCAACAAAATCGCGTTTCCGCCAGATGAATACTTACGTAGCAAAGCGCAGTTTTACCAAGTGCGCAGCAATGCTACACGCAGAGTCATGACTAGGGCATTTACCAAGTTAAAATCTGGTCTTTAATTCAAAAAAATGCCCATGAGATTAATCGTGGGCATTATCTTTTCATTAAAACATCTATGCTACTAATATAACTACCTTAACGAAACAATCGCTTCAATTTCCACCAACACATCGCGCGGTAATTTAGCCACTTGCACGGTAGAGCGCGCGGGCGTGTGGCTACCAAAGGTATCACCATATACTTTGTTCATGGCGACAAAATCATCCAGATTTTTTAAAAACACGGTAGTTTTAACCACTTTGTCGAGGCTCGCACCTGCGGCTTCAATTACGGCTTTTAAATTAGCCAGCACTTGCGTGGTTTGCGCGGTAATATCACCTTCTAGCAGCATACCATCGGCACGCAAAGGAATTTGCCCTGAAGTGAAAAGCAAATCGCCCACCACCATAGCTTGCGAATAAGGGCCGATTGCCGCTGGAGCGTTAGAGGTTTGGATGACTTTCATAACATCTCTTTCGTTTAAAAATTATTTACTATCAGAATACTTAAATTGTACCCGTTTAGTGTTGCAAAACAATTCGTAAGCAATCGTGCCTGCAGCTTTTGCTACGTAATTTGCTAACACTTGGTCGCCCCACAATTCAACGCTGGAGCCAATTTTAGCATTTGGAATATCAGTTATA
>Ga0209253_10001414_pt1 | contig 21036 bp, 16 predicted proteins | sample FrelakmetBRP12BR_FD_187145 | JGI IMG/M metagenome (GOLD analysis project Ga0209253, IMG submission 187145) | Freshwater lake sediment microbial communities from the University of Notre Dame, USA, for methane emissions studies - BRP12 BR (SPAdes)... | ecosystem: Environmental > Aquatic >...
AGAAACGAATCAAAAAACCAGTCATCGGGCCGGCCTGAAGCATTCTGGTGGGCCACGTAGGGCTTCAGCGTATGTTCCGTCCACGGTTCCCGTGCGTTGCCGTAGAGAAGCGCCAGGTGACGGAGGCCGTTGACGGATGGGTGTCCTTGCGGGAAGTAGGGCATGCGTCGTTATTGCTTTCTTGAGAGGAGGATAACACACGGTTCATCACCGCCGAATGTCTCCGTTTCGGCGCGAAACAGGGTGAGCACCTGCTCGCCGTTCACGAGTCCGCTCAGATCGATGATCCGGGCGGATATCATCACATAGATGTCAGGCTGCAGTCCCCCGGCATCGCCGAATGTCGTGTTGGCGTCCAGGAGTCCCGGGAGTGCGGCCGCCATGGAACGCACACGACCCGAATGTATGAGTGCATCCTGGAGTTTCAGCCGGATCACGCCGTCGGTGTCCAGAACCCGCGCGGGGGTCGTCCGGGTGCGCACCAGCCCCAGCAGGCGTTTCCGGATTCGTTCAGTGGCAAAGGCCCTGAGGAAGGGAGTTTTGCCCGCGCACCGCATCTGTTCCCGGCTGCTGCCGCACGAATGTGCGGCGATTCCGGCAAGTTCGGTCTCGCTCCGGGGCGCATCGAGCAAGGTTCGCCTCCGGAGTTCGGGGACTCCCCTGGCGGTGGCGATGATGCGCTTCTGGCGGGTATCCACTTCGACGCGCACATCGACCGATTCGGGTGAAGCCCCCATCCGCAGGACCGAGTGCAGCGCCTCGTTGCGCAGGCGGAGCAGATCGGCGTCGGTGGGATTCACGACACTCTGTTCAATCGTGTCTTGAATCATCCCCAGCGCGGCGCCGATGGCCGAGATCACTTCTGCATGTTCGGCAAGGCGGTACTCCATCCGGAGCGCACGCGCAGCAGACGGGACAATCGCTTCGGCGCCGCCCCCGCCCCCGACAAGCGCAAGAGCCGATGTATCAAGGCGGTATTCGGAGGCAAAGTCCCGCACCACGGAGGCAACTTTCTCCGCCGCGACGTGAAGGATCTTCCGGGCAAGGGACTGCGGGGTTGTGTGGAGCTGTCCCGCAAGCCAGAGTGCCAGTGCGTCAAGCCTTCCCGGCGCGGCCCTCCCGTACCCCCGTATATCACCGGTGATATTTGCGGCTTCTGTTGTCGTGAATGTGAACCCGGCTTCCTCGCTGCGTCCGAAAGCCAGCCCGAGGTAGTCATCCGGGTCTTCCGGGCGCGGGCGCATCAGCACCAGCCGCGGGCTTTCCAATTCTCCGGGCTCTGCAAACGAAGGGTAGCGCAATCCCGCGATGTGCGCACTGCGCGGTCCGACATCGTGGATGCGGGTCCCCTTCAGGCGGGGCATGGAACCGCCGCCAATGCCGACGGTCCGCACATCCAGCGTGCGCACATAGAGGCGGTGTCCTCCCACCCGGGCGCTTCGCACGGTGGGACGCCCGTTTTTTATCAGGGAGATGTCCGTACTTGTTCCACCCACTTCAAGAAATACCCCGTCGGATATTCTCGCAAACATCAGCGCCGCCGCGACACCGGCAGCCGGGCCGGAGAGCATGGTCAGGATCGGTCTGCGGCGCATCTCATCGACACTCATGATCCCGCCGTCGCTGCGCATGATCATCAGCGGTGCGGTGATGTTGCTTTCACGGACGGCCTTTTCGGTCATGGCCGCCGTCTCGAGCATTTTCGGCATCATGCTCGCATTGATGACCGCGGTGCGGGTGCGGATGCGCAGCCCGTAGAGCCGGGCGATCGACGACGCCGACGTCGCCAGATGTCCCCGGCCTTCCAGCAGGCTCACAACCTGCTCTTCGCGGGAAAGGTCGTCGACGCCGAAGGCTTCACTCGCCACAAAGACCATTGCCCCTTCGGCAAGCAGTTCGTCGGCGGCACGGAGCACGTGCTCCGGCTTAAGGCCCGACCCGGTGTCGATGAACCGGTGGAAAGTTTTCAGGGTCTTTCCCGGCGCAAGCTCGAGATCATCAATGCGGGTCTGGCCTCTTGCGCGCCATCCCTCCACACCCTTCCCCATGCCGATGATGCCGACCGGGGCGACATCTCCTTCCAGCAGAGCATTTGTCGCCTGCGTGGTGCTGTGCGCGATCAGGACGATTTCCCCGGGCGATATTGCGGATTCCTCGAGAAGCCGGTGGATGGAATCGACAACGCCCCGGGCGACGCCTTCAGGAGCGCGGTGCGTGGTGGGGACCATGGTAGTCCCGGCCAGCGTTAGCGATTCGGCGTCCATCGCCACCGCATGCGTGAATGTGCCGCCGACGTCGATCCCGACTTTGATGCGCCGCTTGTTCATTCTGCGGTCACGCCTCTTGATCAATACCACCGGAGGCCTGCCGCAACAAGCCCCAGAATTGCCGCCGCCCAGGCATACGGCAGTGTCCGCCACATGATCGATGTCACATCCAACCGGACTTCATTTGCCACCCAGACGTTCGCGGTGTTGGTCGGGTCACTGACCCCCTGGATCACGCCGAGGGACATCAGGACTCCCATCACCGCACCGGCCGGCACACCGGTCGCCAGCAGCACGCCTCCGATCCCGTACCCCAGCCCCCATACGTTCAGAGGCCCGCGGTACAGCGCCAGCGGCCCGAGCAGCCCGAATGTCACCACGAACGCCGCAAACGATCCCGGCACAATGAGCGCGAGCAGGGGTTTCATGTGCGTGAGCACCGGCCATTCGCGTTCCGTGCCCGCCAGTGCCGCAGCCTCGTGCCAGTACCGTCCGGCGCCGATTCTGGTGGGCCCGAGGATGGCGCTCAACAACATCCCGATGCCCAGCATCAGTACCAGGGCGGGAATCACGCTTGCGCTCCCTTCCACAATCGAACGGGTGGCCGTGTTCAGACCTCCGGGACGCCAGGTGACCACCGTGCCATACACAAATCCTGCGGTGAAGGCGGGCACATACGCCATGCCGAAGACCAGGATAAGAACGAGGGGAACCGCAGGAATCAGATAGGCGTACCAGCGAACCGGCGGCGCCTTCTCTCCGGCCGGCTGAAATGCCGTGCGGATGACACTCACGGCAATCAGAGCAGCGACGCCGGCCACCCCCCATCGCAATACTTCACGCCAGGGAATCCCCTCCAGGCTCACCGGGACAACGCTCACCCCCCATGCGGCAACCCCGAAGACCCCCAGGAGCAGCAGTCCGCGCGTGAGCAGGCTCCTGCGAAACGTCAGCGCGCGCGCGCGCACCAGCTCGAACGTAATGAACAACACCGCCACCACTGCGACGATCACGAACACCGTCATGGCGTAAGAAACGACGTGTTCGTCGCCAAGCCCCAGGACGGTCTTGTAGACGACCCAGTTCCCGGGATTCAGTGTCCCTCCCAGACTGATGCCGAACAGGAGAATACCGGCATTCACCTGCTCGCGTATACCGATCGATGCAAGGATAGGCAGGACGACGGTCCCGACCATAATCACTGCTCCGAGGCCCCCGATGGTCGTGAAGAGCAGCGTAATAATGGCGAGCAGCAGAATTGCCACGGCCCAGGGGTTGTCTCCTGCCAGCTCCGCCCCCCGCCGCACAAAGCTTTCCGCCACCCCCGTCTTCTGCATCAGGGTACTGAGCATCCCCCCAAACATGGAAATGATGATCGCATCGGCGAGTCGCAGGGCGCCGTCGGCCATAATCCCCACGGTCACGTCATCCCAGGTGAGAGATCCGGCCGCTACCTCGATCACCCCGATGAGGACGGCCATCAGCGGAAGGGCGAGAAGCGCCGGCAGTTTACGGAAGAACATCAGCAGGGCTGCCAGGACGAACAGGAGGAGGAGCAGGATGCCGGGGATCATGGATGGAGCGGCCGCCGGCGGCGCGCGGTGTGGGTGGTATGGGTCCAGGCATGCACGAATCGACTTCCCTGTATCTCAGAGGTGTGCGCCGTTGCGCACGAGGTGCTCGCGGACCAACCTGCCATCCAGGGCGCGGGGAGAGGTCCCGGTCCGGATAGCCATCGCGCAGGCGAGGGCCGCCGCTTCGCCCATCGCCCGGCAATTGGACTGTATGCGTATAGAACTCTGCGCTTCAAACGAAGCCGATACACACCTGCCTGCAACAAGCAGATTCTCAACGCCGAGGGGAACGAGACAACGGTAGGGAACCTCGTGGTACTCTCCTGCGGGCGGCCGGGTGACTTTCGGATGATGTTCATCTTTATCCGCATGGATGTCCAGCGGGTAGTTGTTCCTGCAAATCGCGTCATCGAACTTCCTTGCGCCGAGCACATCGTCCACCGTGAGGTAGTACTCCCCCCGGATGCGGCGCGATTCGCGCACACCCACCATCGGCGCCGAGAGCACCACATAGGCATTTTCACAGCCCGGAATATACCGCCGGAAAAACTGGAGGTAGCGCCCGATGATCTGACGCGCTTTCACCTGTGCGAGTGTCAGGTGGAAGGGATTGGTTCCGTCAATATCATGACTGATGCGCGGGCAATTGCAGGCGAGTTCCCCGGGACGCCCGGCCATGGAAAACGCCTGGAAATAGTTCCCGTCGCTTTCCTGGAGCACGCCTTCGTCGACCGCCTGGCGAAATACCGGCTCAAGCGTCCACCCCTGCCCCCATACCATTGCCGTGTGGATAAGAGGCACCTGCGTGCCCTCCGCATGTAGCATGACATCATGCCGGCCCAGAGATTTCAGGTATCCGGCAAACTCAATCAAGTCGACATAGCCGATATGGAACCGGACGGAAAATGGTTGATTCAGTCCGGTCTTCGGATTGCCGGATTCACACGGGACACCTGCACGAAAAGCCACGTCCGCATCACCCGATGCGTCGATGACCTGACGGGCAAGAATGGCCGTACGGCCTGCTTTGTTGGCCACCACAACCCCGGCAATCCGGGTTCCTTCCATCACCACATCTTCAACGAACGTATAGTACAGGAGTTCCGCTCCTGCCTCCAGGGCCATTTGTTCGAGGACTCCCTTGGTCGCCTCAGGGTTGAACCAGCCGCGATTGCCATCCTGCCACACGCCCGATTCGCCAAGCGAGTTCAGCCGATCGTTGATTTCGGCATCGATACCGCCATTCAGCGGCACTCCCCGGATCTGGTTCGGCATCATCGGGGTCACCAGCGCGCCCGTTTGAGCTCCTCCCAGATACCCGAGCTGCTCCACAATCAGGGTGGCCGCACCTTCACGTCCGGCCGCGATCCCCGCCACCGTTCCCGCCGTTCCGCCGCCCACGACAAGGATGTCGACAGACCGGTTAATTGGGATACCCTGAGTATCAATGTCGGCACGTGCAATCATTTCTCCACCGTATCGTGGTCTTGCAGCGCAGAGATGTCGCTGTCAGGACACCACCAGTGTCCCGGCGTGCAGATCGGGGGTTGGGAATGTCGACGTTTTCCCCTCGATTCCCGGTGCTGCTCAGAATTTACTCATAACGATCTTCCCGCAGATCTCCCGCTTTCAGAGAGAAGACCAGCGGCCAATGTACTGGGTATCAGGATAATAGGTATTCTTCCCGGGCTGGCATAAAGAGATCATACAGAACAAGCCCTGCAGCACCCAGAATGACGCCATCTTCATGGAATGACGCCGGCACTATTCGCGCAGCATGGGCTGGCACCGAAAGGATATCCTCGCGAACCCGCTCCTGGATCCGTCCGAGGACATAATCCGCCTCGGCCGCGATCTTGCCCCCGACAATAATGACTTCAGGATTCAGCGTGTTGATCAGGTTGATGCATACGATGCTCGTCAGATGGGCGACCTCCTCAAGAAGACGGACCGCAAGAGGATTGCCCGCCTCGGATTCCCGGAAGATCTCGTGGATCGACAGGACTTCCCGGCTGGCCGCGTGCCGCGCATACGCTCGCACAACGGAGGCATCGGAGAGAATTTCCCCGAAATCCCGCTGGCCCGCATACAGAAGGGGAAAATCACCCGTACCGAGGATGGCATTGTATCCGACTTCGCCGGCACTTTCGGTGATGCCGTGATGCAGCCTGCCGTCAATGATGATGCCCGCGCCGATGCCGTCCCCGATCCAGAGGAAGACCTGATCGCGAATGCTCCTGCCCCGGCCGAAGAGCACTTCCGCCAGCGTTCGTGTCTTGACATCGTTTTCAACCGAGACGGGGATGCCGAAACGCGCTTCGAAGATGTCCCGCAAACGGGCGCCTTCCCAACCGGCCAGAGTGTCGGCAACGCGCACGACCCCACTTACACGGTCGATCAGCCCGGGAAGTCCGATGCCGATGCCCACCGTCCGCTCGCGGGAGAGGAGTCCCGAATCAAAGAACCTGTTGATCGTGTGCGTCAGCTTCTCCAGCACCTCTGCCGGGGCGCTGCCTGTCCTGTGAGGAATGCTCTCCCGGTCGAGAATGTTCGCGTTGAGATCGGTTGCCGCGATAACAGCTTCGTTCATCCGGATGTCGATGCCGATCACATGCCCGGCCTGCGGATTGAACTCGAGGAGTTCACGCCTCCTTCCCCCACGCGCGGAAGACGGTGCTTCGCCCCTGGACTGGATGACGCCGAATTCCAGAAACCTGTTGACGATATCTGACACGGTTGGTTTGGAAAGTCTGCACCGGTGTGCAATCTCCGTGCGGGAGATGGGAGTAGCTTCGCGGACAAGACGGAGGACACGAAATGCTGTGGGTTCGGTGGTAGTGCTACTCGCCTGCCTGAGGGCTCTCCACATGGTGCAGGGCCTGCATGATTGAGTAGACTTGGAGGGTTCGTTAATTACCAGAACAAACTATGAGAATATAGTCTTTCAACCTCGTTTTGTCAATAGAATAGTCTCTACGTTGCTTCGATGCGCCGAGGTTGGCTAGGATCAGCAATACTTCGCAGATTGTTTTTACCACCGGACCTTCGCGCAGTATCGTCCACATCCCCTGGAGTTCCTGAGGGGGCTGCGAAGACTCGAACCTGCAGAGGGCAGATGGGAGAGGAACAGCGAAAGGAAAACGAACAATGCTCATCGGCTACTTGCCGAAGAGTTCCTTGAAAAACGTGGTCATCTCCACAAACGAACGTTTGTCAGCCCGCTCGTTGTACGCAGCCCCTTTTGAGGGATCGTTTCCCGCCCCCTTCTGCGTGAAAGCGTGCACGGCCCCCCCGTAGGCGACAAACTGCCAGTCAACGTTTGCCTTCCGCATTTCCGACTGGAACGCCTCCACCTGGGCGGCCGGGACATAAGGATCATCCCCGCCGTGCAGAACGAGCACCTTTGCTTTGATCTGCTTCGCGTCGTCGGGATTCGGTGTGTCCAGGTTGCCGTGAAAACTGATCACGCCGGCCAGATCCGCACCACTTCGCGCGAGTTCAAGCACCGTTCCGCCGCCAAAACAGTATCCGATGGCGGCAATTCTCCCGGCATCCACCCGGACCTCCTGCCTGAGACGGTCCAGCGCCGCCTGTGCACGCGCGCGCAGAAGAGGACGATCTGCCCTGTATTTTCCGGCTTGCTGGGATGCTTCCTGTGTGTTTTTCGGACGAACACCCCTGCCATAGATGTCCGCAACAAAGGCCACATATCCGAGCTTCGCCAGCTGCTCCGCCCGCATTTTCACGTATTCCCCGACGCCCATCCAATCATGCACGATCACCACGCCGGGTTGCTTCCCTTTCAAGGCGGCATCATAGGCGACATAGCCGTCCAACACGGTTTCGCCCTGTCTGTATTCAACGGGTTCTATGGTGATTTGTGCCATGCCCCTGGCGAGTGAAAAGAGAAGGGCAAGTACGAGGATGACATTCTTCATGGGATCTCCGGTTCAGGTGGCTGTACAGGAGGAACCACCCGGACGCCGGACAAGTTCCCGCAGCGGAGGGAGGCGGACTTCCCTTCGATGATTCTAGGGAAACACCGCGCGAAGCGCTCCCCGGGCCGCTTCCACGGTGCGGTCGATATCTGCTTCGCTGTGGGCGATGGATACAAATCCAGCCTCAAACTGCGACGGCGCGAGATACACGCCGCGCTCGAGCATTTCGCGGAAGAACAGACCGTACTTCTCCCGGTCTGCGGTCAGTGCGCTTGCGTAGTCCCTTACCGCACTCTTCGTGAAGAAGATCGTCGACATGGAACCCACGCGGTTCTGGGTGATGGGGAGCGTTCGTTCGTCGATTACCTGCTGTATCCCTGCGGCCAGGCGTGCGCATTTGGATTCAAGGTGCTGGTAGAAATCGCGGTCTTCGCCAATGATCTGCAGCGTCTCATATCCCGCCGCCATTGCCAGCGGATTCCCCGACAACGTTCCCGCCTGATACACCGGTCCGCTCGGTGCGACCAGAGCCATCACCTCCTTCCGGCCGCCATATGCGCCCACAGGCAGACCGCCACCGATGATTTTGCCCAGCGTCGTCAGATCCGGTCGGATCCCGTACAGCTCCTGAGCGCCTCCCCGGGCGAGACGGAACCCCGTCATCACTTCATCGAAGATAAGGAGGATCCCCTCGCGTGTGCAGAGTGTCCGCAGCCCTTCCAGGAATCCCGGCGCGGGAGGAACACATCCCATGTTCCCGACGACAGGCTCGACGATAACCGCTGCCACGGATCCCCGGTGTGCTTCCAGAAGCCCATGGACGGAAGCAAGGTCATTATACCCCGCGGTCAATGTTCCTGCGGCCACCCCCGCGGGCACTCCCGGACTGTCGGGTACACTCAGGGTCATTGCGCCGGATCCGGCTTTGATCAGGAACGCATCGCCGTGCCCGTGGTAGCACCCTTCGAACTTGATGATCTTCTCGCGGCCGGTGAACGCCCGTGCGAGCCGTATTGCGCTCATGGTGGCCTCGGTGCCGGAGCTCACCATGCGCACCATTTCGATGGACGGAACGATACGCGTAAGAAGTTCCGCCATCCGTACCTCCAGCTCGGTCGGAGCGCCGAAACTTGTGCCGTCCATGGCGGTCTTCCGGACGGCCTCGACGACCCGTTCGTGCGCGTGACCGAGTATCATCGGACCCCACGATCCGACATAGTCGATGAACCTGTTCCCGTCCGCATCCCAGAGTGAGGATCCTCTGGCTTTGGCGATAAACAGCGGATTCCGTCCCACGGACGCAAACGCGCGTACGGGAGAATTCACACCGCCCGGGATCAGGGTCCTGGCCCTGGCAAAGAGCCTGTCCGATTCTCTTGAGTTCATTCTTCCTTCTCCTTTTCCAGACCCGGGTGTGGCAGCGCGGGGGCATCGCGGTGCGCTATCCTCTTTTCAAGACCTTTGCCGCTTCCTTGGCGAAGTAGGTGAGGATAAGATCCGCACCCGCCCTTTTAATACTCGTCAGCATTTCCATCATTACGCGTTCGCCGTCCACCCATCCCATCTTCGCCGCGGCTTTAACCAGTGCATACTCCCCGCTCACATTGTACGCTGCGGTCGGCATGCCGAACCGTTCTTTCACCCGGTGGATGACGTCCAGATACGCCAGCGCGGGTTTCACCATGACAATATCGGCGCCTTCGGTGATATCCTGAGCCACTTCCCGCAACGCTTCATCGCTGTTTGCTGGATCCATCTGGTGTGAACGGCGATCGCCGAATTTCGGCGTGCTCTCCGCCGCTTCGCGGAAGGGCCCGTAGAACCCGGACGCATATTTCGCCGCATAGGACATGATCGGCACCGAAAGATAACCGCCTGCATCCAGTGTCTTTCTGATCGCTCCGACCCGTCCGTCGAACATGTCCGAAGGGGCAACCATGTCCGCCCCGGCCTGCGCATGGGTCAGGGCTTCTTTCGCCAGCAACGCTATGGAATCGTCATTGACGATCTCATCGCCCCGCACGATCCCGCAATGTCCATGGGAAGTATACTCGCACAGACACACATCGGTGATGAGGTAGAGTCCGGGGACTTCCTTCTTCACCGCACGGAGTGCGCGCTGGATGATGCCCTGAGCGTCGTACGCGCCGGACCCCACTTCATCTTTCTGCTCGGGAATGCCGAACAGTATCACGGCAGGCACGCCCAGCGTTTGGACCTCGGCGCATTCACGCACGATCTGATCGACGGACATCTGATACACACCGGGCATGGACGAAATCTCTTTCTTCACGTTCGTACCGGGGACCACGAACAGGGGAGAGATAAAATCCTTCACCGAGAGTTCGGTTTCCCGCACCATGCTGCGGAGCACTTCGTTCATTCGTGTCCGCCGCAACCGTGTTACCGGGTATTCACCTACATATGTTTGCATAATCGACTCTCCATGTGAATATCAGCATTAGTCCGGAAGTCCGGCCGCAACTGCCACTGCATCGAACAGCAGGGTCACCGGGATCTCGCAGCACCGATGCAGGTGCGCACATCTCGCATTGCAGAGCAGCGGGGTTGCGACGGGCGCCCCGGCCCTCTGCCTCCTGTGCTCTCCGGGTCGCATGCTCCAGGGGCAGTCGGCTGCGGACAGCTACAAGCGCGACAACGCAGCAACGATCCTGTCGGCTGTTGCTTTTCCATTCTTCACACAATCCCCCACCGCAATGCCGCCGCGGTAGTTGCTGCAGAGGTACAGTCCGGGGACCTCCCGTTCCAGATCCTCCATCGCCTCCACCACGTTGTGATACCCCAGATTGTATTGCGGAATCGCCTTGTTCCACCGGATGATTCTGGCACAGACCGGGTCCCCGTGCACGCCCATGAGCGAGCGAAGTTCTGCAATCACCGTGGAGAGAAGCCCGGCATCGTCCTGCTCCAGGAGCTCCGGCTGACGTGAACCGCCAACGAAGGTCGTGAGGGCGATGTGTCCGGCAGGCGCCCTTCCCGGGAAGATGGCAGACGACCAGATCGTGCCGAGGATCTTCCGTTGTTCCTTCGCCGGTATCAGATAGCCGAAGCCGTCGAGGGAGCGGGGGCACTGCTCCTCACGGAATCCGAGAAAGACTTCTGCAACCGGCGGATAGAAGATCGCCGTGAGGAGGTCCGCGAGTTTCGGCGCGTAGGGCCGGACGATTGGAGCCGCCGCGTATGCCGGCGTTGAGAGTACGACGGCATCCGCTTCCAGCTCGGAGGTTTTGCCGCTTAACGTGCATCCAACCCGGAACGTGCCGCCGGGCGTGCGCGCGACCCGCTGGACAGTGCATCCACACTGAACGGCGAGTCCCAGAGAACGAACGATGGCGTCCGGAAAGCTCTGCATCCCGTTCTTGAACGCGAACATCTTTGCACGGTCCTTCGCCACTTCCGCGCGTTGTTTCCGCTCCCGTGCGCCTTTGATCATGCCTTTGATCAATCCGCCGTATTTCTCTTCCAGTGCATAGAGCTTGGGAAATGCGGCGCGAACACTGAGGTGCTCCGGGCTGCCTGCAAAGACACCGGCCACGAACGGGTTGATCGCATAATCGAGGAATTCCCGCCCCAGGCGGCGTTCCACAAATTCCGCGATCGTCTCTTCCCGCGTGCCGCGGCCGATAAACGGTTCGGCGATCAGCCGGAGTTTTCCGCGCGTTGTCCAGAGACGTGATCGCAGGAAGGCTGGAGGGGACATCGGGAGAGGATGCAGCGTTCCGTTCCGCAGAATGTACCGGTTGTTCGAAGACTCATTCGCATACTGCCGCTCGCCGGTGATCCCCAGCAGATCAAACATCTCGCCAAAGACCGGCGTGGTCTCCAGGGCGCTGTTCGGACCCGTTTCGATGAGCCAACCGTCCTCGTGGCGTGTACGCATCGTGCCGCCGGGCACGACATCCTGCTCGAGTACGGTGACGGTCACGCCTGACTGCTTCAGCCAGAATGCGGTGGTCAGGCCGGAAATCCCCGCCCCGGCAACGACAACATGGTGCTCAGTACTCATAGGAGATCGAATGATCCGGCATGCGCCGGCGATTGTTAGTGTTCCATGATCCGTCAGACCAGCTGTGCCCGCACGAGCTGCTGCAGCGCACGGATAAATGAGGGATTGGTATTGAGCGCCGGACTTATGTCAAAGTGCCGCACTCCCAGCTTTTTCGCTTCACGGCGCATCTCGATATTGATTTCCCAGAGCGTCTCGCTGTGATCGGACACGAACGCAAGAGGGACGACGATCATATGCGTCACCTTGCCGGAAGCAAGCGCATGGACCGTCCCGCTCAGTGACGGCTCAAGCCACTTCTGCGGGCCTACTTTGCTCTGGTAGCAGAGCGTATGCGGAAGACGGAAGTCCCCCGCTTTCAGGACGGCATTGTATGTCCGGATGACCTGCTGTTGATAGGGATCCCCGGCACGCACCAGGGAGATCGGGGTACCGTGCGCGCTGAACACCAGATGCACAGCCTCCCGGTCCGTCCGGGGCACGCGGTTCAGCGCGATCCGGACGTTATGCACAAGGGCGGCAATGTAGTCGGGGTGCTCGCAGTATTCCTCCACAACCCGCACGTCCGGGTGATATCTCTCCCGGGCGGCGACACGCTGCCATTCGTTCACACTCGAACCCGTGGTGCTCTTCGAGTATTGGGGGTACAGGGGGAGAAGAACCACTCTCTTGATTCCCTCCGCCTCAAACTGCTGCACGGTCCGTTGCGTCAGGGGGTGCCAGTACCGCATGGCAATGCCCACACGTACCGGAGCCGGAGATCCGAGCGCACGTTCGAGTGCGCGGGCCTGTCGCTCGGTCAGACGGAGGATCGGCGATCTGCCGCCGATGTGCCGGTAGTATTCCTGAACCTTCGGCGCGCGGCGCGTAGAGATCAGGCGCGCGAGAGGCTTCCGGAAGAGAAACGCCAGCGGCAGATCGATGATGTCGGGATCGCAGAACAGGTTGTAAAGGAACGGCGCAACCGCGTCCAGCGAGTCGGGTCCGCCGAGCTGGAGCAGCGCAACGCCGTCGGAGGTTCCAGTGGTCCTGTGGTGTGCCGGGTCAGACATGAAACGCCGGGCTTTCTTCCTTGACGGCACGAATCATTGCCCGCGCATGCTCGACCGGCACATCAGGCAAAATGCCATGCCCGAGGTTGAAGACATGCCCGCTCCCTTTGCCGTACTTGCGGAGGATGGACCGCACCTCTCCGCGGATCCGCTCGGGGGAAGCGTAGAGAAACGACGGATCGAAATTCCCCTGAAGGGAGACCTGATCTCCGATCGCCGCGCGCGCGGTGCCGATGTCCACCGTCCAGTCCAACCCCACCACATCCGCCCCGATTGCGGCCAGGTCGGCAAGCGCATGGTTGGCCCCCTTCGCAAAGACGATCACCGGCGCGCCATCCCGCCGGAGCGTGGAGACAATTTCAAATAGAAAATCCAGGGAGAATTTTCTGAAGTGGTCCGGGGCGAGAACACCTCCCCACGTGTCAAAAATCTGGATTGCATCGGCGCCGGCGGCAAGCTGCGCCTCAAGGTAGTGGCGCACGGATATCGCAAGCGTCTTCAGCAGAGACAGGAGCGTTTCGGGTTCGTCCAGCAGCAGCTGTTTGATATGTTTGAAATCCTTCGTGCCGCCCCCTTCGATCATATAGGCGGCCAGCGTCCACGGGGAGCCGGAGAATCCGATCAACGGCACCCGGCCGTTCAACATCCGGCGGGTGAGCGTTATGGCGTCGGTGACATAGCGGAGCGATTTCTCCGGATCCACAACGCGCATCCGGTCGAATTGCTCCTTTTTCCGGAGCGGCTGGGGAAAGCGCGGTCCTTTCGCTTCTTCCATCACCAGCTGCATCCCCATGGCGTCGGGAATAACCAGGATATCAGAGAAGATGATGGCCGCATCCACACCCACGAGATCGACCGGCTGAATGGTCACCTCGGCGGCGAGCTCGGGTGTTCGCACCATGGTCAGGAAATCGGATTTTGCGCGGACGGCGCGGTACTCCGGGAGATACCGCCCGGCCTGCCGCATCATCCAGACGGGTGTGCGTTCGAGCCGCTGGCGTTTGCACGCGCGGAGGAAGAGGTCGTTTTTAAAAGTTGTCATGGAGTGTACGGGGGTGGACTATGTGTTTGATGACCTGTTCATGTTGCGGTGCTTGTGCGCGGTGATGCTCCGTGCCCGGCAATGGCTTCCACCAGCCCGCTGCCGGTGGAGACGTCCGCCCTGATGTCCGCCTGGAGTCCCGCTTCTTCCGCCGCCTGTGTTGTTGTGCCTCCGATCACGGCAATCATTACGCGACCGGCCAGACTGCGGCGTTCCGGTTCGGAGAAGATCGCAGCGAAGTGCCGCACCGCGGACGGACTTGTGAATGTGGCGACATCGAATTCACGCCGCAGTGTTCGTGTGCGCGCCTCCGCGGCTTCCGCCGGTTCGGGGCCCTCCGTGCGATAGAGGACGATCGCTTGCGTCTCCGCGCCCGCTCCCCGGACAGCGTCCAGGATTTCGTCCCGCCCGATATCCCCCCGCGGGAAGAGAAACCGCTTGCCGCGGAGGTTCCGGGCCCCGAGCAACGCGCCGAGTGCGCGTCCGGAGAACTCCCCGGGTGTTTCCGTTACACGGATACCCCGCCGTTCGCATTCGCGCCTTGTCCGGTCCCCCACCGCAAACACTTCGCGGCGTGAGATCTGCCCCGGTGTGACCCCGGCCAGCGCACAACGGTCGGCGAAGATGTTCACGGCGTTCGCGCTCGAAAAGACCACCGCATCAAACGGAGGCTTGCCGGGGACGAGGCGCAGGAAGGTGCCGTCATCTTCCGCCGGGACGATCCGGATCATCGGGATCACGCGGGCAATGCCTCCGCGTCGCGAGATTTCTTCCTCCATCTCCGCGGCCTGCTCGCGCGGACGGGTGATTAGAATGTGTTTTCCGTTAAGATCCATCCGCCCGGCCGGGAACCCGGCGGATATCCGCGAGAATGGCGCGGGCCCCGCGTTCGAGGAGCAATTCCGCGAGCCGGCTCCCCAGGAGCGCAGCCTCCCCGGGATCCCCCTCAACGGCACCGCGTACCACCGTGTGCCCGTCAAGAGACCCCACGATCGCATCCAGCATAAGGCGGTGCCCGCCGCTGCCTTCGACCACCCGTCCGTAGGTTCCGATGGGCACCTGGCAACCTCCTTCAAGGCGGCGGAGCAGCGCCCGCTCCGCCTCCGTTGCATGCCCGGTCCACGGGTGATGGAGGCCGGCGATCAACTGCCGTGTCTCTTCATCGCCGGTCCGAATCTCAACGGCCAGCGCCCCCTGCCCGACGGCGGGAAGAATCGTCAACGGGTCAAGCGATTCGCCGACGCGATCCTCCCAGCCAAGGCGCACGACCCCCGCCCGTGCAAGCAACATGCCGGCCCAGGAGGACTGATCGAGCTTTGTCAAGCGGGTATTGAGGTTGCCTCGAATGTCGACGATGCGCAGATCGGGCCGGAGGTTCAGCAGTTGACACTTACGCCTGAGACTCCCGGTGGCGATTTCAGCGCCGGCCGGCTGGTCCAGAAGCGTTCGGATCTGATTGCCCGGCCGGGGAAGGAAGACATCCCGGACATCTTCCCTTTCGCAGACGGCGCCGATGGTCAATCCTTCCGGGAGTTCCGTAGGGAGATCCTTGAGGCTGTGCACGGCAAGATCGACAGTCTCTTCGAGGAGGGCGTGTTCGATCTCCCTGGTAAAAAGGCCTTTGTCCCCGATCTTCGACAGGGGGGCGTCGAGGATCTTGTCCCCTTTTGTCTTGATGATGACAATGTCGAACACGCGACCGGGGGAGGATGCGCCCAGGCGTCCGCGAACCCACCTTGCCTGCCAAAGAGCCAGCGCGCTGCCCCGGCTGCCTATCCGGACGGTTTTAGGTTCCACGATCCCCCCCGTCTGCGGGAATGCCGAACAGATCACGAAGAATTTTGATGCGCTGCATCGTTTCACTTCCCCGGCTCCCGTTTTCCGCGCCCTGTTTGAGGTTGGTGAGCGGTTGGTGGAGCAGCTTGTTGATAATGCGCCTGGTCACCAGATCCACCAGTTCACGGTCTTCGGGTTTGAACCGGTTGATGTTTTTCTCCACTTCCTGCCGGCGTACCGCCTCAAAGGTTTCGCGTAAGTCATGGATGGTGGGCGTCACCTGCAGCGTTTTGTACCAGTGGAAGAAAGCCACCATTTCCTCGCGGATGATCTTGGTCACGCGGGGAATTTCCTCCTTCCGTTTCCCGAGGTTCCTGTCGACAATCGCATTCAGCGAGTCGATGTCATACAGAAACACGTTATCAATCTTGCGTGCCGCCGGATTGACATTCCGCGGGACGCCGATGTCGATGAGAAACAGGGGCATATGGGATCGCTGGCGCATGACCTTCTGCACATCGTCCGGCTGGACGACATAGGAGGGGCTGTTCACGGACGTGATGACGATGTCCACCGCTCTCAGAGAATCGACGATCTGCTCATAGTCGACCACTGCCCCGCCGTACTCGGCGACGAGCGCCTCGGCCTTGGCGCGTGTGCGGTTGGCGATCCTGATCTGGCCGATCCCCTTCCCCACCAGATGCTTCAGCGTGAGCTCCCCGGTTTCGCCCGCACCGATCAGGAGGACCGACTTCTTCGAGAGGTCCGCGAAGATCTTGGTTGCCAGCTCCACCGCGGCATAGCTCACGGACACGGCTCCCTCGCAGAGTCCGGTTTCCGTGCGAACCCGCTTCCCGACATGCAGACTTGCCTGCATGAGTCGGTTCATGACGGGCCCGATGGTCCCGAGATCCTGCGCCAGCATGTACGCCTCTTTGACCTGGTTCAGGATCTGGATGTCGCCGAGAACCATCGAGTCGATACCGGCGGAAACCTTGAAGAGGTGATGCACCGCGCCACCGGCCTGATGGCGGAAGAAATGGTCCGGACGCACATCGTCCGCCGCGTGCTTCAGATCCAGCAGGTAGGCGGTGAGGGCACCCCCGTCAATCGCCGCTTCACGGCCGATCCCGTAGACCTCCGTCCGGTTGCACGTGGTCACCAGCATGCATTCTGAAAAGAACCGGTCACGCAGCTCCGGCAACGCCCTGCGTGTCTCCTCGGTGGAGAGCCACATGCGTTCGCGCACGTCGACGGCAGCGGTGTGGTGACTGATTCCTATGGAAAAGAGATTCATCCTGCAGCACGAGCCGTCTATTTGAACGCGTGGAAATTACTGAGATAGAGATTGAGGACAAGCATCGAGAGGAATACGAAGCCAAACCCCACCAGCGCGACGATCATTGTCCGCCGCCCCTGCCAGCCGAACTTGCTCTTGGCGCCCAACACGACCGCGTACAGCACCCAGATCGTGACGGTACCCACGAGTTTGGGATCCCAGTAGGAAATCTCCCTGAACACCATCGGCAGCCAGAAGACGCCGACGAGAATAGCCACACCCAGCATGACAAACCCGAACACTTCGGACTTGTTGCTCATCATCTCGAGTGTCTCGAGATTTGGCAGACGGTTGTAGACCACACCGAAACGGCTGGACCGAATCTCGTGATACAGCATGAGGTAGAGAAGTCCGTAGACCGCCGACAGCGCAAGTGCGGTGTATCCGAGCAGCGCCGTCGATACGTGGAACCCCAGGAGCATACTGTGCAGGTAATCCGGGATCACCAGCAGGTCTTTGATAAACAACGACGATACCGTCTGAAACACCAGGGCGAGAAAAAGGACAAACAACCCCGTGTTCCGCACGTTCGTCCGGTATTCGATGTACAGATATGCCACCGACATGCTCGCGGCAAGGAGCGTGAGGATCTCAAAGACCGTGGTGATGGGCGGATGGTCAAACGCGAACGTCCGCAGATTCAGATACACAAAATGCACAAGAATCAGGATGATGAGCAGCGGACGCTTCAGGCGTTCCAGCGGGCTGTTGCTGCCGAAAAACGTAACCGCATAGACGGCCACAATGCCGGCATACAGGACGGGGAGGGCGACGACAAGAATGTCAACGGGCAGCTTCACAACCATACCTCGATAATGTACTGATCTTCGGGTTCACTTGATACCGTCCGGGTTCGACCCGGTCTGCATTCGACCTACTCTGCATTCGACCCGGCTTGCATTCGACCCGGCTCGCATTCGACCCGGTCTGCATTCGACCCGGATTGCGTTCAATGCATCGGGCTGTCACTCCTCGAGTGTGGACAGATCCTTGGGTTCCTGACCGAGCGCGCGTGCCTTCAGCACCCTGCGCATGATTTTGCCGCTGCGTGTCTTCGGCAGCGAATCCACAAACAGAATGCTGTCAGGCTTTGCGATGGGACCCATTTCGTGAGCGACGTGCGCGCGCAATTCTTCGATCAGTTTCTCGGTCTTTTCGATGCCGGTCTTCACAATCACATACGTGTGAATGGCATTTCCTTTCACGTCATGCGGAAGCCCGATGGCTGCAGCTTCGGCGACAGCCGGATGACTCACGAGCGCACTCTCAATCTCGGCGGTGCCCAGACGGTAGCCGGACACCTTGAGCACGTCATCCACACGGCCGATCACCCAGAAGTACCCGTCTTCATCGCGCCGCGCCGAGTCGCCTGTCAGATACATGCCCGGGTATTTGCTCCAGTACTGTTGTACATACCGTTCCGGATCCTTGTAGATCGTCCGGATCATCGCCGGCCAGGGGGTCTGTATCACCAGAAAACCCTCTTCATTTGCCGCGACGGGTTTTCCCTCCTCGTTGAGGATGTCCATTTTCACTCCCGGGAAGGGCCGTGTACCCGAGCCGGGTTTCAACGCCACGCATGGCATCGGCGTGATCATGAACATCCCGGTCTCGGTCTGCCACCAGGTGTCCATGATGGGACATTTCCCCTTGCCGATCACCCGGTGATACCATTTCCAGGCTTCGGGGTTGATCGGCTCGCCCACCGAGCCGAGCAGGCGGAGCGTGGAGAGGTCATGCCGGTTGGGCCACGCCTCGCCGAAGCGCATCAACCCGCGAATCGCCGTCGGCGCGGTGTACAGGATATTGATCCCGTATTTCTCGATCATCTGCCACCAGCGGTTCGGGTACGGAAAGGTGGGGGCACCTTCGTACATGAATGATGTGGCGCCGTTCAGGAGCGGCCCGTACACGATATAGCTGTGGCCGGTGATCCAGCCCGGATCCGCCGCACACCAGTAGCGGTCCTCTTCATGAATATCGAACACGTATTTCATGGTGGTGTATGTGCCCACCATGTAGCCGCCGTGAGTATGGAGAATCGCCTTCGGCTTTCCGGTCGTTCCCGAAGTGTACAGAATGAAGAGCGGATCTTCAGCGTCCATCTGCTCGATATGACATGCATTCCCGGCAATGGGGAGGGACATCAACTCATGGTACCACATGTCGCGGCCGGACTCCATGTTCACGGGTTCGCCCGTACGCCGGACGACAAGCACGCTTTCCACGGTGGCCGCCCGCTGCAGGGCCTCGTCCGCGATCGCCTTCAGCGGAACGATCTTCCCGCGCTGGTAGGCGCCGTCCGCCACGATCAGGACTTTCGACTGGCTGTCCTCGAGCCGTTCATGCAGGGCTTCCACGGTGAACCCGCCGTAGACCACCGAGTGAATCGCACCAATGCGGGCGCAGGCCAGCATGCCGATCATCAGTTCCGGGATACGCCCCATATACAACGTGACACGATCCCCCTTCTGCACTCCGAGACTTCTCAGAACATTGGCAAACCGGCACGTTTCACGCCGGAGGGCAAAATACGAAAATGACCGGAATTCCCCCTTTTCCCCCTCCCACATGAGGGCCAGCTTGTTCCGCCGGGCCGTCTGAGTATGCCGGTCAAGACAGTTGTAGACAATGTTCGTCTTCCCGCCGACAAACCATTTGACAAACGGCATGTTCGACCGATCGAGCACTGTCTCCCAGTGAGCAAACCAGTGCAGCTCGTTCGCCTCACGTGCCCAGTACCCTTCCAGATCACGCCCCGCATCCGCCGCCATGGCATCCCAGTCCCGGACATTGGCATGCCGCAGAACATCGTCGTGTGGGTAGAATATTTCGCCGGTGAGAGTCTTGTCAGGCATGGCTGTCTCCGCACAATGGTGAAACAATCAGGGCTACATGGACAGGGAAAAGCTTTCGGTGGTTCCGGTCAGGTGCAGCATCGGCTCCTCGAGAGGGTGCAGATTTTGTGCCTCCACGATGGCCTGATGGAATCGCGGCATGTTTGCCGGCGACACAGTGAATCCTGCGCGCAGAATGGGTTTCCAGTCATCGGACATGCCCCCGCCGAGCCCGATCTGGAATTCCACCGTATGCCGGTCGGTCGCCGCAGCAACCGACTCGAGAATACTCTGCGCAAGCTTCTTTTCCCGGTTGAGCATCCGCTCGAGTGTCTGGACATCCAGGCGCTTCCCCCCGCGTGCGCCGCGCGACCTGCCACCCTCGCGAGCCGGTCCCCGCGACGCGATTCCTCCTCCGCTCATCGTACGTGCCAGCTTCGCATCCAGCACGCTTGCAGTAAGCTCCCACCGCTCGACGGAACTGAGCTGGACGACCAGCTCGAGAAGTGCCGAATGGCGCACCTCCACACGCTGTAACAGTTCGTCACGGCCACGAACCACCGTGCCAAATTCGGCTGGCAACAATGAACCTCGCAGACGAAGGTTGTTCAACACGCGTTCATGATCATACCGCAGGCGCAGTGCGTCCTGCTTGGCCAGGAGCAACAAGCCCGATTTGCTCACGCTTGGCGCGTCAGCGTGTATGAGGCTCAAGTAGAACCGTAAGCCGGCAATGTCAACAACCATCACATGCCGTTCGTCTTCCAGACCCGATTCATCAAGGAGAAAAGGATCTGCAGAAGCGGAGTCAGCAAAAGGAATCAGCGCCACCGCATGCACGTATGCAAGTTCATCCTCGAACGTGCACGGAGTACGCTTCTCCTCACCACGCCGCCGGATTCCGGAATCCACCCCGGGGGGATGCCCCACCGGTTCCGGAAGCTTCTGCGGAGTCGCCGACACACCCCCCGTCCGCAGCGAATCATCCGTCCGCAGCGGCGGAGTGGGTGGAATAGACATCCGCGGAGCGGACGCGCGTTGACGTGTTTTCCCTCCCTGTGCAGCTGAGCCGGAAATCAGGGGCGGAACGGACACGCTCCCTGCTGGCTTCGAAATGTCTGCACGTTGCACAGCCGGAGGCGGAGCTGATGCACCCCCTGCTGGCTTCGAACTGTCTGCACGTT
>Ga0209253_10001415_pt1 | contig 21035 bp, 20 predicted proteins | sample FrelakmetBRP12BR_FD_187145 | JGI IMG/M metagenome (GOLD analysis project Ga0209253, IMG submission 187145) | Freshwater lake sediment microbial communities from the University of Notre Dame, USA, for methane emissions studies - BRP12 BR (SPAdes)... | ecosystem: Environmental > Aquatic >...
GCCCGGAGTGCGCGCGGCCGCTCGCCGAGTGCCGGTGCCGGCGCAGCAAGCCGGCACAACCCGTGGTCGTCGCACCGAGGGGCGATGGCGTCGTGCGCGTCGGTCGCGAGACCAAGGGCCGCAAGGGCAAGGGCGTCACGGTGGTCAGCGGCGTGCCGCTCGCGGGCGATGCGCTCGAGGACCTCGCCACGCGCCTCAAGAAACGCTGCGGCTCGGGCGGCACCGTGCACGAGGGCGTCATCGAGATCCAGGGCGACCACCGCGACACGCTTGTCGCGGAGCTCGGCAAGCTCGGTTACACCGTCAAGCGCTCGGGCGGCTGATCCATCCGCCGATGCGTCTCAACAAGTACCTCGCCGAGACCGGCGCCTGCTCGCGCCGCGAGGCCGACCAGTGGATCGAGGCCGGTCGCGTCACTGTCAACGGCGCGCGGGCCGTGCTCGGCACCCAGGTCAACGATGGCGACGACGTGCAGGTCGATCGCCGGCCGCTGCGCGCCAAACCGCGGCGTGTCTATCTCGCGCTCAACAAGCCCGTCGGCATCGAGTGCACGACGGATCGCGACGTGGCCGGCAACATCGTGGATTTCGTCGGTTACCCGGAGCGGATCTTTCCGATCGGCCGGCTCGACAAGGACTCCGAAGGGCTCATTCTGCTCACCAACGACGGCGATATCGTCAACACGGTATTGCGAGCCGAGAACGAGCACGAGAAGGAATACATCGTCGCCGTGGACAGGCCCCTGACTGCGGCCTTCCTGGCCGGCATGGCCGCCGGAGTGCCGATCCTGGAGACGGTCACGAATCCCTGCAAAGTGACGCAGGTGGGCAAGAACACGTTCAGGATCGTGCTCACGCAGGGCCTGAACCGGCAGATCCGCCGCATGTGCGAACATTTCGACTACACGGTGCGCCGACTGCAGCGCGTGCGCATCATGCACGTGCATCTCGGCACGCTGCCGACCGGCCAGTGGCGTCCGCTCTCGACCGCCGAGGTGCGCGGCCTGCTGCCCGCGCAGCGACGAACGATCAAGCTGAAGTGACGTCACCCTCGCGCCGGTCGCGTCGGTTGCGCAAGTCGAGGAAGAGGTTGTAGATGGCCACGCCGGCGGGAAACAGGTTCGACAGGATCCCCACCGAGTCGTTCTTGCCGAAGATGAAGTACGACAGCAGCAGGAGGCTGCCCGAGATGCTCATCAGCCAGAATACGGTCGGTACGACCGGCCGGCGATACTTCCGCGAGTAGTACATCTGCACGAACCAGCGGCCTGCGAACAAAGCGACACCGAGGTAGCCCACCAGCTTCCAGGGCGTGATGGTCAGGCCGAAGGCGTTGTGGATGACTTCGTTCATCATCGTCCTCCGTGGACGGCCCCTCAGACGATGGCGGCCGCCTTGCGTCGCGCGCGTTGCAGGTCGGCCTCGGTGTCCACGCCCGGCTCCGGCAGCTCGACGCAGCGCCCGACCGCGATTCGCACGCCGTTCTCGAGCGCGCGCAGCTGCTCGAGTTTCTCGCAGGTTTCGAGCGCCGACGGCGCCATCCGAGTGATACGACGCAGCGCGCCGACACGATAGGCGTAGATACCGACGTGCCGGAGCGCACCGGCAAATTCACGCTGGCTGGCCAGGCCACCTGGCGCGCCGTCCCGGGTCCACGGGATCGGTGCGCGGCTGAAATAAAGCGCCGTCGCATCGTGCGCGGTCACCACCTTGACGACGTTCGGGTCGAGAAATTCCTCGAGACTGGCGATGGGCGCAGCGAGCGTCGCGACCCCGGCAGCCGGGTCGTGATCGAGAAGCGCGGCCGCCTGCTCGATCAGGGCCGACGGCAGGAAAGGCTCGTCGCCCTGGACGTTCACGACCACGGTGTCGTCGCTCCACCCGCGCCCGGCGGCGACCGCTGCAACCCGATCTGTACCGGACGGCAGTGACGGGTCGGTCATCACTGCAATGGCTGCCGATGGCCGGCGCGGATCGTGGACGGCCGCCGCGATCCGGGCGTCGTCGGTGGCGACCAGCACCTGGTCCGCACTGCTCGCGCAAGCTCGCTCGACGACGCGCTGGATCATGGTCCGGCCGACGATGTCGAGCAGCGGCTTGCCCGGCAGGCGTGTCGATGCATAGCGCGCCGGGATGACGACGTGGAACGCCACACCTACTCCTCGAGCAGCGGGTCGTCCGAGGCCAGCTTGCGGGCTTCGTCTTCCAGCATCACAGGAATGCCGTCGCGCACCGGGTACGCGAGTCGCTCGGCGCGGCAGACGAGCTGCTGCGCATCGGGATGCCAGGTGAGCGGCCCCTTGCAGGCGGGGCAGGCGAGGATGTCGAGCAGCTTGCTATCCAATGTGAACTCCCGCGTGGGTGAGACCCGTGCGCTCCAGGATCACGGCGAGCAGTTCCTGCGCGGCCGCCCGCTCGAAGCAGACTTCGAGCTCGACGAACCACCACGCCGGGCCCGCGAACGACCGGCATTTTACGGCATCTTTCTCGGTCATCAGGACCGTCATTCCTACCGGGAACGGCAGGCTCCCGGCATCGAGCGCCGCGTGGTCCGCGAGCGGATGCTCGACGATGTCGAGGCCTGCTGCGCGCAGTCCGTCGAAAAATGCGCCGGGATTGCCGATGCCGGCGACGGCGTGGAGCGGCGCTTGCCGGAACGAGTCCAGGGTCCGGTGCTCGCCGGAGACTAGATTGACGGCATCGCCGAGCCGCAATCGCGCTGTTGCCACGAGCGGCATCCGGGGTTCGACGCTGCGAACCGCCCGGTCGCGCCTTTCGGTCAGGACGACGGCATCGACGCGTTCGAGTCGCCCCGCGGGCTCGCGCAGCGGGCCCGCGGGCAGCAACTGGCCGTTGCCGAGTCCCCGGGCGGCATCGACCACGGCGATCTCGAAATCACGCGCCAGCCGCAGGTGCTGCAGGCCGTCGTCGCAGACGACGATCTCGGCGCCCGCCTCGGCCGCACGCCTCGCGGCGGCGACGCGATCCACACCGACCACGACCACGCAGGGCCCCCGCAACGCGTGCAGCACGGCCTCGTCTCCGACGTCGGCCGGGTCGCTGGAGGGCGTCACGACCCGCGGCCGGCCGACCACGCGGCCCCCGTAGCCACGCAGCACGACGCCAACCCTGTGGCCTCGCAGGCTGAGCTGCCGCGCGAGCCAGGCTGCGACCGGTGTCTTGCCCGTACCGCCGACCGTCAGGTTTCCAACCACGACGACCGGGACCTCGGCCTGCTCGACCGGCAGCAGGCGCCACCGATAGAGGGCGCGGCGCGCGGCGACCACGGCCCGGTAGAGCCAACCGAGGGGCCAGAGCGGCAGGCTGAGCCAGCGCGGCCCGTACCACAGCCGCTGCAGCCCGGCCTCCAGGCTCATTCGTTGAACTGCATGCGGTACAACACCGCGTACTGGCCGTTCTTCGCCAGCAGCTCGGCATGACTGCCCGTCTCGACGACGCGGCCGCCGTCCATCACCAGGATCCGGTCGGCCTTCTCGACGGTCGAGAGGCGATGCGCGATGACGAGCGTCGTGCGGTTCTGCATCAGTGCGTCGAGTTGCTCCTGGATCTGGCGCTCGAGTTCGGTGTCGAGTGCCGAGGTCGCCTCGTCGAGGATCAGCACCGGCGTGTTGCGCAACAGGGCACGCGCGATCGCGATGCGCTGGCGCTGGCCGCCCGAGAGCAGCGCGCCGCGGTCGCCCACGACGGTATCGAGGCCCTGCGGCATCTGCTCGGTGAACTCGAGCACGCGCGCCGATTGCGCCGCCGCCTCGATCTCGTCGTTCGTCGCCTGGTGGCCAAACGCGATGTTGCTGCGGATCGTGTCGTTGAAGAGCACCACGTCCTGGCTGACCAGGCTCATCTGCGCGCGCAGCCGATCGATCGGGTAATCGCGCACGTCCCGTCCGTCGAGGATCACGGACCCGCCGGTGACATCGTAGAAGCGCGGCAGCAGGTTGACGATAGTCGACTTGCCGCTGCCCGAGCGGCCGACGATCGCCACCGTCTCGCCCGCGCGGACGCTGAAGCCGATGCCGTGCAGCACCGGTTCCATGACGCCCGGATACGTGAAGCGCACGTCGCGATACTCGACCTCGCCGCGCGCGCGCCCGATCGGCACGGTGCCGCCCCCGGGCTCCGGCGGGGTGTCGAGCACGTCGAAGATGCTTTGCGCCGCCGCGATGCCCTGCTGCAGCGGGCCCGCGACGTTGACGAGCCGCCGCAGCGGCCCCGTGATCAGCATCAGCGCGGCGATGAACGACGTGAACTCGCCCACGCTCATCTGGCCCTTGATGGCCTCGACCGTCGCGAGGTAGAGCACGACCGCGAGCCCGGACGCCGCGATGACCTGCACCACCGGATTGCTGAGGCCCTTGGTGAACATCAGCTTCATGTGCGAGCGCCGGTTGTGCTCGATCACCTGGTCGAACAGTCCGGCCTGGAACTGCTGCGCGTTGAAGACGCGCACGACGCGGGGTGCCTCGATCGCCTCCTTGGCGACGCGGGTCACGTCGCCCATCGAGGCCTGGATGCGCTTGCTGTAGCGGCGGAACAGCGTATTGATGCGCCGGATGATCACGGCGATCAGCGGACCCACGACCAGGCTGATCAGCGTCAGCTTCGGGTTGAGATACAGCAGGTAGCTGATCAGGCCGATGATCGTCAGCGTGTCGCGAATGAAGACCGTGATCGAGTCGGTCGTCGCGGTCGCGACCTGCTCGGTGTTGTAGGTGAGGCGCGAAAGCAGGACGCCCGCCGACTGGCGGTCGAAGAAGGCGACCGGCAGGTGCAAATAGCGGTCGAAAATCTCGCCGCGCAGTGTCTTGACGATCTGGCGGCCGACGAACCCCGGACAGTAGGTCTGCAGGAAATCGCCGAGGCCCCGCAGCACGAACAGCCCGACCAGCGCAAAGGGAACCAGCCAGACCATGCGCGGGTCCTTGTCGACGAATGTGCCGTCGAGGAAGAACTTGACGAAGGCGGCCCAGCCTGCGTCCGTCGCGGCGAAGATCGTCATGCCGAGCACGCCGACCATGAACATGCCGCGGTGCGGGCGCAGGTAACCCAGCAACCGCCGATAGGTCTGCAGGGCGTTGGCAGGCATCTTGAGCCCGCCTTCCGGAGCGAACGGGTCGCCCTTGTTAACGCCCAGCTTGGCCATCGGTGACGGTCGCGATGTTGATCTGCCGGTAGCCCGCCCGGCCGGCCACGTCCATGGCCGTCACGACGCTCTGGTGCGTGGCGCGCGCGTCCGCACGCACGGTCACCGGCATGGCCCGGTTGTTACCCGCGGCCTTGCCGATTGCCGCGGCCAGTGTATCCGGGCTGTTGTTGATCAACGCGCGGCCATTGACGCGGTAACCGCCCTGCGCCGTCACCTCGATCACGACCCCGTCGCCGGCCTCGGCAGCTTCGGGCACCACGCCGGCCTCCGGCAGGCGCAACTGCAGGCGGCCCTCGTCGATGAAACGGGTCGAGAGCATGAAGAAGATCAGCAGCAGCAACACGACGTCGATCAGCGACGTCAGGTTGAGATCCGGCTCCTCGGTCGGCCGCGGATGGAACTTCACGCGGCGGCTTCCTCGGCGGCCAGCGGCCGGGTACCGGTGGTGCGGTCAATCGCCTGCACCAGTTTGATGGATTCCTTTTCCATCTGGATCACCAGCGTGTCCACGCGCCCACGCAGGTACTTGTAAGCGACCAGCGCCGGGATCGCCACCAGCAGCCCGGCCGCCGTGGTAATCAGTGCCTCGGAGATGCCGCCCGCCATCGCGGCCGGGTTGCCAATGCCGGCGGTCGTGATCGCCTTGAACGTCCGGATCATGCCGGTGACGGTGCCGAGCAGGCCGAGCAGCGGCGAGATTGCCGCGATGGTGCCGAGCATGTTGAGGAACCGCTCCAGGTCGTGCACCACGTGCCGGCCGGCGTCCTCGATGGCCTCGATCATGACGGCCCGGTCACGGTGACGGGCCGCCAGTCCGGCCGCGAGCACCCGGCCAAGGGGCGAGTGCTGCTGCAGGACCATGATCTGCTTGTCCGACAGCGCGCGGTTCTCGACCCACTGCCACACCTTGTCGGTGAGTTCCGCGGGCACCACGCGCTGTTCACGCAGCGTCCACAGCCGTTCGAGCGTGATCGCCACGGCGAGGATCGAGCAGAGGATGATCGGCACCATCACGATGCCGCCGGCCGTCACGATTTCGAACATTTCTCGCTCGTATCCCCTGCCCTAGCGCCCGCGGATGATACTGCATGGCGGGCTGGCGCCGCGACTTGCATCCGCAGTCAGGGATCGTGCCAGAAGCGTCGTCGTTCGATGCGCCACAGCCGCGGCGCCCGGATCGACCGGCCGGGGTGCAGTTCGAACTCGATCGCGCCGGTGGCCGAGCCCGTCAGCACTTGGCTACCCGAATCCTGCCAGCGCTGCACGACGTCCGGCTTCGGAAAGCCCCAGCGGTTGCGGTGGCCGGAAGGCACGAGCGCCCACCTAGGCCGCGTCGCAGCGACCAGCGCTGCGGTCGATGACGTGCGACTGCCGTGGTGCGGCACCAGCAGCACGTCCACGCGACCCAGATCCACCTGCTCGAGGAGTTCCGCTTCGGCCAGGCGCTCGACGTCGCCCGTGAGCAGCACGGCGTGCGACCCCGCGCGAACGCGCAGCACGCAGGAGCGGTCGTTGTCCTTCGGCAGCGAGTCCGGTCCGGGATGCAACCACTCGAACGAGACGCCGTCCCAGGTCCAACGCTCGCCACGCACGCACCGCTGCGTTGGCCCGAGCGCATCGAGGGCCCGGCCGCTCGCAACTCGCCGGTCCACCTGAAAGGCGCGGGCCAGAGACGCTGCGCCGCCGGCATGGTCGAGATCGTCGTGACTCGCCACCAGCAGATCGATCCTGCGCAGGCCACGATGCCGCAGGTACGGCTCGACGACCAGCGCGCCCGTGTCGCTGCCGCTGCGAAAGGCCGGGCCGGCGTCGTAGACGAGCACGTGATGTCGGGTCTCCACGACGGCCGCGAGACCTTGCCCGACGTCCAGCATCGCGAAATGCACTGCACCCGGACCGGGTGGAGTCGCGCGCCAGCCGCAGGCCGCGACGAGCAGCACGACGCCTGCGACGCGGCCGGGTGGCGGCAACGGTGCGAGTGCCGCTGCGGCTCCGGCCACGAGCGCGCACCACGCCCACGACGAGAGGCCCGCGACACCCCAGGTCGCCCATGACCAGCCGGCGGGAACCCCGATCACGGGCCAAGTCGCCTCGATCAGCCACGCCACGCCGTGCATCACGGTCGCGCCGGGACCGGGCAGCATCAGCACGAGTGCTGTGGATACCAGCACGGCGGGCACGATGACGAGCGTGTAAAGCGGAATCGCCACGAGGTTCACGCCCGCCGAAACGATCGAGACGCTGCCGAAGCTGCCGACGAGCACCGGCACCAGCCCGACCGTCACCGCGATCTGCACCTGGGTGTAGCCTCGCAGCAATCCCGTGCGACCGAGCGACCCGCTGGTCGCAAGCAGGATGACGCCCACGGCACCGAACGACAGCCAGAAGCCGACCGCGAGCGGTGCCAGTGGCTCGAACGCCAGCACCGCGATGGCGCCGAGCGCAAGCGCGTCACCCGGACCGACCCGTCGCCGCAGGTGCAACGCAAGGGCCACGATGCCGATCATGATCGCGGTGCGCTGAGTCGGCACCGACCAGCCGGCGAGCGAGGAATAGGCGATCGCGGTCACGCTGCCGGCCACGACCGCCGCATCGCGAGTCGCGCCCAGCGCGCCGCGTCGTTGCCGCACGCGCTGCACTCCGGCCGCGAGCCAGGCCGCCATCGCAGCCAGCATGCCGATGTGCGTGCCAGAAATCGCCATCAGGTGACTCGTTCCGCTGCGCGCGAGCTCGCGCCACTGCGCCGTGCTCAGCGCGTCCTGCAGCCCGACCGAGAGTCCGGCGACGATGCCGGTGGCTGGCCTGTCGCCGAGGGCTCGACGCGTGGCTGCCTGGATCTCGTCGCGGGTCACCAGCACGGGCCACCGCGCAACGTCACGCCAGCCTCGCCCCGCGCTCGCGAGCGATCGCACGTAGCCGGTGGCGCCCACGTTCTCGCGCAGCATGCGCGCCTCGTAGTCTGCGCCGCCCGGGTTCGCGAAGCCGCGTGGACGGCGCAGCCGAACCTCGAGATCGAGCCGCTCGGCCGCCCGCAGCCGTCGGTCCGGCTCGTACCAGGTGAGTTCGACGAGCGGCGGGATGCCGGCCTGCGCATTCGTCGCGAATCGAAACCGGACCCCGTCGGCGACGGCCTGCGGCACGGAGGCGATCGAGCCCCGGATCGACAGCGACTGACCCTCGAGTTCCGGGTCGAGCCGGACCGCGACGCGCTCGCCGCCCTGCTGCCAAGTCAGCGCGTAGCCGATCGCGAAGGCCAGCACCGCCCCGCGTCGGAGAACTGCCGCCACCGCCGCGGTGGTGAGGCACACGAGGACGAGCGCGCCGACTCCTGGCAGCGTCGGCTGCAGGAGCAATGCGCAGGCACCGAGCAGCCACGCCACTGCCACCGAGATCACTGTGCCGCCCCGCTCGCGTTCGTTTGCAGGATCAGCGTGACGCGGCCGAGTCCGGGTGGCGAGTCGCCTATCGCGCCTCTATGTGCAATTTCAGCCGGGGCCGAGCTGGCCGTCGGCAAGCACCATCACCCGCTGCATGCGCGCAGCAATCTCCGTCGCGTGCGTGACGATGACCAGGCTGGTGCCGAGCTCGCGGTTCAACTCGAGCATCAGCTCGAGCACGCCGCGGGCGTTGCCGCCATCGAGGTTGCCGGTAGGCTCGTCCGCCAGCACGAGCTGCGGCCGAGTGACGAGCGCGCGCGCGACGGCCGCCCGCTGCCGCTCGCCGCCCGACAACTGCGCAGGGCGGTGTCCGAGCCGGGCTCCGAGCCCGACGCGCTCGAGGAAGCCGCGCGCGGTGCGCTCCGCCTCCGCCGCAGGCAGACGCCGCACCAGCAGCGGCATCGCGACGTTCTCTAGCGCAGTGAATTCCGGCAGCAGGTGGTGGAACTGGTAGACGAAACCCAGCGCGTGGTTGCGCAGCCGTCCACGAGCGGAGTCGGAGAGATCGGCGAACGACTGGCCGTCGATCCGCACCGTGCCGGCGGTCGGCAGGTCGAGCCCGCCGAGGATCTGCAGCAACGTGGTCTTGCCGGACCCCGACGCGCCGACGATCGCGAGGGTCTCGCCACGCTCGATTCTCAGGTTGACGTCGCGCAGCACCTCGAGCCGGTTCCCGGCTTCCGCGAAGTGCTTGCTGACGTGCTCGCAGTGCAGGATGGCGTTTTCAGTCATGCCTCAGGGCCTTTGCCGGATGGGTGCGGGCCGCCCGCCACGCGGGATACAGCGTGGACAGGCAGCACAGCGCGAACGCGGTGGCCGCGATCAACGTGACGTCCGCGGCCTCGACGTGGGCCGGGAGGTCGCTCATCAGGTACACGCTTGCGTCCATGAAGCGCGTCCCCAGCAGCCGTTCGAGCCCGTGCACGAGCCGCTCGAGATTGACGGACAGCAGCACGCCCAGCGCCACGCCGCCCAGCGTGCCGAGCAGGCCGATCACCGTACCCTGGGTGGCGAAGATCGCAAGCACGCTGCCCGGCCGCGCGCCGAGCGTGCGCAGGATCGCGATGTCCGGCTGCTTGTCCTTGACGGCCATGACCAGCGTCGAAACGATGTTGAACGCGGCGACCGCCACCACGAGCAGCAGGATGAAGAACATCATGCGCTTGGTGAGTTCGATCGAACGGAAGAAATTGGCGTGGCGCTGGGTCCAGTCCTCGACCAGGAAACCGCCATCCATGCCGCGCGCGACTTCGCGCGCCACCGACGGTGCGCGCAGCGGATCGCGCACCTTGAGTCGCAGCCCGCTCACGTCCTCACCCGTGCGGAACAGGCGGCCGGCATCGCCGAGGTTCACGAGCGCGAGCCCGTTGTCGATCTCGTACATGCCGGAATAGAAGATCCCGGCCACCGTGAAGCGACGCATGCGCGGCACGACGCCCGCAGGGGTCACCGTGCCCTGCGCGATGGCAGCCACGACCGTGTCGCCCGCCGCGACGCCGAGGCGCGCCGCGACCTCCGCGCCGAGCAGCATGCGATAGCTGCCGGGCTCGAGCACCTCGAGCGAGCCGCTGCGCAATCGCTCGCCGATCGCGGACACCTGCTTCTCGAGCACCGGGTCGATGCCCCGCAGCGCCACCGCCGCCGACACTCCGTCGCTGCGTTCGCCGATCAGCAGCGCCTCGCCCTCGACGTACGGTGCCGCGGCCTCGACCGCCGGGTTCGCGAGCGCCCGCTCGCGCAGCGCTGGCCAGTCCTGCAGACCGGCACCGAACGTCGTCACGGTCGCGTGCGAGGTCATGCTCAGGATGCGCTCGCGCAGCTCCCGCTCGAAGCCGTTCATGACGGACAGCACGACGATCAGCACGGCTACGCCGATCGCGACGCCCACCATCGACATCAGCGAGATGAACGACAGGAAACGATTGCCCGTCGAGCGCAGGTAGCGCCGGCCGATCCTGAGTTCGTAGGGCGTGCCGCTCATCACTCGTACCGCAGCGCCTCGGCCGGTTCGGTGGCGGCGCCGCGCAACGCCGGGTAGATCGTGGCGAGCACGGTCAATGCGAATGCGATCGCCGCGATCATGACGATCTGGCCGGCGCGCGGCTCCGACGGAATCTCGGTGATGTAGTACACGGTCGGATCCATGACGTGGAAGCCGAGCGCTCGCTCGAGCACGGGCACGATCTCGGCCACGTTGCTCGCCAGCGTCACGCCGAGCGCCACGCCCAGCAGCGTGCCGATGGCCCCGATGACGATCCCCTGCGTGAAGAACACGCCGACGACGCCGCCACGGGCGAGTCCCAGCGTGCGCAGGATTGCGATGTCCGAGCGCTTCTCGTTGACGACCATGACGAGCGCCGCGACGATGTTGAAGGCCGCCACGGCCACGACGAGCATCAGGATCAGGCTCATCATCGTCTTCTCGATGCGGATCGCACGGAAGTAAGCCGAGTGCTCCTCGGTCCAGTCGCGCACCGTCGCGCCCTGCCCGACTGCGGCGGCGACGCGCGCCGCGAGCGCCGGCGCGGCCATCACGTCGGCGAACTTCAGGCGCAGGCCGCTCGGCCGCGCCGCGTCGCCGGTCAGGGCCGCCGCGTCCTCGAGCGCGACCAGCGCCAGCGAGGCGTCGTGGTCCTGCAGGCCGACCTCGAACACACCCGCGACCGTGAACGTCTGCAGGAGCGGCCGTCCGCCCGAACTGATGAGCTCGCGCCCCGGCACCATCACCGTGATCTCGTCGCCCACCTCGGCGCCGAGCTGCCAGGCAAGCACGCGCCCGATGATCATGCGCCGCTCGCCCGGCACGAGATCCTGCAGCTGGCCTTGCAGCAGGTGCTGCTCGATCGTAGATACCCGGGTCTCAGCGGCGGGATCGAGACCGTGCAGCAGCACGGGCTGCAGTTGGCCGGCTCGGCCAATCATCGCCTGGACGTCGGCGAAAGGCGCGACACCGGCGGTACCCGGCACCGTACTCGCGCGTTCCGCGGCGGCGACCCAATCGTCCATCAACTCCGGCGGGCCCTCGAGCGTCGCGTGGGCGGTCAGCGCGACCAGCCGATTGCGGAGTTCTCCCTCGAACCCGTTCATCACGGAAATGATCGTGATCAGGGCCGCGACGCCGAGACAGACGCCCAGCATCGAAACCCAGGAGATGAACGAGACGAAAAAGCCCTGTCGCCGGGTCCGGACGTAACGCAGGCCGACGAAAATGGGCAGTGGATGGAACATCGTGGCTCGCGCGAAAGGCCGCAAGGCTACCCGTGCTGACCGAGGTTTGCACGCGGCGAACCCGGCAGCAGGCTCGGCCCGGGCGCCCAAACCCGGCATCCGGTCACGTCCTGGATTTTCCGGCCGGTGCTATAGTGGTCCCGGCTTCCGTGCAGAGGTCTGAATCATGCGCAAGACAGTACTGGCGACGATCGGGATGGCCTGCGGACTCGGGCTCGCACCGTCGTTTGCGCAGAACCTCCAGATGGTCGATCCGCCCGAGGCGCAGGCGCGGGCGGCAACACCGTCGCGCGGAACGAGCATGGCGCAGGTCGAACAGCGCTTCGGGGCGCCGACCGAGCGTTTCGCTGCGGTTGGCCAGCCGCCGATCACCCGCTGGGTGTACCCGGGGTTCGTCGTGTACTTCGAGTACCAGCACGTCGTCCATGCCGTGGCGAGCCGCGGAGCACCTGCGACGCCCTGAATCGACTGCGGTCCTGACCTCGCCCTGACCTAGAGCGGATCCGAGGATCTGCTCTTAACTTATTGTTTAACATAATGTTTGATTCACCCATCCTGCCGCGTGACGGCCGGCCACGCGTGCGTTGGCAAGGCTTGGTCGGCGCCGGCGCCGCACTGCACCTCGCGCGGGCCGCTGCCGCCCTGCGCCATCCGCTGCTGATCGTGGCGCGCGATGCGGCCGAGATGTCGCGGCTCGAGGACGAGCTGCGCTTTTTCGCCCCGCCGTCGCTCCCCATCGTCGCATTCCCGGATTACGAGACGCTGCCCTACGACCAGTTCTCCGCGCACCCGGACATCATCTCGCAGCGCCTGCGGACGCTGTCGAGGTTGCCGGGACTCGCTACCGGAATCGTGATCACCGACCTGCCCACCTCGCTGCAGCGCCTGCCACCGCGCAGCTTCGTCGACGGCCACGCACTCACGCTGCGGGTCGGCGAGCCGCTGGAACTCGAACCGTTCCGTCTGCGGCTGACCGCAGCGGGCTACGCGAGCGTGCCGCAGGTGGGCGCACCCGGCGAGTTCGCGATCCGCGGCTCGCTGTTCGACATCTTCCCGATGGGCAGCGAGGTGCCGCTGCGCATCGACCTGTTCGACCTGCAGATCGACAGCATTCGCAGCTTCGACCCCGACACGCAGCGTTCCGACCAGCGCCTCGAGCACCTCGACCTGTTGCCGGCCCGCGAATTCAGCCTCGCGCCGGAATCGATCCGGGACTTCCGGCGCCGCTTCCGCACGCGCTTCGAGGGCGACCTGACCCGGATACCGCTCTACCGCGATGTCGGCGAGGGCCTCGTTCCCGCCGGCATCGAGTACTACCTGCCGCTGTTCTTCGACGGCACGACCAGCCTGTTCGATTACCTGCCGCGCGGCGCGGTGATCGCGTTACCGGCGGAACATGCCGCGGAACTGCCGCGCGTCTGGGGCGCCATCGAGGAGCGTTTCGAGGAACGACGCTATGACATCGAGCACCCCGTGCTCGCCCCCGCCGAAATCTTCCTGACGCCGGAGGAGTGGGTCGTCGCCGCCGGCGAACGGCTCCAGCTGCTGCTCGGCGGCGCTGCCGATCCGGCGGACGGCACGGAGAGCATCGACCTCGGCACGACCACAGCCCCAGCCGTGCGACTCGATCCACGCCGCGAGGCGACGATCCAGGCGTTCGCCGCGGACATTGCTGCGCGTCCGGGCCGCATCCTGCTCGCGGCCGAGTCGCCCGGTCGCCGCGAGCTGCTGTACGACCTGTTGCGCCCGTTCGGTGTCGAACTGCGCACGGTCGCCGGCTGGCAGGAATTCCTCGACTCCGACACGCGGATCGCGGTCACGGTCGCCCCCCTCGCTTCGGGCGTGAGTCTCGCCGACCCGGCACTGACGATCTATGCCGAGGAGCAGTTGTTCGGCGAGCGTGCACGCCAGGAGCGGCGCAGGCGCCGCTCCGACCGCGATCCGGCGCGCATCATCCAGCAGCTCGCCGACCTGCGGCCCGGCGCCGCGGTCGTGCACGAGGACTACGGCGTCGGCCGGTACCTCGGCCTCACGACCATGGACGCGGGCGGCATGCCGGCGGAGTTCCTCGTGCTCGAGTACGCCGAGGGCGACAAGCTCTACGTGCCGGTGCAGGCGCTGGAGCGCATCAGCCGCTATACGGGCGCGCCGGCCGACACCGCGCCATTGCACAAGCTCGGCGGCGACCAGTGGTCCAAGGCACGCGCGAAGGCGGCGGCTCGCATCCGCGACGCGGCGGCCGAACTGCTCGACGTCTATTCACGCCGCGCCTCCCGCCCCGGCCACGCTTTCGAACTGGACGAGGCGCAACTGCACGCGTTCGAGTCCGGTTTCCCGTTCGAGGAGACTGCCGACCAGGCCGCCGCGATTGCCCAGGTGATCGATGACCTGCGCGCGCCGCGGCCCATGGACCGGGTCGTCTGCGGCGACGTCGGCTTCGGCAAGACCGAGGTCGCGCTGCGGGCTGCGTTCGTCGCCGTGCAGGGCGGCAAGCAGGTCGCGGTGCTCGTGCCGACGACGCTGCTCGCGCAACAGCACTACCAGACGTTCGCGGACCGCTTCGCGGACTGGCCGGTCAAGGTCGAGCTGCTGTCGCGTTTCCGGGCCGACGCGCAGGCCAAGACCGCGCTCGGCGGCCTGGCCTCCGGTCAGGTGGACATCGTGATCGGCACGCACCGGCTGCTGCAGGCTGGCGTGCGGTTCAAGGACCTGGGGCTGCTGATCATCGACGAAGAGCACCGGTTCGGCGTGCGCGACAAAGAGCGGCTGCGCGCGATGCGAGCCGAGGTGGACGTGCTGACGCTCACTGCTACGCCGATCCCCCGCACCCTCAACATGGCGCTCGGCGGCCTGCGCGATCTTTCCTTGATCGCCACCCCGCCAGCCGCGCGCCTGTCGATCAAGACGTTCGTTTCCGAGTGGAATGCGCCCGTGGTCCGCGAGGCCTGCCTGCGCGAGTTGCGCCGCGGCGGCCAGGTGTATTTCGTCCACAACAGCGTCGAAACGATCGAGGCAACGTCACAGAAGCTCGCCGAGCTGGTGCCCGAGGCGCGCATCGTGATCGGCCACGGACAGATGCGCGAGCGCGACCTCGAGCAGGTGATGCTCGACTTCTATCACAAGCGCGCCAACGTGCTGCTCTGCACGACGATCATCGAGAGCGGCATCGACGTGCCGACCGCGAACACGATCATCATCGACCGCGCCGACCGCTTCGGCCTCGCGCAGCTGCACCAGCTGCGCGGGCGCGTCGGTCGCTCGCACCATCAGGCCTACGCATACCTGATCACGCCGCCGAGAAATGCGATGACGGCGGACGCCGCGCGGCGACTCGAGGCCCTCGAGTCGCTCGAGGACCTCGGTGCCGGTTTCGTACTCGCCACGCACGACCTCGAGATCCGCGGCGCAGGCGAGCTGCTCGGCGAAGGCCAGAGCGGCCAGATCCACGAGATCGGCTTTGCGCTGTACATGGAACTGCTCGAGCGCGCGGTCGCCGCGATGCGCGCGGGGAAGTCGCCGGAGCTGGAGCGCCCGCTGCATCACGGGCCGGAGCTCGACCTGCACGTACCCGCACTGCTGCCAGAGGCCTACCTGCCGGACGTCCACGCACGGCTGGTACTCTACAAGCGCATTTCGGCGGTCGAGACGGAGACCGAACTCGACGACCTGCAGGCGGAAACCGTGGATCGCTTCGGCCTGCTGCCCGAACCGGCGCGCAACCTGTTCCGGATTGCCCGGTTGCGCGTCGCGGCGGCCCGCCTCGGCGTGGAGCGCCTCGACGTCGCGCCGGCCAGCGGTTCCGCGACGTTCACCGAGGCGACGCCGATCGATCCGGGCGCGCTGATCCTGTTCGTGCAGCGCAGCTCGCGCGCGATACGTTTCGACGGCCCGAGCAAGCTGCGCTTCAGCGGCGCGCATGGCGAGCCGGAAGAACGGTTCGCAGCGGCGCAGCGGCTGCTGGAAGGGTTGGGGAAATGCGTTGGGAAGGGGATAGGGGATCGGGGATAGTAAGAGGTGGTGCCGAACCGTCCGGCTGAGTCTTACTATCCCCGATCCCCTACCCCCTATCCCCTTCCAGCTGCCCTGCCACCACCTGCCCGCCGCCCGCCTGCTTCGCTTCCGCAAGCGCCCGTTGCGCCGCTTCGAGCAGCGCCTCGCAGCCGACATCACGCGGCGGCACGGTGGTCACGACGCTGCCGCTCAACGTGAGGTAGCGGCCGGTCCGTGAGCGCGGGTGGTGAATGGCCAGCGCACGGACGCGGCCGACGATGTGCTCGGCGTGCTGGCGAGCCAGGCTGGCGTCCATCGAGACGCCGAGCACCACGAACTCGTCGTCGTCGAAACGGGCCACGACGTCGCTGGTCCGGCGCATCGCCGAGGCAATCGTGCGGCCGACCTGGCGCATCACGTTCTCGGTCGCGCCGCGACCGAACACTTCGAGGTAGTCGCGGCAGCCGTCGAGATCGAACCGCATCATGGTCAGGTTGCGAGCGTCACGCTGGGCAATCGACCAGTCGCGGCGCAGCACCTCGAGCAGGTGCTCCGGCGTGCTGAGCCCGCTCGAGCGGTCGACCGCCGCGGCGAGCGCGCCGGGCGCGACCTTGGGCATCGGGCGGTAGTGCAGCGCGAGGCGGGAGTCGGGCAGCAGCACGGCCCAGCGCTCGCACTCGACCGTGGTCCCGTCGCCACGCCGCAAGCGCACGCGCAGCCCGACACCCGCGCTGGTCAGGTTCGGGTCGGCCGGCGCCTCGCTCTCGACCTCCTCGAGCAGGCGTCCCGCCGGCCACTCCTCGGCCCGCCGCAGCAGCGCGGCGAGCGTGGCATTCGCGTAGACCACCCGCGGGGCCCCGCCCGCACCGTCGACGATGGCGATGCCGTCGAGCGCGTGACGCAGCACTTCGGCGAGCAGCGAGGGATCGGGTGTGTTCATGGTTGCGGGCGTCGTCCTCTGCTAGGCATCGAGCCGGAGTTGTGGTGCGTCCCGGCAATGATCGACCGCGCTGCGGCACTCCGCCCAGCGCGCGGTCTGGCGCAGGTCCAGCCGGTCGGGCATCGGGCGGCCATGCAGGCGCGCGAGGCGCACCTGGCTGAGCGGGTCGATCTCGCCGGCGAGCTCTTCGAGCGCGGCCAGCAGCGCAGGCCGGTCATTGCAGATGGTGAGCACGTCACAACCGGCCGCGAGCGCGCGGCGCGCGCGCTCGGTCACGGTGCCCGCAAACGCGGCGCCGCCCATGCTGAGGTCGTCGGAGAACACCGCACCCGTAAAGCCGAGGCCCCAGCGCAGTTCCTGCTGGATCCAGCGCCGCGAGAATCCGGCCGGCGCGCTGTCGACCTCGGGGAACAGCACGTGGGCCACCATGACGGAGGCGAGACCGTTCGCGATCAACCTCCGGTACGGAAGCAGGTCTGCCCCCAACTCGGCGAGCGGGCGGCGATCGACCGGCAGCGCCTTGTGCGAATCGGCGACCACGGCACCATGGCCCGGAAAATGCTTTGCAGTCGCTCCCATGCCGGCGCTGCGCATCCCCTGCATGCACGCGACGGCCAGCCTGGAAACGGCCTCGGCGTCGCGATGGAAGGCGCGATCGCCGATCACCTCGCTCACCCCGTAGTCGAGGTCGACGCAGGGCGCGAAACTGAGGTCGACGCCGATCGCGCGCAACTCCGCTGCAAGCAGCCAGCCGCACTGCCATGCCAGTCGACGTCCGGCTTCGGGATCGAGGTCGTAGACGTGTCCGATCGCGCGCTGTGGCGGCAGTTCGGTGAAGCCAGTGCGGAACCGCTGCACCCGGCCGCCCTCGTGGTCCACGGTCACCAGCAGCGACGGATTGCGGATGGCGCGGATCTCGCGCACGAGCGCCTCGAGCTGCTGGATGCTCGCGAAGTTGCGCGTGAACAGGATCACCGCGCCGACCAACGGATGCGCGAGGATGCGCCGATCCTCGGCCGTGAGCTCGGTGCCGGCCACGTCGACCATCAGTGGCCCGAGCGTCACGCCGGGCCCCTCGACGCCTCGGGCCAATCGCGCCACGGGCGCTCCGCGAGGCTCGAATTGTAGTAGCGCTCGTCCTGGGTGACCTCGCGGCCGAGCCACGGCGGCACGACGAACGTCTCCGACTCGTCTTCGAGCTCGAGCTCGGCGACGAGCAGGCCCGCGTTGCTGCCCAGGAACTCGTCCACCTCCCACTCATGGTCCGCGTAAGGTACCCAGTGGCGCCGCTTCTCGATGCGACCGCGGACGCAAAGCGTTTCGAGGATCTCGTTGGCCTCGTGGACCGGGATCTCGTATTCGTATTCCGGCCGGCTTGCGCCGAGGACTCGGCCCTTGATGCCGAGCCACGCGCGCTCGCCGCCGACCCGTACGCGCACCGAGCATGACTCGCTGCCTGCGACGTAGCCCTGGCGGAACAGCTCGTGCCGGCGCACGCCGTTGCGCCAGGCTTCGCCATCGACGAGAAATTTCCGTTCGATTTCTACCGGCATCGCATCATCGGTCGAAGACCGCCATCGCCTCGACATGGGTCGTGTGCGGGAACATGTCCATGACACCCGCTGCGACCAGCCGGAATCCATGGTCCCGGACCAGGATGCCCGCGTCGCGGGCCAGGCTGCCCGGATGGCAGGAAATATACACGACGCGCGACGCACCGCAGCCACCCACGAGCGGCAACACCTCTCGAGCGCCGGCCCGGGGCGGGTCGAGCAGCACGCGGTCGTAGCGGCGCGCTGCCCAAGCCGACCAGGCCGCCGGATTCGCCAGGTCCGCGGCATGGAAGCCGGCATTCGCGACGCCCTGGCTCCGTGCGTTCCGCTCGGCACGTGCCACCAGGCCCGCGTCCCCCTCCACGCCCACGACCTCGCCGGCGGATCGCGCCAGCGGCAACGAGAAATTGCCGAGTCCGCAGAACAGGTCGAGCACGTGGCTCGAGGGCTCCGGCTCGAGCATCTCGACGGCGCGCGCGACCATCGCCTCGTTGAGCGTCGCATTGACCTGGATGAAATCGGTCGGCTCGAACTCGATCACGAGACCGAAGTGGCCGAGCCCGTACCGGAGAGGCTCGAGATTCGGCGTCAGCGGCGCGACGCTGGCCGGGCCACCCGGTTGCAGGTACACGCGCACGCCCTGGGCGTGCTCGAAGGTACGCAGACGATCGAGATCCGCTGCGGTCGGCGGATCGAGCACGCGCAGCACGAGCGCGCAGTCGCTGCCCGCCACGGCCACCTCGACCTGGGGCACGCGCGCAGCGATCGAAAGCTCGCCCACCAGCGCCGCCAACGGGTCGATCAGCCTGTCGGCCGGGGGTGCCAGCACCCGACACTCGTGCAGGTCCGCGACGAATGGCGCCGAACGTTCGCGGAACCCGACCAGCACCCGCCCTTTGCGTGCCACGTGCTTGACGCCGAGCCGGGCCCGCCTCCGGTAGCCCCAGACGGGTCCCGTGAGCGGCTCGATCACCCGTCCGGGCTCGACTCCGCCGAGGCGCGCGAGATTCTCCAGCAGCTGTGCCTGCTTGAACGCGAGCTGCGCGGCTGGCGCAAGGTGCTGCAGCGCGCATCCGCCGCAAGTGCCGTAGTGAGGGCAGGCCGGTACCACTCGATCGGCGCTGGGGCGCAGCACCGACTCGAGCACGGCCTCGTCGAAATTGCGGTGCCGTCCGATCCGGCGCAGCACGACTCGCTCGCCGGGCAGGGCGTCGGCGACGAAAACGGTCTTGCCGTCGATGCGCGCGACGCCCTTCGCCTCGTGGGACAGGTCGACGATGTCGGCCTCTTCCGGGGCCGCGCTGATTCGTTTCATCCGGCGTCGGCTGGCCAGGCCGCGAGGAACCGGGCGAGATGCGGCTCGCCGGCGGCGCCGAGCCAGTCACGCACGAGTCCACACTCGCGGGCGTGCTCGTCGTGCGTCAGGCGACCGCGCATCAGCTCGAAACGCAGGTAGACCAGGTACGTGTTGATGACGTCGGTTTCGCAGTCGTGGCGAATTTCTTCGCTGCGCCCCTCGAGGTGCGCCTCCCAGACGCCCTCTCCGGTCATGCCGAGCTTGCCTGGCAGGCCAAGCAACTGTGCCGTCTGATCGAGACCGACGCGGCCGCGGCCCCGGTACCCGGAAAGGACATCCATCAGGTCGACGTGCCGCCAGTGGAACCGGCTGAGGTAATTGTTCCAGCGGAATGCCGGGTCCTCGTCGCCCATTTCCCAGTAGCGGTGCGCCTGGACGCTGTGCCGAAGCGCCCGGTAGTGCAGCACCGGCAGATCGAAACCGCTGCCGTTCCAGCTGACGAGCGTCGGGCTTTGCCGCTCGATCCCGTCGAAGAATCGCCGCACGAGATCGGCCTCCGATGAATCCGGCTCACCCAGGCTCCAGGCCTTGAAGCCGTCGCGCGTGCGCATCGCGACCGAGATCGACACGACCCGGTGCTGCTCGAGCGAGAGGAACTCGGAACCGGTCTGCTCGCGCTGGCGGGTCTGCATCACGTAGCCGACCTGCTTGTCCGTCAAGCCCTCGAGCCCGTGCAGGCGACGGCCGAACTCGACGTCGGGCACGGTCTCGATATCGAACGCGAAAACGTTGCTGATGGTCACTTCGACTCCTTGCGCATGAGGACGGCCACCGCCACCACGAGACCCGCCTCGTCGGTGAGGGTGACGTGCCCCTCCCCCGCGCCCAGGCGATCGCGCAGCGCGCGGCCGCGATCCGACCAGATGACTTCGGGCCGGCCCCACGCATTCGCCGCGATGCCCACGTCGCGAATCCAGATGCCGTGCGCGAACCCGGTGCCGAGCGCCTTGACGATCGCTTCCTTGGCCGCGAACCGCATCGCGAGAAAGCGCACCGGCCGCTTGTAACTGCGAAATGCGGTCTCTTCCTCGGGCATCAGCAGCCGTCGCACGAAATGCTCGCCGTGGCGCTCGAAGATCGCCTGCACGCGCGCGACCTGCACGACGTCGGTCCCGATGCCGAAGATCACGCGCCCGCCCCGCCCTACGTCGCCAAGCCGTGACGGGCCGCCGTCATCAGCGACTTCATCTCGCGGACAGCAGCCGCCAGGCCGTCGATGACGGCGCGAGCCACGATGGCGTGCCCGATGTTGAGCTCGACGATCTCGGCGATCGCGGCCACCGGCTGCACGTTGTGATAGTGCAGGCCGTGCCCGGCATGCACCGTCAGGCCGATGCGCGACCCGAAGCGGGCGGCCTCGACCAGCC
>Ga0209253_10001416_pt1 | contig 21011 bp, 20 predicted proteins | sample FrelakmetBRP12BR_FD_187145 | JGI IMG/M metagenome (GOLD analysis project Ga0209253, IMG submission 187145) | Freshwater lake sediment microbial communities from the University of Notre Dame, USA, for methane emissions studies - BRP12 BR (SPAdes)... | ecosystem: Environmental > Aquatic >...
CACGTGAGCGCGCGCATGGAGAAAATGTTTAATAATTCCCTCTGACAAGTTGATCAAGAGTGGTTGAAATGGGCGATTGCCTTCCATGGTGCTAGATTCTCAACAAACGTAGCCCATTTCAGGAAGCATTTCACGGTAGAATTATATTCTACAAACAGACAACAATGGAGAGATTTGGATGTCTAAAATACAAACACCCAGCGATAAAACCATCTCTAGAGAGAAATGGAGCAAACATTTCGGCAAATGGTTCCGAAAAAGCCTGATCGAAGGAAAGATCTTTGATTACAGGTACCCGATCAAGGGATGCGCGGTCTGGTTGCCATACGGATTCAAGATCCGAGAAAACGTGTTCAAAGTAATTCGATACCACCTTGACTCTACGGGCCACAACGAAACATTGTTCCCTGTCCTCATCCCAGAAAACGCTTTGCAAAAGGAAGCGGAACACGTTGAAGGCTTTGAGGCGCAAGTCTTTTGGGTCACTCAAGGCGGACAAAGACAACTCAAGCAGCGACTGGCCCTGAGACCTACAAGCGAAACTGTCATCGGTCCGATGGAACACTTGTGGATACGATCCTATGCAGACTTGCCTCTGAAACTTTACCAGATAGTCACCGTTTTCAGGTTTGAAACCAAAGCAACGAGGCCGATACTGAGGATGCGCGAGTTTGACTTCAAAGAAGCGCATACAGCACACGCCACAGAAGAGGAAGCAGAAGCAGAAGTCAGGGAAGAAATAGAAAACTACAAGAAAATCTTCAACGACCTATGCGTCGCCTACTGCATATCAAGAAGACCAGAATGGGACAAGTTCGCAGGTGCAAAATACACGACTGCCTTCGACATGATATGTCCAGACGGGCGGACTCTCCAAATAGGCACAGTTCACCACCTTGGCCAACACTTCTCAAAAGCATTCGATGTTTCATACGAAACAAAGGACGGCGGAAGAGAATACGTTTGGCAAACGTGTGCAGGAATCTCGGGAAGAGGAATAGCCTCAGTCATAATAATGCATGGCGACGACCACGGAGTAATACTGCCACCGAAAATCGCGCCCACGCAGGCAGTAATCATCCCGATCCCGTACAAAGGAAAAACAGAGATCGTGAACAAACAATGCATAGAAGTTGGAGAGGAACTGAGAAACAAAGGATTCAGAGTAGAAGTCGATTTAAGAGAAAACATTACACCAGGATCAAAATACTTCGACTGGGAACTCAAAGGCGTACCAATCAGAGTTGAAATCGGTCCCCGAGACATGGAAAAGAGTGAAGCCACAGTGGTCAGACGTGACACCTTGGAAAAACAAGCATGCAAACGACAGGAACTACCAGAATTTCTGAACAAGCTGGAAGAAAAAATGACCGAAGACTTGAGGGAGAGAGCGTGGCAATGGACAAGACTACATGTTTACCGCACTGAGAAGCTGGAAGAAGTGAAAGCACTTTTGCATAAACACGCAGGAGTGGTTGAAGTGCCATGGTGCGGCAATACTGAATGCGGACACAAGCTTGAAGAAATAACTGACGGTCGAGTCTTAGGGATTCCAGAAGACGCAAAGGAGACTGCCGAAGGAAAATGCATTGTATGCGGCGAGAAAGCCGAAACAATAGTCAGAACAGCAATGGCATATTAAACCCATGTTTCCTTTTTCATTGAGCAAGGTTCACGTGCCTGCTAAGTTCCCCAGCGACTTTGGCAAGACCCAAACCTGCCAGAGTTGACTCGCGCGGGATCCCTCGATCATCCCAGCCTCTTTTTTGATAGTACATCTGCAACATCGCATCATACTTGATTCTGTCAAGTTTCGCTCCTTTAAAAGGACCTTCTGTCAATGGTTCATCAAACCATCTAGAGGGCGGCACATCCATCTCAGAACTCCATTTCCCTCCGTACTCACGCACCCAAAACGCTCTTATCATATTGAAAACCCGATCGCCGACAACGTTCAGAACTTGCCAAGGCATTTCCATGCCTGTCGCAGCATGCAGAAACTTGGGGTACCACTCGAGGTCGAGACCCACTTCAATCCACGGCAACCTGCAAACAGTAAGGCTTTCAAAAACTCCAGCTCGAATACGCTGTAACTCTATGACTTTGTCCACTTTCTCAGCCGTGTAACCTTCGCGTCCAACTTTGACTTCCCAGGCGATAACCCATGCATCCTTATGATGCGCGCCAATTGAACAAGTTCCATACGCCAAGGCCATGGCAGGAGTAGTGTGGCAATCATAAGCGGAAATCTCTAAACCTTTCACGTGCATGGCCCACTTATCTGAGCCTTTGCCTATCTCCTGAGAAGCAGAATATACGCCGTCAGCCAACAAATTGCCCAAGTAACCTTGTCTAAACGCGATATCCTTAATTAACGCCTTGGATGTTTTGAAACCGCCCCACGGAACTTTCTCTTTGATCAATCCCTTTTCAGAGGCCTCCATCGCAAAGCCAAGAACACTGCCTAGGGAAATGGTGTCCAAACCGTACTCATCTGCAACGCGATTGAGAGCAGCAACTTGCGTAAGCCTGCCAACACCGATGTTCGAACCCAGCATACCAACATTCTCATAGTCCAGCTCAGACTCTTTTCTGTCAGAGTCCTTGACAACGTTCCCACAGGTCATGTTGCACTGTGGGCAACCGCGGTTGGAGACTTTTATCTTCTCCGTGGCAAACCCGCCTATCGCATCTGCCTCTGAAAAAATCCCTTCACTGTAGTTGAAAGATGGAAGCACACTGTTCTCCTGGCTCCACTCAATGGTGCTCATAGTTCCTTGCCGCTTCCAAAAAGCGTAATTGGGCTTTAACAGTACCTCCCGATATGCTTCGCCACCCAGATCTTTCATTTCCTTCGGATACGCTGAGGGCAACTCATTGGTGCCTATGAAGACTACGGCTTTCAGGTTTTTGGATCCCATCACGGCGCCCATTCCTGGTCTGCCTCCTGCGCGACCCTGTTGAGAAACTATGTTCGCGAATTTCACGAGGTTTTCGCCGCCTTGCCCAATGCATAGCATGCCGGCTGTGTGCCCATACACATCCGCAAGCTTCTTTTCGGTTTCAAAAGAGTTCAAGCCCCACAGATCTCTTGCGTCCAGTAACTCGGCGGATTCATCGCGTACAAGCAGAATCACCGGACCTTCAGCTTTGCCTTCCACAACCACCGTATCGTATCCAGCCTTGCGCATTTGAACAGCCGCAAAAGTCCCAATGTTGCCGTCTCCATAACCCCAAGTCAGAGGGCTCTTGGCAGCGACCACAAGTTTGCCACTGCTCGGTAAAGCAAAACCTGTCAAGGGACCAGCAGCAAACACAAGTTTGTTGTCCGGCGAAAACGGATCCACTCCCTGCTTAAGCTCATCCCACAATATTCTGGCCGCAAAACCTCTGCCGCCCAGGAAATCCTTGGCCATAGCGGCATCAAGCTTGTCAGCGACAGCTTTGCCTTTGCCAAGGTTAATGTGTAGTAGTTTACCAGTCCAGCCGAACATGATGGCCAACTCCAGGAAAACGAGTAGGCGAATATATGCTCTCGAACGTAGATAAGCCTAATCGTATAGCAAGAGGCTAAATCACTAGTTTCTCAGGTTCGACGCTTCTGCTTTTCAAGCCTAAGTCGCTCACCTTGAACTTTCGACCACCATAAAGTTGCGCTTGTTCCTCGCCATTGTGCAGGGCTGCGGTTATTCTTCCAATCGCATCAGCCTTCAAAATGCCGCTGCCACTCGCGCCGCCAGTAACGATCACGCCGTTTTCTTCAAAAATGACCGGTTGACCATCAATGCTGTTTATTTCATACAATCCTGCAAACGATGAGAAAGGTTGGCAATCAGTCAACTGAGGGAAATACTTCACCATGACCTGATAAATCCCAAACTTGTAGTAGTTTTCCTCAGGTTCAGGCTCCTCCTCAATCTTGAAGGCCCTCGGAAACTCGTCGGCATAAGCCAGCCACAACGCTTCTTCTTCAGGCGCTGGACGAATGTAGGCGGTCGGTTTCGGCAGAATCGTAAACGGGAGACACCCTGCCTCGGTGAATTCCTTGCAATAGAGAAGCTTCTTCAAAGCTTCAGTGTTCGCTTTTATCGAAAAGACCTGCCGCTTCTTGGCCTTAATGAAACATTCGATGCCCACGGGGTCCAAGAGTTCTGAAGCCCATGCCCCAGCTGCGATGACCGTTTTCTTAGACTTCATTAAGCCTCTTGAAGTTTTCACTCCTGTAACCGAAGCGTCCTGCCAGAAGTAAGGCTCGCCCGGCACCCCCAAAGAACTCCGAGGTTCCACATTCAGTTCCTGCACATCTGTGTGATATTGAATCTTGCCGCCGAGCTTCAAGAATTCAGATTCATAGAACTTAACCAGAGAATCAACGTCAATCAAACCCGCTTTGGGGATATGCACCCCTCTGTAGACGCTGCCCAGTCCCATCATTTTCGCTTCTTCGTCGTCCACAAAACTGGTTTTCATGCCAAGTTTGCGGCGTAGATCTGCTTCCTCATACTCTTTGTACTGAAAACCCTTGTTTCCCAACTCTTTCAATACAGGAAGCATTTTGTGATAACCATCTTCATCAAAAAACCACAAGTAGCCAGCCCAACGAAGTTTCAAATCAAACTTCAAATCGTCCTGCACATGCCTATAAAACTCAGCAGACGAATCTGCCAAAGCAAAATTAGTCCGAGAAGCGAAAAGACAACGGAAAGCAGCCGCACTCTTTGCAGTACTTCCTTGACCTGCAGCTCCTCGTTTGTCAACGATGACGACATCCAACTTAGGATTGACGCTCTTAATATGATAGCCCACTGACAAACCAACTATACCAGCGCCCACAATCACTACATCATGCTCTGACATCGCCAGACCCCAAATTGAGAAACAGACTATTGGAATGAAAAAGATTTAAACTTAGCTGTCTCTCCGACCTGAAAGCCACACGCGACACAAAACCGCGGATACTCTTCGAATTGAACCTAGCTCAACGGGAACCCCTAAGGATAAGCTCTTAAGTTGTAACCTGCCAATCAAGAATGATGTTCAATGAGAAAAGAAGACGTCAGAACTGAAGAAGACGTAGCCCGCTTTCTAAAAGACAAAACAGAATTTGAACGAACCGTTCTCACTGCCACTTTCAGGATACCTAAAGGAAAAATCAGCACGTACAAGAGAATTGCAGCTAAAATCGGCAAACCAAAAGCGTACCGAGCTGTAGCCAACGCCCTGCACAAGAATCCGCTCTTCCCCATCGTGCCTTGCCACCGCGTCGTCAGATCCGACGGCGTATTTGGAGGACCAAAGAAAGGAGCGCAATCCCGGATGAAACTTGTGGAAGAAGAAGGGGTGCGGGTTCAAGGCGGCAGAATCAAAATCACCGATAGCATACTCTATTGAACCGGCTTGCGAAGCTGGAACAGCAGAAAAACCCGCAGAGACACTTGTCCTGAGGACGGACAAGATCTTCTTATCGGATGCTGAAATGCTTATTTACTACCGAGAAATATGTTCTACACCAACAATGTAGAAACGAGGGTGTCAATTGCACTTCAAGAAAAAGACAAGGGCCATCTCCACTCTTCTTACGATCCTCCTCATATTGCTGTCAGCCATTTTCGGTGCATTAATAGCATACATGTGGACCGTGGCACCATTCATCGTAGAACCTGAGAACACCTTCGATCTGCTCATCACCAACGTCAATTTTCCGGTGGACCAAGCAACCCGCTTCACCGTGACGGTGATGAACCCCTCACACTCGTTGGCAGACACCAACATAACAGACATTTACATAGAAACATCTGGTCAAAACAGAACCAGCATAACAAGCAGCGACCCTAGCCTTCCATTTCCAATGCCAAGAGGAACAGTACAGACCTTCAACTGCTCACTCAACTGGGGCCCATTTGCAGGAAGAATTATTACTGTACACGCAAAATCATTGAACGGCACAGAGACCGGTCAATCAATCACTGCTCCGGCCGTTGCAATCAGCGTGAGCAGCTCCTTTGACGCCTCAGACAGCATTGAGCGCTTTGGCGTCGCGGTCTTGAATCCAAACTCTCCAATAAACCTGACTATAAGCCGCGTACTACTCGACTATAACCCTGTCACTAACCTAAGCATCACCCTACCCAGAGTCATCCAACCAAACGAAACAGTCTCAATGACCTGCTACGCCGACTGGCAGGGACACGTGAAACCGCTCGTTCAAGTCGAAACTCTCGAAGGATTCACAGCCGAAACAAGAAGGGATGCACCCTCAACTGTCAGTCTACAGGTGACCCAAGTCAACTTCAACGAGACCAACACAAACCAAGTCAACGTAACGCTCTCCAATTCTGCCGACTCAGCAACCTACGTAAACATCACAAGCATCGATTTCAAATACGGCAACATAACCGATCAGATAGGCGGAACACTGTCAAGCCCAGCTCTTCCAGCCACGCTTGAAACAGGCAAAAACACGTCCTTAATTTGCTTCTGGAACTGGACAGACGCAAAGTACCGTAACATCGACCTCACGGTGACAGCCCATACTAGACAAGGGTTCAACTCAACATCCCTAACGGTACGGACACCGACTGCAAATGCGGGAAGAATAGACGATGTATATTTCGACCTAGACGACACAGGACATTTCACCATAAACATCACGAACCTCGCATATTCGCTCCAAACCGCGAATGTAACAGCGATCCACGTCAATCAAGCCCCCGCCAACATAACAATAACGCTCATAGACTCCGGGCAACGCGCAACATTGGATTGCGTCTACAACTGGTCAAGCTTCGTCGGAGCCAACGTGACTATAAGAGCATATTTGAAATACGGGTCAAATGAGACTCAAATCACTCATAACCTCAAAATTCCATACCTCAAGATAACGAATGCATCCTTCTTCAATTTGACGCAAGAGAACCCGTACATAAACATCACAGTCCGAAACAGTGAGTTCTCAAGAGTCAACGCCACAATAACCTCAATACTCATAAGAAACGAGACCGCGCCATTACTGGTTGTTGGATCAACAGGATTCCAAGTTACAGTCGGGTCGGAAACCGCAATAATCTACCCTTGGAACTGGAACCCGTACGCCGGAAAAGATGTGACCATTATCGTGACAACCGTAGACCAGTTGCAAACGTTAGCAACATACAAAGTGCAGTAACCCGTCCAAAATCTTTATCTCATTTTCAAACAGACTCACAGCCTTGATTGTGATAGCTTTGTCCACCATAAAGCCCACCGAAAGAGTGCAAAAAATAGAATATGCAATCCGCGACATAATCCCTTACGCCAAACAAGTCGCAAAGACTGGGAAGAAAATCTACTATCTCAACATAGGCGACCCAAACGCGTTCGATTTCGACACGCCAACGCATATAAAACAAGCCCTAACGCAAGCAGTTGAAGAAAAGAAGAACTTCTATTCGCCATCGGAAGGACTACCAGAACTCAGAGAAGCAATAAGCCAGAAAGAGAAAAGGGTCAACAACATCGAAATTTCACCTGAAGACATCATCGTAACCTCCGGAATATCAGAAGGCATCGAAATGATCCTTGCCGCGCTTCTCAATCCCGGAGACGAAATCCTCCTGCCAGGACCAACATATCCACCGTACATCTCTTACGCCAAATTCTTCGGTGCAAACCCAGTAACATATGAAACAGTGGAAGAAAACGGCTGGCAACCCAACATTGAAGACCTCCGAAAAAAGATCTCCAAAAAGACTCGAGCCATAACCATAATCAACCCAAACAACCCCTGCAGTGCACTCTACGAAAGCAAAACAGTGAGAGAAATACTAGATTTGGCAGCCGAACATGACATCCCAGTCTTATCAGACGAAATCTACGACCAGATAGTATTCGATGGAAAATTCATCAGCACAGCAAGCCAAACCAAAGACGTTCCAGTAATAGGTCTAAACGGCTTTTCAAAAGTGTACCTGATGACCGGCTGGAGACTCGGCTACCTATATTTCCACAACCCCCAAGGAAGACTGAGCGAACTGAAAGAATGCACGGAAAAAGAAGCCAGAATCCGAATATGCGCAAACACGCCTGTTCAAAAAGCGGGAGTAGCTGCCCTCAATGGCCCTCAAGACCACATAAAAGTCACCGTCGAAAAAATCCGACAGAGAAGCATTTTTGTTTGGAAACGACTCAACGAAATCGAAGGAATCAGCTGTGCAAGACCGGAAGGCGCATTCTACGTTTTCCCCAAAATACACACAGTAGGATCCAAATGGAAGAACGACATGGACTTCACATTAAACCTCCTGAAAGAAACCGGAGTGCTCTTCGTCCAAGGATCGGGATTCGACCCAACCTACGGAGCAGGACACGTCAGAGGCGTGGTGCTTCCGCCGCTTGAAACGCTTGAAAAGGCACTAAATGAAATCGAACAATTCATGAAAAGACACAAATAAAAAGAAAACCTGTTAAGTGCCCCCCGTCAGATGAGCACTCCTTCCTTAGGATCGCGCACAACCTTTGCGAACTCGGCCATTAGTCTTCTTGTGATTGGACCCGGCTTCCCGTCGTTTATCTGCCTCTTATTTATCTCTCTGACTGGTATGATCTCTGCCGCCGTTCCAGTGAAGAAAACCTCATCTGCATTGAAAAGTTCGAAAGGCGTAATGTTTTTCTCGTTGACTTCGTACCCCGATCTTCTGGCCAACTCAGACAAAGATTCGGCTGTTATTCCTTGTAAGGCACCCGTACAAGTGGGTGGCGTATACAATTTCCCTTTTCTGACTATGAATATGTTCTCTGCCACACCTTCGCAGACAAAGCCATTCTTATCCAGACATATCGCCTCATCAACACCGGCGATGTTCGCTTCAATCTTCGCCAGAATACTGTTCAAATAATTGAGGGACTTGATTTCATGCGACGTCGCATCGACAGGGTCACGTTTTACCCATGAAATCATCGCGGCAATGCCAGTCTCTTTGCCGCCGGCCATGTGCAGTGAGATCGTGTCAGTAATGATTATTATTGTGGGTCTGGGACATTTTTTTGGGTTTAACCCCAAATCGCCCATTCCACGAGTAACAACAAGGCGAATGTAAGCGTCTTTCATTTTGTTCTTTCGCAGAGTTTCCAGGGTTGCATGAATCATCTCTTCCTTGGTGATCGGTATGTCGAGCATAATCATGTGAGCCGATTTGTAGAGTCTGTCGATGTGCTCTTTCAGCTTGAAGACAACGCTTTCATAGGCTCGAATTCCCTCGAATATGCCGTCGCCATAAAGCAGGCCATGATCAAAGACCGAGACCTTCGCTTCAGACTTCGGAAAGAATTTCCCGTCTATGTATACCTGCAATTCGTCCAATATTCCGTCCCCCGAGCAGCAGAGTCTAGTCTAGCAGGTCAAGGTTTCATATATCTTTTGGACCGAACCTACCCCTTTCAGCATTGTCAACCATAAAACTGCGGTCTCTTCGAAAGATACTTTGGTAATGGCAACGGCCTGAAGGGTTTGTCCCCAAGAATCTTCTGACACTCCGACGTCAGATCATTCAGCTTCAACTTGCGCATTTCACCAGTGCATCTGTCTCTGACAGGCAGCAAACCAGAATCAATTTCTTTCTGACCGACGACGATTATGTACGGAATCCATTCCATTTCTGCGTCACGCACTTTCTTCTGCAAAGTCATCGGCCGGTCGTCAATATCTACTCGAATTCGGCAGTCTTCCATTATCTCAGCATGTTTTTCAACATCCTTTAGGTAACTGCTCGATACTGGTATAAGACGAACTTGTGTCGGCGACAGCCAAACAGGGAGCATTGGCACTTTGCCGCTCTTTTGAGCTTTGTAAGCTCTTTCCAACAGTGCATATACAACCCTTTCAATGGCTCCGCTTGGGGAGCAGTGGAGAATCAGTGGCAGCTTCTTTTCACCCTTGTCGTCAACATAGTAGATGCCGTATCTCTCGGCATTCTCAACGTCAAGTTGATCTGTCGAAAGAGCTGCAGCCTTGTCCTGGTTATCCACATAGTTGATGTCCCATTTCAACACGAAGTAGAAGAATCGTTCGTTCCACATTTCAGCAAGCATGGGTTTCCCGGAAGTCTTCGCCAGAGACATGATGAACTTCTTGTTTTTTTCATAGAAGTCTTTCGTGAAGCGTATTCCCACTTCGTATTCATCCTTGTTCAGACCTATCTCACTGAGAATCTTCGATGACATTTTGAACCTTTTCAGAAATTCGTCCTTGGCCTGCTCCAAGTCCGTGCAGAAAGCATGGCAGTCAGGCATGCTGAAAGCTCTGAGTCTTCTGAGCCCTACGACTTCGCCGCTTTTCTCTTTCCTGAAGCTGTAGCGGGTCAGTTCGTAAACCTTCATAGGCATGTCCTTGTATGAGAATTGCGCGTCGTGCACGATAAGGAATTGGCCAAAACAGGCGGCGAAACGCAGAAACAGTTCTTTGTCCTCTGACTTCAGCAGATATTGTCTCGCAGGAAAACGATTCAAGTAGTCAGCCAAGCTTGGGTGTTGAAAGTCATACATTACCGGCGTCTCGACTTCCATAGCACCGTACTCGCTCATTCTAGTACTGACAAACTGCTCAAGCAGGGCTTTGATAAGACGACCCTTAGGATACCAGCGAAGGTTTCCCGGGTCGCTTCCAGGTTCGTAGTCACAGATTTCCAGTTTCTTCATCAACTGAACATGCGGCGGCATCTGCTGACTGGCTCTTACCTTCGATATCTCGTACCTTGCGAACTTTTCTAGGTCTCCATGATCTTTGAAGTTGAATTCTTCGACGAGCACCATTTTTCCGTCAGGCTGAAGAACATGCCAAGATGACTTCAATTTCTCTTCGGCTTTCACAGCTTCTGATATCTTTTCTTCTTCCTTCTCCTTAGCTTCCTCAGGCCATATCACTCGGGATTGCTCTGCAAGAGGGTGCCCCTTGATTGAGATCGTAAACTGTTTGTTCCAGCCAAAAGGTGCCCGGAACGTTTCGATGCCTTTCTTTGAAGCATATGATTCCATGGTTTTGACAGTTTCCAGTGCTCCTGATGGTTTGGCCAGTTTGCTGCTCAAGTGGGCATAGGGGTAAATGAGAATGCGGTTTACGCCCAGTTTCTCTAGAAATCCTTGAACTTCATCGATGGCTTTTTCCGCGACTCTTGCGTTGTCTCCCTCTTCAACTGCTGTGAACAACACAACCAGTTCTTCAAGGCGCGTTTCTCTTTTTTCGGCATGTTCGGCTAAAGCAATCTCTTTTTGAACGGGTTTGTAGACGATGAAGTTCGAGTGTAACTGTAATATTCGCATCAGTCCCAGCCTCTTCGGTTTAGGCGCTGAAACGCCACTTTTCAAGCTGCTTGTCTTTCTTCGTTCTCTTCTTGTACTCTTTATAATGCTCTCTGCATAGGTAGGCACGTCTGTCATCCGTCACTCTCAGGCCAGCCTTTTTCACTTTTTCAGCTGAAAGTGACCGTACGGCCTCTTGACTGCAACCTGACACGTTACATTTTACGCCTTTGTCAATACGTCCCAAATTAAACGCCTCTGCTAAACCTACGGTTCAGTAAGATACACTTCATTACTTAATTCCTTTTTCATACAGAAACTGCGCCCTGCGGTTGATTTCCTCTTTGTCTCCAAAAAACGTCGGCCCAACGCCTTCAACAACGAGCGAGGCAACTGCGGCGCCCACGCACGAACACCAAGAACAATCTTCACCACGCGTATATTCCGCCAGGAAACCGCCCATGAAGGCATCACCGGCGCCTGTCGGATCAACGATTCTCTCAGGCTTGAAGGCGGAAACGTTATGGATCGTGCCTTCAACCGAGACTGCGGCGCCATCCGCGCCTAAAGTGACTATTACGATGTTCACGCCACAGTCATGAACAGTCTTCACAGCATCATTCAGTCCTGTGACTCCGGTTATTGTTTGAATTTCAACTAGGGAGGACTTGAAAATGTCAACGTGCCTAAGCACTCGCTTGTCCAGCAAGGGGCCAAGTGTGGCCTTTCCTTCTTCGTCAAAACGTCGAACTAGTCCTTGCGGATCAAGAGACAAAAACTTACAGCAACTCCGTAGTTTCTCGACGAGTTCGATGTTTACCTCTCCAGCGATTGACCCGACATGAACAGCCACGGCTTTTGGCAGATGCTGAACCTCTTCCGCGGTGATGGGCGGCATTCTAGATTCAGATCTCAGTTTGCGATCGGCGAAGTCATCTGTGTACTTTAATTCAAATCGTGTGGTTTTGGTGTTTGCGACTGTTGTCACATTTGACAGGTCGACCCCTTCCTGTTTCAGCCACCACTTGTAAGCCTCGGGGAAATCGCTGCCGACCTTTGAGATGACGGAAACTCGAGCATCCAGACGCCTGGCAGCAAGAGAGACATAGGCCACGGATCCGCCCAGAACCACGAAAGGAGTTTTGCGATGTGGAAGCAAAATTGAATCTATAGAGAAGTGTCCCACAGAAACAAGGTCGAACACGCGCTTATCAAACCTCGCCTAACATATTAGAAAGAATCTAGCATACTTAAAACCGATAGAACGGCATTCGTTGCTTTTGTGATAAAAACGGACCTTTCTTATCCGCGTCTCTTGCTGAAGACCGCTATCCATGGGCATCCGAAAACAGCTCTCTCTTCTGAAGTTATTTTGCGGTAGTTCTGAAGTTTACCCTGGCTATATCTTGTGAATGGAACCAGAATTGAATGAGGTTTCTGTGAATATACATCAAGTCTGTTTGACAGGTATGTTGACACGGTGTATCTTCTTTTGCTGCCGAAAAGTCCAAACTTCTCAACGAGCATCTCCCAGTTTTTCGGGTAGATTCTCTTGAATTCCTGCATGAAATCAAGCACGGTAAAGGATTCTTGGGGTATTTTCCTTATGGTTTCTTCAATCTTTTCTTCTTCGACGATTGCTTTTGGCCTCACGCTATTCTACCGCCTCGAGGGTGTCGCATATCTGTTCCAATTTAGGAAAACAAGAGGCTAGAATTTTGATTGAAGTAGGAGAATTGCTTTTGCCAGGTCTCCACCGCTTTCTTCTAGGGCTTTTCGAGCTTCTTCCATACTCTTGCCAGTCTGGTCAGCAACTAGTTTTACGTCTTCTTCAGCTATTCCTGAGAGTTTACGCTCGGCTGCTTTTTCGGTTATTTTTCCACCAGTGATCTGGAAGATCTTCTGACCCTGCATTTCTAGTATTGCCACTTCAGGAGCTTCAATGGTGATTTCTTTATTGCCTGTTTTGATGACAACATTTTCAACATCGGCAACGGAGTCCATGCTCATACCCATGCGTTGCATCATTCGTTTTGCTTCACGAGAATTCACGCGCCTCTGCATGAGATCACCTTCACACGATTGTTTGTATTATTCAAGACTCATATACTTAACCTTCATCTGCACAACCATGTCTCACTTTGACCGCAACTCCACGTTTGAAAGCTGTCATTTCCTCACCAGACAATTGCGCGCGTCCAACGGCCAGGACTCTGCCTTTGCTGTCAATCACGATTACCTCGTCTTTGCCTCGAATGCCAGCATCAGCCTTAACGACATGCGCAGCGAACACATCGCCACCTTCGGCAATGAACTTTGAAACGTCGTCTCGAACAGTCACAAAGCATTCTGCATACCTGGCTTTCTTAGCTATATTATCTGCAGCGGTTATGCTCAGAGAAAAGTAACCATCGGTTGGACGCATGGTGGCGAGCCTTTTTCCATCGAGGTAGATATAACGGATTCTGCCCGTTCTCCTTGAAAATGAAATCTTTACTTTTTCTGGAAAAAGTCTCGTGCCGACGCCTTTGCCGAACTGGTAGTCAGCGACCGCTCTTATCCGTTTCAAATCTTCATCCAAACATAAGCACCAGTAGCGCTTTTGCTTTGTTCGACAACTATAAAGACGACCTTAATATTAAAAGCAGTCTGGGTGCAGGCATTTGCGATGCGAAGTGTGCGGATGCAGAATCAATGGAAAACCGTTCAATGTATTAATTGAAGGCGCAAGGCTGACAGTTTGCGGTGAATGTGCAAGACATGGCAAAATCTGTTATGACCAACCGAAGCCCAAACCTGTTCTTTCAACCCCCAGAGCGGCTCCTGCAACTTTCAAAGTGCGGACGAAACCTCAACCACCACCGGTCGACACAAGCCTTGAACTCGTGGAGGACTTCGGCACAAAAGTGAGGAAGGCAAGAGAAAAGCTTGGGCTATCCCATGAAGAGCTGGGAAAGAAGATAAACGAAAAAGTTTCACTCCTCAGAAAGATCGAAACAGGCAAGATGACGCCTGATGACAAACTCACGGCAACTTTGGAGCACGCATTGAAGGTCAAACTGATTACGTCGGCAAAGGAGGAGAAGGTTACCCAGTCAAAAGTCCTTAAGAAGTCAAGTCGAGAGTTGACTCTGGGAGACCTGTTTCAGTTTGGAAAAAAGGGAGAAGAGAAGTAGGAGATATCCTGGACGAAAGCAGTAATAGTGCAGCGTCGAGAAAGAGCCGAGCCGATGACTCTCGACGAGCTTGAAAGCCTCGCAGAGACGGGAGGTTACGAAGTTGTCGGCAGGATGGAGCAGGTCAGAGAGCGTGATGCCCGCTACCAGATTGGAGCTGGAAAAGTCGAGGAACTTGCCGAGATTGTGAAGAAGACTGGTGCTGAAAAAGTCATTTTCGACAATCTTTTGAAACCTATCCAGTCCTATAACCTTGCCAAAGCCACCAACGTGGAGGCGATTGATCGTTTTCAGCTTATTTTGGAGATTTTTACTAGGCGAGCAGCCACTGCAGAGGCGCATCTTCAGATTCAGTTGGCTAAGTTGCAGTATGATCTTGCACAGGCGAAAGAGAGAGTGCGGTTGGCAAAGAGGGGAGAACAGCCTGGGTTCATGGGACTGGGGGCCTATGAAGTTGACGTTTATTATGAAAGTGTGAAGAGGGAAGTTCATGCAATTCGTAGGAAGTTGAAGAAAATCAGGGGCAAACGTTTTCTGCATCGAGAGAGGAGGGCTGAACTCGGGTTTGCATCGATTTCTCTTGCCGGATACACTAAGGCTGGTAAGAGCTCGCTGTTCAACGCTCTAGCGCAGGAAGAGGTTCCTGTTGACACGGCTTTGTTCACAACATTGTCAACCACGACCCGACTTGTGACGTTCTCAAAGAAGAAGTTCCTGTTGACAGATACTGTTGGTTTCATAGATCGGTTGCCGCTGACGTTGATGGAAGCTTTCCGTTCGACTCTCGAGGAAACGATTTTCTCGGATCTCATTTTGTTGATGGTTGACGCGAGCGAAACCGATTATGTCATTGAGAAGAAGCTTTCAACTTGTTTGGAGACAATTGAGCACATTGGGGCTGCGGGGATACCGACTATTACGGTTTTGAACAAGATCGACTTGATCTCCGAGGAAGAGATCCGTCGCAAAATGGGAAGTCTGAAGGACAAGGCTACGACTTTGGTGCCTATCTCAGCATTGAACGGCACGAAGATCGAAGAGTTGAAAAAGGAAATAGTGAAAGAATTAGGCAACTATGTCCGGGCATCGTTCACGGTTCCAGTTACCAAAGACACTATGCCCTTCATGGCTTGGCTCTTCAAGAACGCAGATGTCCAGACGGCGGATTACGGTGCACATTCTGTGCGAGTTGTGTTTGAAGCAGACCCATCGTTTGCCGAGAGGGTGAGAAATCGCGTGGAGAAAGAATTCAACAGCAAGCTGGAAAGAACTTAGGAGGCGACGTAAAATCCCCAGAGTTGTTGTTCTAAGGTGGGGGCATAGACCGCAGAGAGATGCAAGATTAACTACGCATGTGGCATTGGCTGCCAGGGCTTTAGGAGCGGCTGGAATCATCTTGTCAGAAGTAGAAGATGTTAAAATCAAGGAGTCAATCGAAAAAATCTGTAGAGATTGGGGTGGCAGGTTCTTTTTCAAGATGGGCATGCCGTGGAAACGAGTTGTTCGTGAATGGAAAGCGAAGGGAGATTTAGTTGTTCATTTGACGGCTTATGGAGAAAACGTTGAAGCTTGCGACGTGATGGAAAGGGTCAAGGCATCGGGGAAAGATGTGTTGGTGATGGTGGGAAGTCAGAAGGTGCCTGGTGAATTCTTTTCGGAGGATGTGTCGGATTACAATGTGGCGATTGGCAATCAGCCGCATTCGGAGTGTGCAAGTCTTGCGGTTTTTCTGGATCGTTATTTCAATGGTAAAGAATTGGGAAAGTCTTTCGAGAATGCACATGTCAGGATTGAGCCACAACCGAGGGGAAAGAGGATTATTGCGGATAGATGATGTTGGATTTGGCTTCTTTTTCGTAAAGAGATTTAAATTTGAATCGTGTAATATGTATAACGTAGAGATTAGTTGTCGAAAAGGAGAAGCAAGGATACTGCAATGTTGTCAAATATTGATGATGCGACGTTGTCTAGGGTTGCGCAGGCTTTGGGTGAGGAGGATGCCATTAGGCTTATTGACATCCTCAAGAATGCAGAGGAGACTACGGATGACGAGATTGCGACTAAAACGGGCATCAGGTTGAATTCGGTTCGGAAGATACTTTACAAGCTTTATGATCATTCGCTTGTTAGTTTGAGGCGGACGCGGGATCCGAAGACTGGCTGGTTTATTTTTCATTGGCGGTTGCAGTCGGATCAGTTGGAAGGGTTTATTCAGAGTCAGAAGCGTCGGGTGCTGGAGAAGTTGAATATTCGTCTTGAGTTTGAGAAGAATCATGATTTCTATTACTGTTATACGCCTGGGTGCAAGCGGATTCCTTTTGAGGATGCGGTGGAGCTGGTTTTCAAATGTTCGACTTGTGGGAAGCCTTTGATGCATTATGATAACGACAGGATTCTTGAGGCGTTGGGGAAGAAAGTTGATGTTTTGAGGAAGGAGCTTGGTGAGTGAACGGCTCCCGACTAGAGAGCAGGCTTTGTATTTTCTGAGGCAGAGTGGTTGTAAGCTGAATGTTATAAGACATGGTGAGGCTGTTTCTGAGCTCGCTTCTGAAATTGCGGAAGCAGCTAGAAAGAGAGGTTATCCTGTTGACGTCGAGCTTGTTGAGATTGGCGGGTTGCTACATGATATCGGGCGGGGTAAGACGCATAGTGTTCATCACGCTGTTGTCGGGGCAGAGATTGCTGAGTCTTTGGGTTTGTCGAAGTCTGTGGTTTCGATCATCAGGAAGCATGTTGGCGGCGGGATAACTGCGCGGGACGCGAAGAAGCTTGGGTGGCCTAAGGATGTTTATGTTCCGCAGACGCTTGAGGAGAAGATCGTGTGTTATGCGGATAAGTTGATTGAGGGTTCGCGGCGTGTTCCGATTGAGAAGACTATTGACAAGTTCTCGCAGGAGCTACCCTCGGCGACTATTGAGAGGATTTGGAGGTTGCATGAGGAAATGTTGAGTTTGGTCGGCGACTGTGATTGTCTTCCGTGATTTTACAGACTAAGATTTACGATCATCATCAGTTGCGCCAGGTTGAAAGAGACCTGAAGGTCATGCTGGAAGGATTAAACGTCAGCATCAGTGGCCTCACGACCACGCACAGTGGTTGGGTTGAGGTGGCGGTTTCCGGGGAAGATGAGAAAGTCGCTTTGAATTATCTGTCGGGCAACGTTGGGTTTTGTCCTCCGACGCTTGATGATGTTGCAAGGTTTTCCAGTCTCAAGGGGTTTTTGGTTGGTCCGTTCAAGTCGAAGGATGAGCTTAAGGTTGATCTAGGCATCGCGTCGCCGATGGATGTGGATGTAGCGATTTCGTTGCAGAGGTTGCAGGCGCAGCTTTGTGATGGTCGGAAGATTGCGTTGGGGAAGTTTGTTGAGGTTTTTGGTCTTTGTGAACGTTTGCCTTTGCACGCTAGAGCTGTAAACGTGGATTTGGATGCGCGCCGAGTTGAGGTTGAGTTGTCGGAGCGGCAGCGGAGGCAGTATGTTGGTTGGACGCGTTCGTTGCTTGATAGGTTGTTGGTTTTGGGGGTTTCTTTTGGTGAGGTTGATTCTGCGGTGAAGGTGGCCGGGTTTGGTCGTGACGTTGTTGGTGTTGATTCGTTGGGGGTGTTTGAGCATGCGGTGGTGTGTAAGTTGGGGACTGATGCGGTGGGGCTTGTTCGGGGGGTTGGCAGGTTGCTTACGCATGCGGTTTTGAGTGTTTTTAGCCCTCGGAGGGTTGTGGGGCTGCTGGGTTCTGGTTTTTCGGAGTAGGGCTATTTTCTTTCAATGAGTTCGATTAGTGTTCCGTCTGGGTCTTCTATGAATGCTATTGTGGATCCGCCTGGGCCAAGGGTGTATGGTTCGTCTGTGATTGTTACTTTGTTTTGGCGTATTATTGCCATGGTTTTTTGCATGTTTTCAACTTCGAATGCCAAATGATCGAACAGTCGGTTTTCGTAGTCGGCTTGTATGAATTGTTTTTGTTTGCGGTAAAACGTGAGTTCCAATGTGGAGCCTTTGGCTTTGGGGTCTTGCAGGAAGGCGATTTCCGCGTTGTTTTGAGGGATTTCGCGCCTGCCGAGGAGTTTGAGACCCATGAGTTTGGTGTAGAAGTCTATTGAAACGTTCATGTTGCTTGTTCGAATACTTGTGTGGACAAATATCATTCTGTTTCGCCTGAAAGATGCTTTGGCACATACGGTATATAGAATGGTCGGTTAACGTCACAGCAAAACATAGTGGGCTTGTTGGTTTCTTCGTGTTTCAACCTACACGCCTAGGCGCGCGCTCTTGCAGTTTTAGGACGTGTCTTGCCAACGTTGCAAATGGCCTCTGCAGTGAGGTGATGTGTGAAGTAAAAAGTCTTAATCCTGTTTTCGATTAAACATCATGGCTTTCTGTAAGCACAAGGTAATTTCTCCACAAACGATAAAACCGATACAAGATGAATATTGGATGGTAACGACCTCGGTCAAGTGATGCGCCATGAGAAGATTCGCATTTGCTCTTGTTTTCTTGATGCTCACGTCTATTTCGTTCATTCGAGTAAATCTTGAGTCTGTGAGAGCTCCATCTGCTGTTTTGTACGACGACGTAAGCGACGGATATGTCGATGACAACTCCGTTGTCTACTCGATTTTTACTCAAATGAGTTTGGGAGACTGGAACACCAATGCTTATGCAGCATGCTTCGTCAAGTTCAATCTGTCTGGCATCTCAGGAACCTTGTCTTACGCGGTGCTGAACCTCTATGTTGCAAGAAGCATTCAGGATGACAGTACTGATACGACTAGCCCTCTTGTGAATATAGGTCTTGGAAACTGCCAGATCATTCACATAATCGATTACGGTGTTCTTGACGCTTCAGACCTGTTTGCGTCGTCGATCGGCAATGACCCTGGCGTATTGATCGGCAACGGTGGCACACCGAACATAGGCTACGTTTCCATAGATGTCGAGGCGGCGATGCAGGACGATATCAACAGCGGAAGACCATGGAGCACATTCATGCTGAAGATGGGCACAAACACCGATGGCGATGGCCGAAACGACTACTGGGTCTTCTGGACAACTGAATATGGTGACTTGAACAGACAGCCATATGTTGAGTATGAATTGACTCCGGCGCCGCCCAAATTCCAAGGGGACCTGATTCTTTCGGGAAACAACGTGACTGTAATCGACGGGGACTTCGACTTCAACGGAAGCATAATAGTTGAAGAAAATGCAACGTTGATCCTGAGAAATGGCGTCGTAAACTTCACGCAAACCCGCGATAGACAGTTCAACGTCACTCTGAGAAACCCCCTAAACGGAAACCCGCGGTTGACAGCGTCAAACGTGACTCTAACTTCAAAACATGAGTTGCCAATATATCTCAAGCAGAATAGTTCGGCAGACATCTCAGATTCTGTACTCCAGAAAACTTCAACGTTCCAGTACGATACCTCAATCATGAATGTTCAAAATTCAACGATAGAATACACACTGTGGTCTTACGTCTCATCCACCATAAACGTCCTAAACTCGACGATAGGATCCACGATGACCTACGATTCTTCCACATTGTTTTTTTCCAACTCAACCGTCAGCAGTCTGAATATCGCACCTTATTCGGCAAATTGCACGATCTCCAAGCTGAAGCCAGGCCTTTTCGGCCACTGGAATTTCATATCCAACTGCTCAGTTAACACTCTGCCCGCCAGCACTGCCCCCAATGTCACATTGATTGACACAAGGGTCAACTCTTGGAGATTCGGCTTCTATGGAGCCTCAACGACAACTGTTGCGGATTCAACCATAGGTGACTTCAGTGCCTTTGGTTCTACTTTTCTACGTGTATACGATTCCTCAATCATGTCTGGCTTGTATGCCCGGCACAACGCAGTCATTTTGCTCATCAACTCAACTTACCACTACATATCGGGAATAGATGACTCAGCCACCATCAGTATCGCCTGGCACGTCAACGTCCATGTCGTTGACTCAAACGCGGACGATGTTCCGTCAGCAAATGTGACTGCTAGCTATCAAAATGCAACACTAGCAGAGTCTGAGATGACTGGTTTAGACGGGTGGACAAAATTGGCTCTGGTCGAGAGAATTATGAACGACACAGGAGAGTACCCGACTGGAAACTGTACGATCAAAGCAACATACGAAGCTCACTTAAACAGTACAACGGTCAACGTAACAGAAAACATGCAAATCACCTTATCGTTGCCATTTGTAGTACCCGAGTTCCCATCGTTGCTTGTTCTGCCGCTATGTATGTTGACAACCCTGGTGGCAGCCTTAGTCTACAGGAGAAAACATACCGTCTAATTGAACCAATGTGCGCCAAATCAATTCGCATCAAATAGTCTCCGTATTCGTGTTGGCGCCTTTTCATTCTCCGAATTCCTGACACTCGTCAACTTGACGTGAATGCATCTCAGCTGAGTTCCGCATGGAGAAGTCCAATGAAAACACCAGCGACTTCCATATTGTTCTTAGCGCGCGCTATGAGACTCTAGCCGCGTTTGCGGGTTGCCAAGAATTTTCTTATTGATCTATCATAGGTCTTCTCGACCTCTCGCGGAAAGTAGCAG